>Ga0265296_1003733_pt1 | contig 13844 bp, 9 predicted proteins | sample MunlanPumphouse1_FD_189073 | JGI IMG/M metagenome (GOLD analysis project Ga0265296, IMG submission 189073) | Groundwater microbial communities from a municipal landfill in Southern Ontario, Canada - Pumphouse #1 | ecosystem: Environmental > Aquatic > Deep subsurface > Groundwater | place: Canada... | reverse complement strand
TTAGCAGGGGGGGGGGTATCTTTGGGGAAAAAACGTATATTGAGTGGGATGCGCCCAACGGGAAAGCTTCATCTGGGAAATCTTCATGGAGCGCTGGAGAACTGGATTGCTCTTCAGAATAAAGGCAATTATGACTGCTGTTATTTTGTAGCTGACTGGCATGCGTTAACCACTGAATACAATAATACTGATAAGCTTCGAGAAAATACGATTGACATGGTTATAGACTGGCTCAGTGCAGGATTAGACCCTGTGAAAAGCATCCTGTTCATCCAGTCCGGTATCAAGGAACACGCAGAACTCTATGTAATACTTTCCATGATAACTCCGCTCACCTGGTTAGAGAGAAATCCAACGTACAAAGAAATAAAGGCAGAACTGGCCGATAAAGGTCTCGGAACCTTTGGTTTTCTGGGTTATCCGGTTCTCCAGGCAGCAGATATTATCATGTACAAAGCTTACGGCGTCCCAGTAGGTGTAGATCAGCTTCCCCATGTAGAGCTTACCCGTGAGATTGCCAAGCGATTCAATTTTCTGTATCGAAAAATTTTTCCTCTCCCGAAACCTCTACTGACGGACATACCTAAACTCCTTGGAATTGACGGGAGGAAAATGAGTAAATCCTATGAAAACTCTATTTACATTAGTGATCGGGGAGATGTTTTGAAAAAGAAAGTAGCCGCTATGTTTACGGATCCCCAGCGCATGCGGAGAAACGATCCGGGGAGGCCTCATCTCTGCAATGTCTTCACCTTTCACCAGATTTATTCATCGTCAGATGATGTTGAAGAAATATCGCCCGCGTGTAAAAAAGCAGTCATCGGTTGTACGGACTGTAAAAATCGGCTCACAGCCCAGATATTAGAAAATATGCAGGAGATTCACGACCGCCAGGACTATTACCGTTGTCATATCGAGCAAGTTAGAGAAATCATTGAAGACGGAAATGCCAGGGCGACGAAGATAGCTCGCTTGACAATGGCAGAAGTAAGGGAAGCGGTAACGATTTAAAAGAGTTGCAGGAATAACTACGCTTATGGAGGAACGTCTTCAAAAAATCATTAGCCGTGCAGGTATTGCCTCACGACGCGCTGCCGAAAAAATGATCAAAGAGGGCAGAGTCAGAGTCAATGACGCTGTCGTCAGACAATTAGGATCTAAGGCGGATGCCGAAAAAGATGCGATTCGAGTAGATGGAAACTTATTCTTACCTGAAGTATCAAATATTTACCTGATGTTGAATAAACCTGCCGGTTACGTTACGACCCTTCATGATCCCCAGGGAAGACCGATTATCACAGATTTGCTGTCCGATGTTACGGAAAGGGTGTTCCCCGTAGGAAGACTGGACTATAACTCGGAAGGATTATTATTACTGACAAACAATGGTGACTTCGCCCAGCGTCTTTTGCATCCACGGTTCAAAATCCCCAAAATTTACAGGGTAAAAATCAAAGGAAATCTTAACAGCAGCGAGGTTAGAGCGATTGAAAGCGGTTTAGATTTAAAGGACGGGAAGTTTAGACCGGTGAGTTTTAATATTGAGAAGAAAAATATAAAGAATTGTTGGGTCAATGTGACCATCACTGAAGGAAGGAGCAGGATAATCAGGAAGAGTTTTGACTCCCTTGGTCATCCGGTTTTGAGACTTATCCGGATAGGTATAGCAAACCTTTACCTTGACGATCTGAAGGCAGGCACATACAGGTCTTTAACTAAAAGGGATATTCAGAGAGTGCTTTCTAAATAACGGGTACTTGATAAAAATTATCTTGACTTTCGTTGTAAAAATAAATAATAGTCTGCAACGACGGTTTCATTTGGTACATTAAGTTTGCGCTAAGGAGAGTTTATGAATAAATCCGGAATTATTGAAGCTTTGAGTGAAAGAGAAAATCTGACAGAGAAGAAGGCTAACGAAGTAATTAAATTAGTTTTTGATAGTTTTACCGAAGAACTAAAAAAAGGCGGCAAGATTGAAATCAGGGGCTTTGGAAGTTTCGTGGTAAGAAATTATAATGCCTACACAGGCAGGAATCCTAAAACGGGAAAAAGTATTAAAGTGTCTCCCAAGAAATTACCGTTTTTCAAGGTAGGCAAAGAACTTAAAGAGAGGGTCAATCATCAGAAATAAACTTTTTTTACAGGAAAACTTCAAGTTTAACCGCAACTTGAAAAAACTTAAGCGTTTCTCGAGCGAGTACAACTAACCACGCTCTTATTGTTGCCTGTTTTTTTCTTAAGCTGTTCGTGTTCTGGTATAACTCTTAAATCTCGACTTTCCCCCCATAAATTTAAGATGCGTAAAATTCCACCGGTTAATCTCATACTTTTTTTTATCACCCTTGCTACCACCCTTATTGCCGGAGCGCTACAGGAGGGGATCAACCCTTTCGAACACCCTCTGTCCATATGGAGGGGAATACCTTTTTCCTTCACTCTGATATTGATCTTAGGAGCACACGAATTCGGTCACTATTTCATGTCTAAAAGGCACCGTATAGATGTAACCCTCCCCTATTTCATACCGGCACCTTCTTTTATCGGGACCTTTGGAGCATTCATCAAGATGAAATCTCCGATAATGGACCGGAATATTCTTCTTGATGTAGGTGCAGCCGGTCCGCTGACAGGCATTATAATCGCCGTACCGGTCCTGATTGTCGGGCTTACCCTTTCAGAAATCGTTCCGAAAACAACTGAAGCAGGTATCAATCTCGGTACCTCTTTATTTTTTTACCTTATTGACTGGATTGTCCATGGTCCTATCCCTGCAGATAAAAACCTCATCCTTCATCCCATCGCCTTTTCAGGCTGGATCGGGCTGCTGGTGACCTCCCTGAATCTTCTCCCTGTCGGCCAACTTGACGGGGGGCATGTAGCCTATGCAATACTCGGCTCCAAACAGAAGATCCTGGCCAGAGTGATTCTTGCCCTTCTTCTTATTTTAGGGATCACTGCCTGGAGAGGGTGGCTTGTTTGGGCGGCAATAATCATTATTATGGGAACTAATCACCCACCGGTCGTTTATGACTGGATTCCTCTCGATAAACGAAGGAAAACCATTGGATGGATCACCTTGGTCTTGTTTGTCATAACATTTACCCCCATGCCATTTTGAAGGCTGTTCTTTACCTGCCACATTTCGGATCGAGTAATTTAATCAAGCCTCGGGCAGGGTGTGATCTATATTTTTTACTGGACACCCATTTCTCTTTTATGTTAGGGAAACGAAGAAATATTAAGAGAATGATCAGAATTGACGAGCCAAACATTTTATAACCAATGCTGTTGTAGCGGGTATTATGAGGCTGGTTATATAAGGAATTACCCTGTTGATTAAGGGTAATAATTAAGGGAGGTTGCTAATGGATTTTGAGTTGAATGAGGAACAGACGATTCTTCAGGATACGGTAAGAAGGTTTATGGATCATGAGGTAGCGCCGATCGTGGAAGAGTGCGAGAAGAAGAAGGAAATCCCTAAGGAACTGATTAAAAAGCTGGTTCCCATGGGATACGTTGGCGCCCTGGTGTCTCCGGATTACGGTGGTATCGGGATTGACTATATCTCGTTGGGGATACTTATGGAAGAGGCAGGCAGGACATGGGGTGCGTTACGCATACTGGCAAACGGTCCCCTGAATTTGATTCCCTATACAATTTCTGTAAATGGTACAGAGGAACAGAGGAAGAAATATCTGCCGGCACTCCTCGCCGGAGATAAAACGGCTTTTCTGGCTATCACAGAGCCTAATGTCGGTTCCGATGTTTCAGGCATAGAGACAAGGGCTGATTTGAACGGTGACCACTATATCTTCAACGGTACAAAGATGTGGGTTACCAATGGAGCCATGGCTGACATGGGGATCGTTTTTGCCTCTACGGACAGGAGTAAGGGGCCCAAAGGAATCACCGCCTTCATCGTGGATAAAGAGGAGACGCCTTATTCAATAAGGAATATAGATAAGATGTTCGGAGTTGCCGTATCTGCCTCTGAGATAGTATTTGAAGACGCCCGCGTGCCTAAGGAGAACATGCTTGGTCCGGAAGGTGAGGGTCTCAGGATTGCCCTTACAACTCTCAATGAGGGAAGGCATAATGTGGCCATGGGTTCGGTAGGTATTGCCCAGGCATGTATAAATGCCTCCATTAAATATGCAAAAGAACGGTACCAGTTCGGCAAACCGATCGGCAGCTTTCAGCTGGTTCAGAAATTGATAGTAGAGATGGAAACCGACACCATGGCCTCCCGTTTATTGGGTTATCAGGCATCGGCATGTCTGGAAAAAAGAGGCAGATGTGACAGGTTATGCTCCATCGCCAAACTCTTTTCCTGCGAGGCCGCTTTCAAGACAGCATCCAATGCCCTTCAGGTCCATGGAGGTTACGGTTATTCCAAAGAATTTCCCATTGAACGATATTTCAGAGATGCCAGAGGGTCTATGATCCCCGAGGGTACCACAGAAATACAAACCCTGATCATCGGAAGAGATATCCTCGGTATTTCGGCTCTAAGGTGATAGTAAATATATACCGTTGATCTGAAATTCAACTGGGAAAACGTTGTCTCGAAAAGTTTAACTCAGGGGATTTTAAATTTACAAAGGAAGGAGCTTTTAATATGGCACAGGAATCAACCTCAAGGTTTTTTGAAGACCTGGAAATTGGGGAGGAGTACACCAGCCCCTCCCGTACTGTTACAGAGGCAGACATTGTAAATTTCGCCGGCCTTTCCGGAGATTACAATGAGCTTCACACCAGTGAAGAGTTTTGTAAGAATTCTACCTTTGGAACAAGGATCGGTCATGGACTTCTAGGATTGTGTATCGCTTCCGGTCTATTTACACGTTCAGATTTTTATCTGCAGACAACAAAAAACACGATCGCCTTTCTCGGTCTGTCATGGAAATTTAAAGGACCTATCAAGATCGGCGATACTCTTACCTTAAAACTCACACTAATAGACAAAAAAGAAACGAAAAATCCCGAAAGGGGCATCTTTATCCTGAAGAGAGAGGTATATAACCAGAGGGGGGAGATAGTTCAGGAAGGCGAAACCCAATCAATGATCAAAAGAAGGATATAAAGGATATAAAGGAGGACAGGTTCAATGAGAGTTAAAGATAAAGTAGCGGTTGTAACAGGTTCTGGAAGAGGTATAGGTGAAGCAACGGTAAAAAGGCTTGCCGAAGAAGGAGCCAAGGTCGTAGTTACTGATATAAATGAAGAAGGTATTATCAAGGTAGCTGATGACATAAAGGCCAAGGGAGGATCTGCCATCGCCATCAAGATGGATGTGACCAAGATAGCGGAAGTAGAGTCATTGATGGGAAAAACGGTTAAAGAATTTGGGAGACTGGATATACTGGTCAACAATGCCGGATTCAACCGAGATATGCTGATAAAAAATATGACGGAAAAGGATTGGGACGATGTTATTGATACCGACCTTAAAGGGGCATTCCTCTGTGCAAAGTTCGCATCAGGCTATATGGTGGAGCAGAAATACGGTAAAATCATAAACATATCTTCCCGGGCGTGGCATGGAAATCCCGGCCAGGCCAACTATTCATCCGCAAAGGCGGGGGTAATAGGTTTAACCAAGTCACTTGCCTGGGAACTTGGCCGCTTCAATATAAATGTTAATGCAGTTGCACCTGGTTTTATTGTGACCGAGTTGACGAAATCTCATCCGAAATTTGAGATGATTAAGGAAAAACAGTTAGCGAATATGCCTATAAAGAGGCTCGGCGATCCCATAGACATAGCAAACCTAATACTCTTCCTGGCCTCAGATGAATCGAGTTTTATCACGGCAGAAGTGATTCATGCAACCGGTGGAAGATTTGGTTGATAGTAATTCCTGGATAGTAAAGAAGGTTTAATTCACAAGCTGTGGATTAAACCTTCTTCGGGGAGCGAAGCGATGCAAATTTTAACGCTCTAAGGATGGCCCTTCATTTTTGCCGCTCTTTTGGCTGTTTTCTTCTGCCGCCATCACGGTTAACACCATTAATAAGCCAAGTAAAACAGATACAGCTACTATTATCAACGGACTACCCGCTTTCCGATAAGATTTGTTGTTGCCCACACTAATCAGAAATGCCTGCCGCGGCGGTGCCTGCCGCAGTACCTGAGAATTGGCCGGCTACAAGAGCATCTATCTTTCCCGCAGCCACACCTTGAAAAGTAATTGGGATTGGGTCTTCGGGCGAACCTACGCTAAGATTTCCTGCCCCGCCCGTTATATCGGCCGCCCATCTGCCATCGCCCCCGCTGTCCCATCGGTTGATACCGAAATCTGCCTGTAAGTAGCTACCATGAAGCGTTACGGGGTCTCCTCCTGATGACGGTGTACCACTATAACTTCCACCGACATTGCCTGTCGCCCAGAGGCTGGGAGCCTGCCCCGTCGAATAAGCATAAAAGCCCACACCATTCAGGGTCACACTAGTCAAACCATTCACCGCCGCAGGTTCTGCGTAGGTCAGTGTATCAGTTCCCACCTGGATACAGGGAATATTCAACTGCTGAAGCTTTTGCGCCTCGGTCCCTGCCATAGCAATAAACGTACTTGTCTCAATCCATACACCGGTTGATGCAGCTTGCCATGCTGATTCAGCAGGGTTAAATGTCCCTAGAGTTTCACCGACATATATCCCTGTTTGCGGCACCGCAGGGCCTAAATCGTAGTAATAACCGGTTGCACCACCATTTATAACATTGCTGAGGGTCGTACCTGTTGTCGGAGAGTCTTCCCCCCATTTGTCTCCGGAAAGCTCGGCATAGAGGTAATAATCCGATGATGAAGCCTCCAAAGGAAGTTTCCATACCTCAGATCCTCCCGTTGTATATTCTCCGCCAAGGAATACCCCGGCTATACCCCATTGTGTCAGACCTGAGATTTTTCCGATATCAGCCTCCCCATCACCTAAGATGATGATGCCTGTGCCTCCTAATGTACCCCCCACAGAACTGATATTCGGAGAAGAGGTCACAACAGAAACCGGGCCTGGTGTAAGGCCGGTTACAAAGGGAACAGCATCAGTCACCCCGCCGGCAACCTCAAACATACCAAGATCGGGATATACATTAATCTCACCATCTCCTCCCATCTGTCCTCTGAAGATTCCTCCATTCCCCAATGGGTCTATATATAAGCCGTATATTTCAGTGAACATATTATAACCGCTGACCCCATCTACTGAAGTGGGTGTAATTCTACCCGCGATAAGGCCGCTGTACCCGCCACCGTCGTAGGTTGTTTCCGTCCCCTCATAGATATTAAGACTGATTAAATCCCCATACCACAAATGGGGAGTATCGAGGGCCGTGGAAAGAGAATACTCGCCAATCAGATAAACAGGCGCATGGGGCGTTGCAGCAGGAGGATTCCACAAAAGATTGTTAATCCCGCTGTCATATGTGCCTCCCCAAAGGGCGTCCATTGACCCGTCACAGCTTTTTCCGTCCACATAAACGTTAGTGTTTATTTCACTTACAAAGGCCAGCGGATCTAGGGTATAATAGCTGCCGATACTCTCGCCTATCCAGGTGCCGTCTCCAGAATTGATACCTAAGAATGGCCCCTCGATGATACCCATTGATGTTTCGTCGAAGTATTTACCACTAACAGAACCTGTTATTTCTCCCGCGTCGGTCCAGTTACCACTGGCGTTGGCCAGCCAATAACCATTATAAGTATAAGTATCGTCGTATTGAATTTCTCCACCGATCATCGCCGACCAGGAGGCATCACCGGCAGGTTTACTGGAATATGTATTACCATCCCCCAATTTTAAGTCGTAGATACCCCACGGAAAAATCTCCGTATCATTAACAAAGTAATTAATATATCCGTCACCATAGCCGAAAATCGGACCTCCTCCATCATCAAAATTTCCCGCCATTGCAACAAAACCAGAAGCACCGTTTATATAAGGTTGAACAGAAATTCCTGTTTCTTTGGGATCTGCTGTAAGGATACCCTGAGCCATCCACATCCCGATGTCGGGGTATTGATATCCCGCAACATCGTTGCTTGAAATGATACCAGCGGTACCGTCTTTATAATAAAGGGCATACAAGGCGCCGGTCATAGTACCGTAATCAGTACCTTCCGCCGCTGCCATCCAGATACCGGCAGTCACACCAGAAAAGAAACCGTCTCCGCCTGTCAGATCATTGCCGTTAACGGATGTATTCCAGAGGTAGTGGGGCTCATAACCCGCCTCAGTGTCATAATAATAATCACCCATAGCAATAAAGGAAGAGGAGCCGGTCCACGGTGCGGTAAGGCCGCCGATCAGTCCGTTTTCATCTCCGGCCCCGGCAGAATATCCTCCATCGTTATAGTAGAGACTACCGCTGCCCCAATGACCGCTCCATGCGAGCGGATCGAGGGTATAGGTACCGGCACCGGCGCTCTGATAGTCATATCCAGTGTAATATGTACCCAGATAATCCATTCCGATGTATCCCAGGTACTCCCTATCCATATATGTGATATCACCGGCTATCGTCACATGTCCTGCCAGATCATCGGTCCCCGCAATGGCTCCAAGCATGTAGTATGGGATATCATCCCCATGATAACCGGACTGAGCGTAAAGGCCATACCAGCTTGACCAATTATAATCATTAATATAATCACCTTCGCTGGTCGTGACGCCCCATATGCCGAGTTTCCTGCCGCTTTCTGTCGTAATGCCCGCAATCCCGTAACCGGCCGGTTCATCTTGACTAATGGTATACCCTACATCTATAGCCGTTATAACCGGCAATGGATAGTCCGCCCAGTCCGGCATCGATGCTTCGAGGGTATCCACCAGATCACCCGGGGCAAGCAATGTCGTACCAAGAATACCGCTTTTCGTCAGCGGACCGCTTCCGGAATAGTCTCCCGCAGTCTCAGTACCATCAAGACTTCCCCAAATGTAACCGGCATCACCGTCATCGGTAAGATAGAGACTGCTCATCAGTCCTTTCCAGGTGCCCGGCACACCCATGAAATATCCGGCAAAAGCGCTCCCATCGTCCATGGTACCACTTACTCCTTCCCCCCATGGATTTGATGAAGGGACGGTGCCGGATGCCTGAATGGTACCGGTATTGGTTTGACTATCAAAAGAACCGGAGAGGGAACCCGATCCCATTGAGCCATCAAGAATTGTAGCCGGAATTGTAGTAGTAGTTATAGTAGTGGTTGTGATTGTGGTTGTAGGTTCTACTGTGGTGGTTGTTGTCGTAGGTCCTATCGTAGTTGTAGGTCCTATCGTAGTTGTAGGTCCTATCGTGGTGGTTGGTCCTATCGTGGTCGTAGGTCCTATCGTAGTTGTAGGTCCTATCGTGGTCGTAGGTCCTATCGTAGTTGTAGGTCCTATCGTGGTGGTTGGTCCTATCGTGGTGGTTGGTCCTATCGTAGTTGTAGGCCTTATCGTAGTTGTAGGCCTTATCGTAGTCGTAGGAGGAACGTAAGGCTGAACTGGAGGTGTTGGTGGCGCAGGCGGTGGTGGCGGCGGCGGTGGCGGTGGTGGAGATCCGGGGTCTCCCGGGCCAGCTCCTCCTCCATCTCCATCTCCATTCCCCTCTCCTGCAGAGTTTTCTGAAGGATTGGTATCTTTAATATGCGAATCAAGTTCTAGGGCTGTTGCAGGCCTGATTACAGGTGGCAAGTTAGGACTCACAACCACCATAGACTGTCCGGCATGGATTGTCTTTACTATATCCGGACGATTTTTGCTGTAACCATAACCTGTCCCTTCTTTGAATGTCGTACCGGTTACCCCGGTCTGATAATAGGTAATGAAGTCGGTACCCCTCACACCGCAGACAGCAGTAGGCGTGTGTATTTCGTAATGCCCGCCCTTCGCAGTTAACTCTTTCGCAGATTTTACAATATTACGGACCTTGCCCCGGAACAGGTCCATGATTTCCTTTTTCTGTCCCTTTTCCAGCATATATTCAGTAATACGCAGACGGGTTCTTTCAGCAAGCCGGATAACATTACCATCAATGAAGGTAACCTCGCATTTCGATTTACTCTTGGAGCGAATAATATCGCCCACATTCACAGAATCTCCCGTATTTACACGCCTTGCCTCCGTACCGGGAATGGTAATATCCACACTCCCTTCCACGTATGTAAATTTACCAACCGGAGCCTCTTTGGCAGCCAATAAGGGAAAAACCAACAAGACGGCCAGAAGACCGATGATAATGAATTTCTTCTTCATAGCGTTTTATCTCCTGTCTGCTACTTTTGCTTAAAACTTCCCCCCCTCTTTTTCAAAAGATGGTGAAATTCTCTCTCAAAATCTAAACTCAAACCCCGTGGTATACAGATTACGGTTGTACTCATATAAAGGTACGTTCGAATCACTTCTCGTTCTCGCATACTGGAGAATAAAATTGGCATACTTACAGAACTCCCAGGTTAATCCCACAGAACCGGTATAGATTTTATCCTTTCTTTTTTCGCTCGTTATACCGTAATCTATCTCATACTTATAGTCCTGAAAATATGCGCTGCCCGTCAACTGAAGATTTAGAGGTCCTATCCATTTTACCATATCTGCCGGTAGAATGGGCATAATAAGATTGAATGTAAAACGATTGCCTGCATTTTCCCATGCAATCCCATCGGCATGTTCTTTATTGAAATCATAACGAAGATTTAAAAACGCGTTTTCTTTAAATAACCATACCCAGCTTATATAAGTCCTCGGCCCTTCTGAATTTCGTTTTTGCTCCGGCCCGAGTTCCGCTTGATTGAAGTAGTTTTTCTTGTCATACCCTGCAAATAACTCCAGGATATTGTTCTGCGTGATCATGGTCCTGAAGGTGGGTCCATAGGTTAGATAGTCCAGGTATCTTTTATAACCCGGAGCAGAGTCTGGAGGCGGCGAAGCATCCGGATCTGTGCGCAACAGGACATTTGTGTAAGAAGCGGTGAGATTTATGGCAAACCGGCCGAAATTATATCCAGGTGAAACGGAAAAGGTGTTTGCCATAGAGTCATGAGAATGGGTATGTTTCTCATTTACACTGGAGGCAAGAGCATACCGGGCATTGAAAAGCCAGGGACCTTCGAGTACCGGTACATAGTCAAGTCGTACTGAAGACTGCAGCACGCCACTCTCTTCGCCTGTAATGCCGGTTGCTATCGTTTGCTCAATCGGTTTCTGAACAATATTGGTATCGTAACCACCAATGATACTGATGGTCAAACGAAGGGGTCTCTCCAGATACATTCTTTTCTCAACTGTATCCTGATATTGCCGGGCAAAACCAGCCAGATCGGAGAGAGGATCCTGTAGCACCACTGCCTGAAAGCGTTCTTTCGCCTTGTCCAGCTTTCTGTCCTTCATATAGCAGAGGGCAATCTGAAATTCTGAGGGCTGGGCGAGCGTTGGATCTATTTTTTTCGCCCTCTCGAAGGCCTCAATGGCATCCTGATTCCTGTTTTCTTTAGAAAAGATCAAACCACTCAGAAAAGCCACCCTGGGCGGGAAGATCTCCTCTTTTTCAGCCACCTTGACCCATTTTTCCGCCTCCTCAAGCCTGTTCAACTGATACAGCATATCAATAAGCTCTACAACAGCATCTTTAATATAAGGGGTAAGTTTAACTGCGTCTTCCAAGTTAACAGAGGCCTTCGAGTAATCTACCGTCTGTTTGTAAGCCATTCCCAGGTAAAAGGCTGCCATCGAAGACATTGGATCCTGTTCCCGCACCTTCGTTAATATCTCAATCGCTTCTTCGTAATTCTCCTGTTTGTACTGTCCAATACCTTCCTGAAGGGTTACCGGTGGCTGGCAAAAGGCATCCGGGATAACCATGACAATAAATACAAAGGATAAATATAAGACAGCAATTTTTCTCATGGAAAGACCTTTCTTCGTCGTGCTTTATAATATTAAATTATAAGATATCCCAATGTTTAAAAATCTAAAAGCCTTGCAAAATAGTAAAAATTAGAATTAGAGTTAAAAGCGCGAATTGAAGATTTTTCGAGAGCCATGTTATCTCAGCACAGTACCGGACAAGACAATATCTGGACTCGTAAGCGCGAGTTATACTTTCATGGCGAAGCAGGATATGCATGGCTGGAAGGAATTTTAAGCGTCGATAAATGCAATTTTCAAACTCCCGACATTTAAAGTTTTCATTAAAATTTAGCTCTGTTTTTTGCATAAAGGTAAATTTATCCATTCAGGTAATTCAAAGCCTTTTAGCAATTTAATTATAATGTTATTTAAAAAACTTGTTAAAGCCTGATACAAAAAACACGTAAAGTCAATAAATTTTTACAGCGTTTTTCTTCAGAAACCTTCATTCCAGTCTCATTAAGGACTGCCATCTTTCCCATTCAGTTTCCCCGGGGAGCCCCATCTTCCTGAGAAGGGTAATTATCTTTTCATCATTGAAACGGACATAAGGATTAACCTTCCTCTCTTCTTCCAGAATGGAGAACACATGCTCAGGATTATATTTCCTTAAAAAAAGATCAATATCCCCATTATCCGGTTCAAGATGCCCGGCAAAAGACATCGCATCTTTTAGATAATCATGGCCGGCGTATATAACGGTATTAGATGGTAGCCCCATGATACTCTTGATGGAATGATAAAAGCTCTTAATATCACCGGTAAAACAGTTTCCGATCGTGCCGTTAAAAAAGGTATCTCCCGTAATCAGAATGTTATGCAGATGAAAACATATAGAATCATGGGAATGCCCCGGAGTACGATAGATACGGATTATATGACCTTCGAGATCAAGCTCACCATTTTCCGGCAGGTCACTGTACATTAAAAGCCGGGATTCTGTTTTATCAAGAAGATCCCTGTTGCCCACCGTATGATCTTGATGGCTATGGGTGTTTGCCACGAGTACCAGATTAAGCCCCATATTTTTAATGAAGGAAAGTATTTTTTCGGGAGCCCCACCGTCAATAGCCAGGGCACAGCTTTTTCCGTAAACCAGATAACTCAAATTATCCACAGCGTATCGAAATTGTTTAATTTTCAACATTTTAATATCCCTGAATTCAAACAGTAAGTGCATTCATTTATTTCAGTCATACACTGGAAATGTTATAGGCTATCCTGGTGGCTGCATCTTTGTTTATGTTTTAAAAGTAATTCCGGTTTTAAATCAAAGATGAAATCAAGGCGGCAAGAAGGAGGCGATGCATGCGTAAATGAAACGTACGTCGATGAGCTGACGACGATGCCAACGCAAGATAGCGCTTTGATTTAGAATTGGAATAAGATACATTTCTAACTCTCAGAGGTCATAGAGGGTTTCATCAACACTTGGTTTTGACTTCAAATTTCCTTTTTTAGTTTTGGCTTCAATGATAAAAGGATCTTCATCTTCCAGCATACCTTCCATTTCCTGCTCGATCCTCTCCGGGTCTTCTCCTCTTTCCACACGTGAGAGGGCATCTTCCATTGCCGGTCCCGGATTAAGACCCGTCGCCTCAGAGAGCCTCCTTATCAGCTTCGCTGCCTGACGAGGGTCATCGTCATTGATTTTATCCGCTTCATCGGCCAGCAAAGCCATCGCCCTTTCCATCTTCGCCTCGTCAATCGGAGGAAAATCGTTATCTGTTACCTCATCTTTTTCCCCTGAAATTCTGGCAAATATGGACATCTGGCGTTTCAATTCGACCGTTTTGCATTTTGGACAGAGGGGAATCTTTTCTGTGTTAACGGAAGGGGAAAAAAAGTTGTAAACGGTGCTGCATTTCTTACAGTAAAATTCATAGATTGGCATTGCTCGACCTTTTTTAGAAACCTTAATGAGAGCTTTGCAAAGAGCCCTTAATATCTTATGTT
>Ga0265296_1003732_pt1 | contig 13849 bp, 2 predicted proteins | sample MunlanPumphouse1_FD_189073 | JGI IMG/M metagenome (GOLD analysis project Ga0265296, IMG submission 189073) | Groundwater microbial communities from a municipal landfill in Southern Ontario, Canada - Pumphouse #1 | ecosystem: Environmental > Aquatic > Deep subsurface > Groundwater | place: Canada... | reverse complement strand
AAAGCGCATCATACGGGGTAATTTACGATTTCGGTTTCAAGAACGATGTACTCACCTTGACAAAAACCGCGGGGCTTTCCGCGGATTACGCGAAGAACCAGCTGTTCGGAATGCCGTTCGACGGAAAGGTGGGCTTCGACGCAAGCGGAAACGTGAGCAGGAACGGTTACGGAACGAGTTACGGGACAATCGCTTCGGCAAAGCAGATTTTCCTCGGAATCCCGAGCACAGAGAAATTGAGCCCGACGGAAACCGCGAACCTCCTGAGGCTTGCAAACAATTCGGCCGGAACGAACGGCGCCTTGGTGAAAATCGACGCGCAATACCTCGCGCCGGAACTTTTGGGAAGCACGGACCTCAGGTCATTGAACGAGGAAATGAGGACGGGCCTGATTTTCAGCCTCGACAGCGGAAAACTGAAGTTCGGGGCGGCAAAGGCGATTCCCTTGCAGTTGACCGTGAAGGCGAAAACCAGCGGCGCAATGGTTGCGTATGACATGGGCGCGAACGAGGGAGCGCTGAACAGCGTGGGCAATCCTTTCAGCAATGACAGCAAGTGGCTTGATTGGGAATTGTCGTGCTCAAGCATAAAAAACAACGATTTCAAGGGAAACAGCTTCGCAAAGAAATCCGACGAATCCATACAAAGGGGCTCGTTCATTGCGGACTGGTTCAAGCGCGATTACCGCGGATTCAGCTGGCAGGCGCCCACCCTGGAGGGAACGGTCGCATTGAGGGCATTGGCAATAGAGCCATACGGCCAATCCATGACGATAGGAAACCTCCTCGCAACTGAAAGCGCTTCAATGCAGTGCGCGAACTGCGCCGGCGGAAAGGCAAGCATCGACTCGGGAAGCGCGAATTACCTGACAATGGGGGACGGTTCAACGGAAAGCGTTCTTGGAACCCAATTCTATTCAGTTCCGCAGGCATTCGAACTGCTCAAGGGGGACGCGGGAAACGAGGGCACGGGCAAGGCGTGCATTGTTGTTTCCGGGGGCGCAATGGGACTGAACTGGAACAAAGAGTATTATTACGCGAAGCTTCCGAAGGCGGAATGCGCGAAGTGAAAGGTTTATTAAATTCAAAATCAAAAAACGGAAGAGAAAAAAAAGCAAAAAGAATGGAAACCAAACTGGAACCGGTGAGTTGATGGGAGACGTCCTTAGGGGCGCGTATTACGCGCTTGAAGACAAGTATTACGCTGTTCTTGACAGAATCCAGAAGGCCGTGCCCGTTTACTCGGTCGTGGACCCTATTGACAAAATAATCCCCTCATTTGTCTTGCTGATAATAATCGTGCTGCTGGCAGTGGGCGCGCTTGCAACCGTAATGCTTCAGTTGCCGCTGATTCCGGGAAACACGAGCGCAATAAGCTTCACGGTGCTGGACTCTGGCAGTTCGCCATTGCAGGGCGCGGCGATAAAACTGGGCTATGACGGCAAAACGCTTTCCGCGACAACGGATTCTTCCGGAACCGCATCCATCGGCGTGCCATTGAACAAGGAAGTCAATTTTGCGGTCTCATTGCAGGGCTATAACACTTACTCGGATTCTTTCACTGCAAGCGTGCAGGCAATTCCGAAGAAAATCGTGCTGGAGCAGTCGAAAAAGGGAAGCGCCGTCAAAACAATAAACCTCCTGGATTCAGTCGGGCAACCGCTGCTCGAACCGGTTTCATTGAATTTCGTTTGCACCAATGCGCAGGCAATTGCGCCGGAAAGCATTATTTCGGGAAGCGGAAGCGCCTCGGTGGAAATGCCGGAAGACTGCGGAACTTTGAAGGCAACGGCAAAGGCGGCGGGTTACGATGACCAGCAGGCAACGCTGAGAAGCGCAACCAACAGCATTTACATGAAGGAATCCACGGCAAGCTTCGCCTCAAGCGGAACGGTAATCGTGAACGTTACTTCCGCAACGGGAACGAAGCTCGACGGAATTACCGTGAGCGCATTCAACGACCAGCAAATGGAGGCCGTGGACACAAAGGCAACGGCCTCGGGGCAGGCAAAATTCGAGTTGGACGCGGGAAACTATTATTTTTTGGCGCAGGCAAACCGGCAGTTCGGGGAAAGGAAATCTGATGCGGTGCAATTGCAGGCGAACCAGACGAAAAGCGTTTCACTCGTGCTAGAGGAAAGCGTGAAGGGCAATGTAATGGTAAAGGTCATTGACAAGGACACGGGAATTCCGGTTAACGCCGCGCGCGTGACCTTAAAACTCGGGGACTCAACGATTGCGGGGCCGATTGACACCAATCGCGACCTCAATTCCATTGTTTCGTTTCCGGTCACGACAGACGCGAGCTACACGATTGTAGTTGACCAGCCGGATTACCTGATAAAAAAGATTTCGGACGCAAAGTACGGGAACACGCTTTACGAGGCGAGGCTCGAAAAATACGTTGCCGGCGTGAACGGCGGGATACTCAAAATAAGCGTTGTGGACCAGGACTCAAAGCCCGTGCAGAACGCGCGCGTGGCATTGTTTGACGCCCAAAGCATGCAGAACACGGGATTAAGCGAGCAGACCACGGACATAAACGGAAGCGCGAAATTCAGCAGGGTTTCAAACGGGGATTACTATGCCTTTGCGTACAAGGGAAGCAGTTCAGGAAAATCCGACCCGCTGCCGCACTTCGACTCGAGGATTTCGGATGTCACGCTCACGGTTGTAATGGCAATTCCAAACGCGCAATTGAAAGTGAACGTAAAGGACTTCGGGGGAAACCCATTCCCGTTCGCGCTCGTAACGGTTTACGATTACCTTAACGACTCAAAAGCGGCATTCGATTACACGGACGCAAACGGAACCTTCTCCGTGCAATTGAAGTCCGACAAGCGCGTTTACGCTGTTGTGAACGACCCGAAGGGAAACCACTTCGATTACGTTACTTCTGAAAAGGAATTGGTGCCGAACACCGAAACGGATTTCGACGTGCAATTGCTCAGGCCCTCAAGCGAAACGAAAATAGAATTCGTCGGATTGTACAAGGACAACAAATTCGTGAGCCAGAACGTGGAGGCGGGGCAGGAGTACGAGGCGAAATTCCTTTTGACTGTGCCAGCCGCCGCGGACAGCGCGCTCGTCCACATAAGGACGGGGGACAAGTCCTTGGTTGAAAACGATTCGTGGTTCATAAAGAGCGCGGGAATTCCGAAGGCGCGCCTGCTTGCGGGAAGCAGTTATTCCCCCAACGCGCCGGATGGCTACAACAGGGACGCGGCATCGGACACGGCAAACGGAATGAAATGGTTCAATGCGAGCTGGAATTCGGTAAAGGCGGGAAACTACGAAGTCGAAGCCAACCTCAAAGTAAATGACACTTCCTTGCTTGGCGAGCAGCTTAACCTTGAGTACAGGGCGTGGGCGCAGATAAACGGGACAAAGAAAATGGTTCCCGAGCAGATAACCCCTGTTTCAAACGAGCTCTACTCCAACACGAAGCGCGAAACGTTTTCCGTGGGGCCGAGCACGCTGTGCAAAAACGATTTCTGCTTTGACGCGACAGTGCTTGATTTGAAGCAGAACATTTCGGCATCGGTCTCGGACAGTTACGGCGCAAGAATCTCGCAGGACTACAGGCTCACATTCACTTTAACGAACGAATCCAAGAACGTGCACAACAGCGCGGAAATACGCGTTGAAAACGGCGAAAACGGAATCGTGTTCAAATCCTATTCCATTAACACCGCAAGCGGCCAGAAGTGGGACAACCAGAACTGGGGAAAGAGCTACATTGGCTACGATTCGGAGGGCCTTTCGCCGAAAATCGATTTGGGAAACTTCGGGCCAAAGAACAAAGTGCAGGGAACGGTTACTTTCACCCCGAGGCTCGCAATCACGTCGCCGATAACGATTCGGGTCATTTCGGATTACAAGGTCGTGTTCGAAAAGGAAATAATGGTCACCACTGCCGCGGCAAAAAACTTTGACATAACTTTCACGCCAAGGGTTCTGCCCAGCGGAATAGAAAGCGGCCTCACGTTCCAGGTGAAGGATTCATCCCAGCAGCCCGCAATCGAAGTCCAGAACGTGTGGGTAAAACTGATGGACCACAGGAAGGCGAACGCAATAGTGGCCGTGGGGCAGACGAATGCGGACGGAAACATCCAGTTTATTGTGCCCAGCCAGCTGCCTGGAGAAAAATTGTTCGCGGAATTCAGCAAGGCGGATTTCAGCCAGGCAGTAATCGAGATTCCCGTGGAAAGCTCGGTGCTGAAGTTTTCGCCGGAAACGCTCGCTGCGACATTGAACGCGCAGACGAAAAAACAGAGCTCGGACTCGTTTTCCGTGCAGAACAAGACCAGCTTCGAATTAACCATCACGGCAATAAGCCTTACGGGAAACTCCAAGGGTTACATTGACCTTGTGAAAACCAACAACATCCTGAAAAGCCTCGTTGGGGTAAAGGTTCAGCCGGACTCGCCCCTCCAATTGAATGAAAACAATTTCCTCACGGATGCCGGAGCGGCATTGACGGACGCGCAGTCACTTGAACTGAACACGCTGATAACGGTTTCCGCGAAAGGCCAGAGCTGGCAGTTCTCGCTGCCGACAAGCGTTTCAATCGGCGTCGGGAAGGAAGTCGAGAGCTCGGACTGCCTTGCACTGAATCTGTCGAAGTGGGAAACGAGCACTGAGGGAAACCCGGTGCAGGCGGAATTCACTGTCCAGAACAACTGCGTCGTGGACGGACAGCCGATTGAATTGCAGGGCCTGGAAGCAAAGCTTGAAACCAGCGGAAACCTGCTCGGAACTTACGCATTGAGCGTGAAGGATTCCGAGCTTTTGAACTCGCTTGAACTCAGGCAGGGCTATTACAAGAAAGTATTGAACAAAATGGAAAAGGAAAAATCCTACACCGTAAACCTGCTTTTTACCCCGAACGGCGGAATAAACGGAACCGACAAGACCTCGGTTGCGTTCAGGGCGATAAACCCGGTTACGGGGGCAAAACAGTACTTGACCGGAAAAGTCGAGGCAAGCATAGCGATAGTGAACCTGAAGGACTGCGTTTCCTTCAGCAAGGACACGCTCCAATTGAATGACGCGAAAGGCGAAACATTCACTGTGAGCACGAAGGGCTGCGCGGGAAACGTTGCGGTAAAATTCGATTCCGAACTCGAACTGAGCAAGAACGATTTCACATTGCAGGCGACCGAAACGAGTTCCGAAATAAGCGTGACTTCAAGGAACCCGGTTCCCGGAGCCTACTTCGTTGACGCAAAGGTGAAGGGCGCGGGGCGGACGGATTACAAGCCCGTGAAAACGATTCTCGTGCGCGTTTTCCCGCCGGAGGGAAGCTGCATTGATTTGGACAAATTCGAGTTCGACGTTTACAACAACCCGAAGGCCCCGAACAGCGGATTTGACACGGTTACAATGAAAAACAGCTGTTATGAGAGAAGGCAGGCGGTAACCTTTGAAACCCCGAAGTTAACGCTCGGAAACTTTTTCACGGCAAGCGGCTTCAAAAAAGCTTTGGGTTACGCGGTTTTGGGCTTCCTGATAACCATGCCGAGCTACGCTGCCAAAAACATCAAGGAAAACAAAAGCATTTTCTCGGGGCTGGACTTCTGGACGCCCCTCTGGGAATCCATTTTCCCCAGCTCGAATTCCGGCACATCTGGCTCCAAAAATCTCTCGGAGGGAAGCATTGAAACAACGCCAAGCACGACGCCGGCAACAGGCGGAAGCTTTGCAGAAAGCAGATTGCCAGGCACGCGCGTTACAGCCTATGCAGGCCTCGGATTCAAAGACTTCATGAACTTCATTCCCGCGCTCTTGAAGGAAGCCCTTTCAATGAACCCGTGGGTCGCGGCGGGAATCGGCCTGATAACGGGCTTCGTGACAAACTGGTTCAGTCAGGAACCGGTAACGCTTGACGTTGTCGTCGCGGACGTGGGAGCGGACAATTACTCGCTGATAATGCCAAAGGCAGCGGCAGACACGCCGGTGCTTGACGTGAATCTCTCCGAAACCGGCGAAACCTCGAAGAACGTGATGCAGAACGGCCTCGAGGATTACTCGAAGGACTTCGTGCTCCAAAGCGTTCCAAGCACGCCGACTGGAAAGTTTTCAAGAATCCTCAAGGTAAGCGGCTCCAAATTCGTTTACGGGAAAACTTACAGCAACGACTACCTTGAAAAGGCAGCAATTGCCGCCGCAAACCTCATAACGCATAAAGAACTTCCGGCAAAAGGCGATGCCCCTGACAACGAATTCAGCCAGAAATTCCATTTGGTTTTCAGGAACACGAATCCATTGGAGGACGCAAATGTATTCATTCCCCCTTACGCATTGAACTGCCAGCTTGGAACAAAAGCGGGATTGACGGGAGCGAACGCATTGCCGAGAATAGGGCTGGCGCAGGGAAAGGACTGGACGTGGAATGACACAACGGGAATCGCGTTCAATTCATGCGACGAAGGAAGCGCTGATTACGTTTACTGCGATTCCAGCCAGTTCAGCATTGAGTTAATGAAAAAGCTCGAGCTCGTGAACAGGTTCCTTGAGCGGAACCCGAATTTGAATTGCCCGGATTTGAGCCAGTTGGTGGGAAACAGCGTTTCAACCACATTGGAGGCAAACGATTTGGGAATAACCAAGCTCTCGGTGCAGACCTTGGGAAGCGATTTGAATGTAATCGTGGAAGCAAGCAACACCAATCTCGGAACGGTTAGCGGAACAATAAAGGTGGCATTGAAAAACCTTGACACGAACGCAATCGTGCTTCCGGCCGCAAGCCAAGCTGGCTTATCGCTTACCTCAAACCAGAAAGCCAGCCTGGGATTCATTGTAACTGCGCCCCCGAACGGGAATTACAGGGTGGACGCCAATCTCATTAACGCGAGCCTTCCCTGCGCGGGCTGCCTCAACGACCCAAGCACGGATTACCTCGCAACCGCGGTCGCTGTGGGCGGGCAGGGAATCCAGCAGTGCAGTCCGAAGACAACCGACCCGAGCTCGCAATTCAGCCTGAGCGATTTCATAAGCGCGACCGAAAAAACACGGACACTAACTTATTTCCCAGAAAAGGGAATCAACAGCAATGCCGAATTCCAAAGCAAGCTGATTTCATTCAAGTCATACCTGGTGAAGGACGGCTACAGCCCGGAATTCCAGAGGGACTTCGATGATTACGCGATGACAAAGGACTTCTTCGGCGCAAGCTCGGACTACAAAACCAAGTTCCACAATTACTTCAAGGATACCGCGAACTTTTCTTTCGTGCCGCGCTACCAATTGGTTCCCGGCACAACACTGCAGTTAAGCGAGCCCGGATTGTACCAGGTTGACTTGAACATTACATTCGGAGCGGACTGGCAGATGTTCGATTCCTCGAACAACAACGCGCCAAAGGCAAAAATCATTGTTTCAATGGAGCGCGTGGCATCGCCGAGCCAGCCCAACCCGTGGTATTATTTGCCGTTCGACGGCCTAGTGGGAAGCGAGAACGGAAGAATAGGCTACGGATTGAATTACTCCGGCGACCCGATACAGCTGGTAACGGGAAACGCGGGGCTGAGGACAATCGAAATAAAGGGCTCGAATTCGGGGAACCTCGAAACCTCGACCTACAATGACTTCAAGAGCCTTAACGTGGACAACCGCGGAGTCGTGTTGAGCGTGCAGAACTCGGATGCGGGCCAGTCAATGGCATTCAGCCCGAGCAACGCCACTCCAGTAATAATGCGGGTAACCAATTCGGGCGGAAAGGAAGCGTGGGGCTTTTACTCCGTGGGAGTGGACAACAACAGCGCGGCGAATGTCGGGCAAACAATGAATTACTGGTACGGAATAGGATTGAATTGCAGGGACTTCGAGGAAACCCCGGTTACCGAGACATTCCAGTGGACTCCTGATGTGCACGGAACAAGCGCGAAGTGCGCAAGGCTTGGGGGAATTGACAATTCCGCTTACTCATATGGATTCGAGTGGTGCGATTCCACCAGAACTGGGAACGTTTACCTGAAAAGCGTTTTCTTCACGCCGCAGGGAAAGGAAAGCGTGATATCGAAAACAGGGGCGAACGAGTCAATGGCGTTCATGCTCGCGAACGGACTGCAGGCGGAGCGCGTTCCCCTGACGGGAAGCATCGCTGGCCAGATCAATTCCGTGAAGGACGTTTTCGCCCAAGTGAAAAGCAACAACGTGTGCGTTTCGGGAACGGGGGCGAAGCAGGAATTCTGGTGGAACCCCAAAACCGTACTTGACGGAATTTCGGTTCAGGAACAAGGCCTCGAAACGAAATGCATCCAGGCAAGCTGAATCTTCCTGTGCTGGGGGAAAAACAATGGGCCTGAAAGAAGCGTATTATGCGATTGAAGACGCGTACTACGGGGTGCTGGACAAAATAAACGAGGCAGTTCCGGTTTACAAGGTCATTGACCCGATTGACAAAGTAATTCCATCCATGATTCTTCTAATTGTAATCATCCTCACAATCGCGGGAGGCACGATAATCCTTTCCCAGCAGCAAGGCCAGGCATCCACGCTTGTAACCCTTGAATTCAGGGACAAGGATTCGAGGCAGCTTGTTTCGGGCGCGCAATTAAGCCTGTCCATCGCGGGAAAGGGATATTCCTTCACAACCTCCGCCACGGGAACGGTTTCATTCGAGGCGGTTCCCGGCCAAAGCGCGATTCTTTCCGCAAGCGCAAAAGGCTACCAGAAACTGGACCAGAACTTCACGGTTGAAAAGGAACTGTTCAAAAGCTTCCTGTTGCAGCAAAACGTTTTGCCGGGCGAAAAGGACAAGGACATTTACTTTGCGGACGACTCGGGAAGAATGCTTGACGGAAAACTCGTCACGGTTTACCTGAGCTGCTCCACGGGAGCGCTTTTCACGCAGGCGCCCTGCGCGGGAGGAAGCCTGCAATCTGGAAACGCAAAAGCTGTGTGCACGACAAGCAACGGGCAGGTGAGCGTGCTGGGAAAATTCATTCCCAAGAACTGCGGCAAACTGCTTGCGAGGGCGAGCCTTGCGGGATATGATGACAAGGACTTCGAGGTGGGGGACGGTTTCACCATAAAGTTTTCCGCCGCGGAAAGCGCAAAGGGAAACGCCGCGATAACGGTTAAGGACGAAAAGGGAAACCCGGTTGACGGCGCCATGATAAGCCTTTACGAAAGCAGCGGAATCCTTTCCGTAAAAAAGCTTTCCTCTTACGGAAGGGCTGAATTTGAGGGAATAAAAATCGGAAGCTATTATGCAAGCGCGGAAAAGGACGGATACGTGAATTCGGGAACGCAGAATTTCACTGTTTCCGCGGATTCAACCGCGAACGCCGCGATAATCCTTGCAAGCGCGGCCTCGCAAAGCAACGCATTCCTGAATGTGTGGGTGAAGGACAAGCAAAGCAATTCCCCTATTACGGGAGCGATAATTTCATTGCGGAATTCCGCAGGGCAGTTCGTGGGAAACAACACCACGGACTCGAACGGCTACTCAAGGTATGCTGTTCCCGCCGGACAGTACCACATCGGGGCGAGAATGGACGCGAGTTACCTTGGCGCGGAAACCGACCTGAACCTGTACAAGGGGGACAACAATTCGTTCCTGCAGCTTGAAAGAATGACCTCGCAGAACAGCGGAGTGCTCATAGTGAACGTTGTTGACGAGGACGACAAGAACGTTTCCGGCGCGGAAGTGTTCCTCTACGAATCCGAAAATGGGAAGAAGGGATTCCTCGCAAATTACGCTTCAAGGGTTACCGACCTTTTGGGAATCGCGAAGTGGACCGGCGTGGAGGAAAAGGAGTTCATTGCGAGCGCGCGCAAATCCCTCGCGATAGGCGATTCAACCGCGTTTACGGTAAAGAAGGCGGAGCAGAACAAGGTGAAAATCAAGATTACAATCGGGGAAACCACCCTGAACATCAGCGCCTTCGACTCGGACGGAAAGCCGGTTCCGAACGCGCAGGCCGAATTCAGGAGCATCGGCGGAGCGCTCGTGGGAAGCGTTTTACTGAAGTCCGACGGAACCCTGAGCCAGAAGCTCAAGGCAGACAAAACGGTTTACGCGGTAATAAGCTCGCCGAACTATATGCCATGGGTATCGCAGACAATCGAACTGAAGCCGAACGATGCAGTTTCCATCAAGGCGATATTGCAGGCGCGCGTTCCGACCGGAAAACCCAAAATAGAATTCCTCGGCGCTTTCGACGCCGCGAATTCAAACGTTCCCGCAACCGAACTCAAGACGGGAAATTCTTATCTTTTGAAGTGGAGCCTCCAGATTCCCGAAAGGGGGCCGAACGGCGAAAGCCTCTCGCAGGCCGGAGTCCACGTGCGCTTGGGAAAAAGCGAGAACGGAAAGCAGAATTTGATGGCGAACGACCAAATTTACTTCAAGTCAATCGGGGTTCCGGCGGCGCCCGCATTGAAGGGAACGAGCTACTCGCCGGGAGCAAGCGACGGATACTCGTTCGATTCAAAGAACACCACGAATTCGGATTTCAAGTGGGCGAACGTCGTGCTTGACAGCGCTAATTCAGCGCAATACACCATAACCGCAATAGGAACAGTGCGCGACACGGCAGTGCTCGGGGATTCTCTCATGGTGCAATGGCGCGCGTGGCTGAAAACACAGGACGGAACCTACATCACCACGCCCGAAGACGCTACAGTCACGGGAGAGCAGCAATTGTTTTACGCGGCAACGAATTCGCAGGAATACTTCGCGGGCATTGCATCCTCGTGCAATTCCGAATTGTGCTACACCGGAGAAAACCTCATTAATCTTGACCAAAAAGAAGTTGTGAAAAGCTCTTCAAGCGCGGGAAGCGTTTTCAGCCTGCGCGTGAGTTCCCCGCACACGCTCTCGTTCACATTGCTGAGCGATTCCGACAACACTTACGTTAATCCGCAATTGTACGTGAAAGCGCTTGATTACTCGGGAAACGATTCCGACTCATTGAAAATCAGCGCGTACAAAATAGTGGGAACAGACAATGTTCCGCACAGCGCGCAATTCGCCTCGGGAGCGGAAGTCACGAAAATCGAGGGTCTCGAAGTGGGAAGCAACTGGAAGAAGGGCGGAAAGCTGCAGGCGGACATAAATTTGGCGCTTTCGGGAAACAGCTCCGCAATCCTGAGAGTTTACGTGATAAGCAATTCCCAGCGCGTGCAGATAAACGGAAACGACGCAAAGGAAATAACCCTTAATCCGGGGCCATCAAGTCCATTGAACGTGAGCGTTTTCCCCCAGCGCCTTTTCTCAGGCATAACGCAGGACCTGAACGCGACGGTAAAGGACGACAAGGGAATCGAGCTGTACAAGGCGCTTGTGAGCGTTTCAAGGAGGATTTATTCGCAGACAAACCAGATTGGCCAGGCTGAAACCGGAAACGACGGGAACGCAAGCTTCAAAATTCAGGACTCGTACTTGGGGGAAAATTCAAGCATAATAGTTTCCGCCTCGAAAGCGGGATTCGCGACCGCGACGGCAACAATAGGCGTTTCGGGAAACGGCTCGGTGATAAGCGTCGACCCAGCCAAGATAACCGCAAGCGTCACTCCCACACAGCAGCAGACGCCGGAAATCCCGATTACAATCCAGAACAATACCGGCTTCGACTTGGACTTGAACGGCCTGCAACTGATTCAGTCGACAAGCACAACGGATTCGCAGACTGCGTGGGGCGAATACCTTGATGTTTACACAATGAACAGGGCAGTGGCAAGCTTTGTGCAAACTCCTGCAATACCGATTAAAGCGCATTCTTCCGTTACGAAAAACTTTTTCATGGCAAAGCTACTCACGGGCACAATCACGCCTGTGAAAGCATTGGGAACACTGCGGTTCATAACGAAAATGCCGCAGGGAAGCTCGCGCTGGATAACAGACGTTCCCGTGGAAATAAGCGTGGGCTACTCGGGAAACTCGATTGACAGCCTTGGCTGTCTGAGCATAGACCAGCCGGACTGGACAACCGCGACCCTGCAGACGATTTCCAGCCACGAATTCACGCTCACGAACAACTGCACTTCGGGCGGAAGCCCCATCCAATTGCAGAACCTGAAAGCCACAATTTCGTGGAACGGAAACATCCTCGGAAACGTGCAATTGAAATTGGACGACCCGCAGGCGAGCCAGAGCATAACCCAATCATTGAAGCAGAATTCATTCACCTTGTTTTACCCTACAGTCGGAAAGGGAAGCCAGAGCATTCCCAAGGAATACCTCGGAATGATAACATTCAACCCCTTCACGGGAAACGTGGGGCAGACCGCGAAATTCAGCGTGCAAATCAGGGCGGAATTGGCCTCGCAGAGCGGAACCACGATTGTGCAAACCAACCGCGACGTTTCCGGCCAGATAGGAATAATCGATTTGAAGCAGTGCATTTCATTGAGCCCCGCGCCCCAGACCGGAATAACTGTGGGTGATTCCGCGCCATCGAATTACACCGTGAGCGCGGACTGCGGAAGCGCAAGCGTGAACGTGAGATTGTGCTGGGGGGACAACGGCTGCAAGGGCGGAACGGCAGAGGGTGGAATAAGCGTTTCACCGATAGAATTCCCGCTAACCAAAGGCGGAAGCCAGACAATAACGGTTTCAAAGCAGACGATTCCCGGGATTTATGGAATAACAATGCAGGCAAAGGCGGAAAACGGAAGCTGGATTCCCCTGCCCACAAAGACAATGAAGGCAATCGTGAACCCGTCGCAAAACCAGTATTTTTCGCTTGACAAATACGAATTCAATCTTCCCGCAATCGGGGAAAAGGACATGGTTTACCTTACGAATACGGGCTATCAGGGCCTTGTGTCAGTCAAGGCAAGCAAGTGCGACTGGAAGACCGCGCAGGAAAAGGGTTTCTGAAGCAGACGGGCAACGTGGCCTTAACGACTGCGGGAGGGGCGCTGGCGGGCCTGGCAATAGGCGCACAAATAGGCGCAATCGGGGGCCCGATAGGGGCGCTGATAGGCGCGGCGCTGGGCTTCCTCGGAGGGCTCTTTATGTCAATATTCGGCCACAACCCCTGCGATGATTTCGAAACATATTCCCTGCCGGATTACTTCGTGAACCTTTCGGGAAAAGGCCTCGTGAATCCCACTCCTGCGGACGAAAGCTCGCTTGAACTGGAATTGGGAAAGAATTCGGGGCAAATCTCTCCGGCGGGATTCAATACGGAAGTATGGGAATTCGCGGGAAGCGGAAGCAACGGCCTCTCGGGAGAAAAGCTCGGTGTAATGGCGCAAAACGATTCCGCGAATTCGAGCCTGCCGATTTACGGGATGATGACGGTAAAGGGAACAAGGTACGTTTACAGCAACCAGGACGCCCCCTACGTAAGACTGGATAGGGACAATGTTCCGGAAGCATGGGGACTGCACAAGTTTGCGGGAAACGGAAGCGCGCACGACGTTTACAAGAGCCTCAACGGCTACTCGCAGAAATTCCACGTGCAATTCAACACCGCGCAACAGGAGCAGGACCTTCCGCTCACGATACTCGGCGCGAATTCGTGCATAGAGGGCGTAAAGCAGGGCTACAGCGGCCAAAACGCGTTGCCGAAAACGAAACTGAACTGGAGCTGGAGCGATGCAACGGGAATCGCAATCGACTCGTGCGACGAAAGCAATGCGAAAGGAATTTACTGCGATGCAACGCAATTCGGAATCGAGTTAAGCAAGCGCGTCAACGCGCTGGACGAATTCCTGAAGGCGAACAACTACAATTTCTCGTGCCCCACGAACCCGCTTGCAACCAGCACTGGAACGCAAAGCGCGACATACGATGTTCCGGCCGGAACGCTTGGAATACAATACGCGGGATACGAAATGGTTGGAAGGAACGTCACTTTGCATCTCGACGTCAAGAACGGCACCTCTGGAG
>Ga0265296_1003730_pt1 | contig 13852 bp, 10 predicted proteins | sample MunlanPumphouse1_FD_189073 | JGI IMG/M metagenome (GOLD analysis project Ga0265296, IMG submission 189073) | Groundwater microbial communities from a municipal landfill in Southern Ontario, Canada - Pumphouse #1 | ecosystem: Environmental > Aquatic > Deep subsurface > Groundwater | place... | reverse complement strand
ATCTTCGCTTCGAAGAGAAAAGATTGGCAGCAAGCAGCAGAGAAAGCTGCAAAAGAGATGTCCAGAGACCTTTTGGAAGTACTTGCAAAGTAAATCTAATTATTGTATAATATAACAAGTATTCCCCAATACCCATATGCAGCTTGACCCCAAAACCCGGGAAAAGCTTACAGTTCTCGCGACACTGTGGACCGCCTTCGCCAGCGGCTTCCTCATCGTGATCGTCGCGAACTTCTAATACGGCTTCGCGATGAAAACGCTACGAATGTTTTTTTGAAGTTTATTCCAATGGCGGCGAAGCGATCCGACTTCGTCCCCCTCGGCGGACTTCGCCGGACAGGTATCGCTACGCCGCCATGAAGAAAAATTCAGATGAACAATCGTATCATGTATATCGCGAAGACGCATAAGGCGAAAGAAGGAACGTTTTTCTGCGTCTAAAGCGCGCGGTCGGTCCCCCGGCTGTGCGCTTTGCGAAACGAATGGGGGCTATCGCAGAAGGGTCCCCCACACCAGCGGGGTATGCCCCTCCACCCAACGAAACTCGCCCGACTGGTCGGTCCATTGGACACTCCCGAGCGAAGAGGGGGATCCGGGATCAATGAGCGAGGTTTGAAGCATATGGCTCACGGAATCCCGTGGAACCGCGATATCGGCACGGAGTTCGAGGATGGCGACTCCAGCCTTCATGACTCCTATCACATCGCTCAGATTCGAGCAGGTGAGCGTGCTGTCTTGTCCTGAAGTACAGGGAACCTCCAGAGAGGATCCTTGCCGACCGATCCGCCAATTCTGTACGGAGAAGTCTCCGCTCCGCTGCAGTGTGAAGATCAGTTGCGTGAGGCTCAGGGTCTTCTCTGGAATCACATCAGCAGTGAATCCGAACGCGCTCACGACGACGCCCGTCCCTGACGCAAGCACTTCGTTCTCCGGCGAGATGCGCTCGATGCGCGCGAGGCGCCCGAAAGCCACCTGGTGTTTGGGGAACGGCGGAGGTGTCACGACACTCTTCGTTTCATTCGACTGGTCGCCAATGAAGGTGATGATGAACGACCGTACCTCGAGAAGCTCGTCCGAGAACCCGTTGTCGTCGATTCCCCGGACGAGCGCGCGGAGGACGAGCGGCACGTCGGTATCGGCGGGAATCTGCACTTGCTCATTCGCGTTGATCTGCGCCTCATAGATCTGCTTGTAGTCCGACGTGTCGTTGGTGGTGCGCTGCTTGAGGACAGCGACCACGCTCCCCGTGAGTGTCGTAAGCTCGAACCTCTTCACAGACCGCGCCTCGGCGAAGAACTTCACCTGCACCGCGGCAATGTGCGCCGTTTCGCCGACACTCCGGATAGTCGCCGAAGCGAGTGCGTCCGATGCCCGGCCGACGACGAGGAAATGGCTGACGGGAGGAAGGGTGAAAAAGGACCCGTCTTCGCCCGAAGGCTTCGCCGAGGCGAGAGAGGCCGACGAAGCCGAGGTACTGCTGGAACTTTGGCTCGAAGAAGAGGGATAAATGCCGCTCTCCGCCAGGCGGAACCGATCGAGCTCACCCTTCGACTCCGCGAGGAAAGCGCCGACGAGCCTGGCGGCGAGCCCTCGGGTGAGCGGCGAATCGAGGCGGATGGTCACGGGAATATCAGTCTCATGGTCAGCCGCCGCCAGATAGTAGGGTTCCGCCCAATCGGCTGAGTTCTCCATGGGGATCTTGTACCCATAGAGGAGCGTGAGCATCTTGAGGGCTTCCCCGTAGCTGACGGTATCTTCCGGCTGGAAGCGTTCCGGCGTGCGTCCCTTCACAATGCTCTGATCTTTCGCGGCGCAGATGTAAGGGCTGAACCAGTCTCCCTCACGCACGTCCAAAAAGCATGTTTTCGGCGTGAAAGCTGTCCCATTCTTCCCGGCACTCATCATGGCGATCTTCAGAAACTCCGCGCGGTTGATCCTCCGTGAAGGGCCGAAGTATTTCCCAGAGTACCCCTGCACGATGCCCTCGCGGGCGAGGAGAGATATCCCCGCCGCCTCGCGCGAGGTTTCGCGGACGTCAACGAATCGTTTCACGGGCGTGAAGTCGAGCGCAAAAGCAAGTGCTGGAACGAGTGCGAGGAGCGGAACAAGCGGGGAGAGGCGGCGCATGACACCAGTATGCAGTATTCAGTAGACGGTATACAGGGAAGAACATCCTCCTGAATACTGAATACTGACCTCTCCATACCCTCCAGAAATCTCCGCACCCCCACTCATTGCTCTGAGCCGGATTTTCTGGTACCTGCGATCGACAAGTTTCAGCAATGATCCCCAAACGCGGGTAGATACCCGCTCTCGTTTATGGAAGTGACTTCATGGCTCAGCTGAAGCGGGTGGCAACGTCAGTGAGCGGTTACAGACCACTACATTGTAAAGAAGTGGTTTTTCTGGTAAAATATGTGTGTGAATAACACACAAACCCAAAATACTTCAGGAGCGGACGACACCGTGCTCACTACCCCCACGATGCCCACTGCTGCCGAACTGTTCGACGGCATCATGTCGGGCATCGACGAACGCTTCACGCTCGAGAGACAGAAGCAGACCGGAGAACAGCTGAAGCAGGCCTCGCCCGAGGAAAAGAAGCGGATCATCGGAGATTTCCAGCGGGCGATGGCCGAGTACAACGAACAGACCGGAGAATACTTCACCTTGATTCAAAAAGAGATCAGCGCCTACCGCACGTTCGTGGAAAGCGCGGCACATGATCATGAAGAGGAGCAAGCGGAAGCAAATCTCGACAGAGGAATTACGGCATAACGCTTTCAACATGCAAAAACTCACACCATTTTCGCCTTCCTCCCGAGAACAGCGCCTGCTCTCGGAGCAGATGGGCATAGGTTTTCAGGAAGGCCCGAAAGGGCCGCAGCAGCCGGAAGGACCGAAAACGCCGCAGGAAATGATCACTGCTACAGATGATGCTAATCAAATGCAATTCATGCGCGGAGTTCTGAGTATGCGCAATACACCACAGCTCCATTCACCCGACCAGGTGACCGCAGCTCCGCAGTACGCGAATAATCCGGGGCAGTATCTCTCCGACCTCACGCAGCCGGTCTTGAATGCGCATGACGCGAAGATGCAGGAACTCTGGTCAAAACGGGGCGAGATCGATCGCGCAGGCTCCTTCGTCGAGGATGTCGCATCCATGACCGCAAGGGAAAAACCGAAACTCGTAGGCGAGCGCACGGCGAAATGGGAACTCAGTAAGATCGAGAGGACGATCAACGTGAGACGACTGCGCGGAAACCCCGTCACCCGAGATAAATGGTACGAATGGCAACATGCCGCCAAGGATCTGCAGGCATTTGGCCAGCGGCGCGACAGGATGCGCACCGGGCAACTGAACAGGAACATGTTCATGGACGTGATGCGTTCCGGTTCGGCCGACGACCGCATCCTCAATGAAGCCGCTCTTCGGCAGGAAACGCGCTACCCGACGGAAGAGCCATTGGTACTCACACCGGTTGATATACCGGTAGAGGGGCCGTCGCAGTCCATGCCTCGCGGTCCGCAGTTCGCACCGCCGGAGCGCACGGCCAAGGGCTTCATTCTGCGTGAACAGGGTGAAGAGGCGAAGGGAATACCCATGGGACCGGAGGCGCAGCCGATGCCGGCACTCAGTCCGGAGATGGCACAGCTCTTCGCCAATCTCCCGCCGGATGTCCAGCGACCGATGGCGCGGCTCATCGATGGATTGAGTCCGGCGGAGAAACAGGCTCTGGAAGAAGCCGGAGGCAAGTTGGTGGAAATCCTGAAAGACCCGAAATGCAAAGATATTTTCCACGCTCTGCCAATCAGTCTAACAGGAGAACTCTCGACGGCAGAGGAGTTGAACCAGGTGTTCCAGAATGAAAAAGCGGCAATGGCAAAGCACAATATTTCTCCCGAAGCCGTCAAAAAAGTTTCCGAATTCCTCGGCAGTCTTTCACCGGAACAGAGGAACGTTCTCAATCGTGTCTTCAGGTGCGCGACAGACGTCTCACAGGAACGCCAACGGAAAACAGAGGGCTACTCACTCGACCTCGAGAAGAATCCCGCGAAGAAGGCGAAGATCCTGAAGTACGCGGAACGCTTCACGAAAGCGGAGACGGAGGAGGACAAGCTCATCGCGGAGGGATCACTTCGCATGGAGGGAGTAGATGTGGACGGAAGCAACTTCGCGAACGGGAAGGTCGAGATGCTCCCCGCCAACGGGCGTTTCATCGGACTCATCGTCGGCTTCATCCAGATGACGATGGGAATACTTAAGAAGCTCGGCGGGAAGAAGACGCCGACCCAGAGCGCCGGAGAAACAAGTATCCAAGGATGGAGAAGTATCGCAGAATCCAAAGAACTAGTGAAAAAACTCGACGTGGACATCGGGCGACTGGAGGAATTACTCAAGAAGCCTGATATCACCGATAAGGAACGGCTTACGTACACTGAGAGTCTCCGCAAGCTGAAAGAGTCCAGAACAAGGCTGCAGAGCGGAATTGAGGATCACGAAACAAGTCTGAAACGATTCGATAAAGATTTCGGACTGGAGGAGCACAAAGCAGGATCCGTGGTTACACAGCAGGCTGCCGGAGAATCCGCAGACGCGAAGAAAGGCGGTGCGCCGGGAACGCTGCCTGCGGAAGGAACGGAGAAGCCAGTCGAGCCACTTGATCCGAAGCAGGTAGGGCAACAGCTGGATACCATGCTCCTAAAGATCTTCGGCGATGCTCCGGGGCTGAGTAGCTGCCTGTACGTCGATGGAACACAGGATGGGAAGGTCACGATGACCCTCGATGAAGGCCCTCTCAACCGCCGTGTCAATCAGAAGCAGAAATCCGCCGAGGTGATGAAGAAAGTGCTTCAGGAAAAGAAAGACCTCCTTCCGATGTTGAATGAGAGGAGCGGACGGAGAGCGACCGAGCCGATGGACCGTGCACGGCTGAAGGCGGTCCTTGGTGAGCTCGAAGCTGCACTGCGGACGGAGAAGGAGAAGAGGATGGGGCAGTAAAAATCGTTTCTCTGCGGTAACAACGTACGATATTTTCTGGACGGTATCCGTCGCCTACAGGAAAATCCTTTCAATGATATTATTCAGGTTAGGAAATCTTGGCATTTCTGCCGGGGTGGCGGAATGGCAGACGCGCTGGCCTTAGGAGCCAGTGGAGGTTTACCTCCTTGAGAGTTCAAATCTCTCCCCCGGCACCAGCAGAAGTGGATCCGAGATTGTAAGAAGGTTCAGTTTTTAAACTAGGGAAGCTCTGATTAATGCCATTACTTGCGATAAACAACATAACAGCAGCGGCTTTCCAAGCCGCGGTGTTTGCGTGATGGACAACGCGGCAATTCTTCATTCGCCGCGGCCGGGACGGCGGCTGCTGATGTGGAATATTGCCGATTAATCAGTGGTTCCCTAGCCCTTTTTGCCGTGTAGTTTCGCGTCGTAGCTGTACGCAAGCTCCTCGAGCGTCCGTGCAAGTTTCCGGTCCGCCTCGAGCACTTTCTGCTTGTATTCCATCTCGCTCTTCGTCCGGCGGTCACTCAGTTCTTCGGCCACCTTCGAGCTTTTCATGCGTCCCTCGTTCTCTATTTCCTGTTTCCGTTCTTTGAATTCGGTTTCCGCGCGCTTGCGCTTCACGCTTGATGTCGCCGCGATGTCCATGCGCTGTTTCTCGATCTCGTACACGTTCCTGCCTCTGAGCGCTGCCTGCTGCGAACGGGCCTCCGAGTCGATCGCTGCGAGCTTCATTCGGCGCCAGCTCTCGAGCTGGTACATCTTCTGATGTGTTTCCGCTTCTACAACGGCGTTCTTCGCTCGTATTTCGCGCTCCAGCTCCTGCTCCAGCGAATGCCGCTTGAACTCAGCTTGTCCCACGACCTGCTGTCGGTCGAAACGTGCTTTTTTGCAGGCGCCTTCGTACTCCAGTTTCAGCTTGTACTTGCGGTTTTCGATGGCCTGCTTGAGCGTGGCCACCTCGCGAATCTCCTGCATATAGCCTTCTTTCTTCTTCTTCTCCTCCGCGTGCTTCTCCGCCTTCTCTTTCTCCAGTTGTTGTTCTTTCTCGCGGCGCTTCTTCTCTTCCTCCGCCTGTTTCTGACGTTCCTTGATCCCACGCCGGTACTCCTTCTTCTTCCCACGCAATTCTTCTCTGTGTTCCTCACCGTAGCGCACAATTTCCTGTCCCTTTCGCGCCTCCTCCTCTTTGCGGGTTTTTATTCGCGTGCGGATGGCCGCTTCATGCTCCATGCGCTTGCGTCCCATTTCTGCGGCACGTTGGATGTCCTCCTCACGGCTCAAGCCGGTTTTCGGTGCCGGAGGCGCGTTTTCCGATGGCGGGTTTGGCTCATCCATATCAGGATATTCTATCACGAAATTGGTACGCTATGCGGCTGCTTCAACTTCCAAGTGGGGCAGAAATGTGATAGAATGAGAGGATTTTATGACACTCATCCAAAAAGCACTGTCATTCCTTCTTAGCGCAAAAAGAGAGACTCATGTGCGCTTGGAAGAACAGTATGCAGATTTCAAGCGGTTCGCGCAGAAGTGCAACCAAATCGGTGAGCAAAAAGAAAGGCAACAAACACTGGAAAACATAGAACAACAACTTGATGAATATGCCTGAAACTGTTGAACGCCCATCGCAGGCTTCTCAAGATCATGAGAACGTATTCGACAAGATCGAAGCAATTGCCCACATACTTGAAGGCAAGAAAGAATTGACTGCAGAAGAAACGGAACAAGTCACAAAGATGCTTAACGAGGTAAGCGACGAGACAAAAAGGCTTGATGGGAAAGTGCGCTCGTTCTTTCAAGACGAAGTGCTCGCACGTATAAGAATTCTACTGCCTGAACACCCTTTTTTTAAGGAGCTCGATGCAAACTCAGGCGAATTTGTTGATTCAGTGGACTTGCTCATTGGTGGCCAGGCAGCCTTTGCAAGGATTATGGATGGCATCCGCTCTGCTCAACAGTCAATCTTCATCAACATTTTCATCTGGCGTGATGATCAGATTGGCAATCGCATAGCGGCGGAGGTACTGGCTGCGGCAGACCGAGGGGTGAAGGTGACGATTGAGAAAGACCGATTGGGTGCTATCTTTGAACATGCTGAACAGGGAAAACAGAGTTTCTTTCACAAAGAGTTGCTGCCTGAAGAAATCCAGAAAGCACGTTTTGTGGATGCTGCCTACAACCGAGCCGGAGAGGCAGTTGATGCTGAGCAAAAAATAAATCCGCTTGTTCAGAAACTATTGGAGCACCCCAACATCACTATCCGACACAATGCTGTGCGCAATGATCACTCCAAATACTATATCTTCGACAATACCCGACTCATCACTGGCGGCATGAATATAGGCGATGAATATCAGAAGGAGTGGCACGACTACATGGTGGAAGCGAACAGCCCGCTTCTCGTGCGTAAATTCAGGGAACGATTATCGGGGCAGGATGATTTCGATAAAGGCTCATCTATCGAATTCTCTCTCAATCTGCCAAGCACGTTGGTGGAAAAGAAGGAAATAAAGCCGATGGTTCAACAGTTGCTCAGCAATGCTCATAAAGAAATCATTATCGAAATGGCGTATTTCGGAGACTCAGACATCACTAATGCGATCATCGAAGCTGCAAATCGCGGTGTGGATGTCACCATCATTGTTCCAAGACAGGCAAACATACAAGATGCGCTTAATAGAAGAATCATTCGTGAAATTCTGCAGAAAACAGATAACAGGGCGAAGGTTTATCTCTTCCCAAGGATGCTCCATGCAAAGCTCATTCATGTGGATGAACAATTGACATTCGTCGGGTCTGCAAACCTGAATGAGGAAGCCACCGAAAGACTCGCTGAGACAAACGTGCTTATTAACGACGCGAATGCTCCATTGACACAGGAGGTACGAAAGCAACTTCTCGATGATATGGCAATGAGCACACACGCACGATCTTCGAATGAGATCGAATGGGGCATTCTTGATGGCGTCACAGCATATGGCGAGCAATACGCTGGCAAGTTCACAAGCAATTCTTTGAGATCAATAGGTAAGCCAGAGTCTAGTGCTTCTCGGGCGGATTCTCTTCAGGCAAGAGCAAAACCTATGGAACAGGAAAAGCAGGATTCAAGCGATCTACTTGCCGGAAAGCAGGCAATTAATCTGGCAGAAACGAAGTACGAAGTTGCAGTGAATCCCCCGGCGACAATTGTTGTGAATGGCAGGAGATGGCGTTTAGAGGGCATGAGTGGTAATGCCAAGGGTGCAACACTCAACATTCTCAAGGCAGTGTGGGATCGAGGAAATCTTGAATTGGTTATCAAGGGAACAAAACGCATCGGTATTGGATATTTTTCCAAAGATTTTAGTCAGGAAAAGCAAGCATCGCTCAATGGGACTCAGGCGAAAAAATTGCTTGAGCATCTCGCGACTTCCAATGAACCATTTTTGATACCCGACAAAGATAAGAAACCCACTGGTGTGCATATAGTTCCTATGTCACTCGTGTCCGGTTAAGTCTCCAGTCCCAGAGCCATTTGTTGAGGGTCAGCATCTATGTAAGTGCCCCGATGCACAAAAGATACTACTTCCGATCTTCCAGGAATTTCAGCCGCAATTCCTTGAGCTGCTCGGGCGGAATCGGCGATGGCGCACCGAGCAGGAGATCCTTGGCCTTCTGATCCTTCGGGAACGGCGTGACCTCGCGGATGTTCGGCTCGCCCGCGAGGATCATGACCACACGATCTATCCCGTAGGCGAAACCGCCATGCGGCGGCGCACCATACTCGAACGCCCGAAGCATGTGACCGAAACGCCGGTCAGCATCTTCCCGGGAAATTCCGAGCATGTCGAACACCTCCGACTGAAGCTTGGAATCGTGAATCCTGATAGATCCGGACCCGAGCTCGTAGCCGTCCAGCACCAGATCGTAACAGACGGAATGCACCGAAAGAGGATCGCTGTGCCGCTTGCCCCATTCATCCAGGTTCGGCGATGTGAACGGGTGATGGCTAAAGGTGAGCGCGCCATCATCCGCCTCCTCGAACATCGGGAAATTCGTGACCCAGAAAAGCGAATGTACGGACGTGTCGATGAGATTGAATCGCTTCGCGGCCTCGGCGCGGACGCGGCCGAGACTTGCACAGGCAATCTTGAATTTGTCGGCTCCGAAGAACAGCGCATCACCCTTCTTCGCTCCGGTCGTGGCAGTCAACTTCTCGAGGAAGCCCGGAGCGAAGAACTTGAGAAGCGGCGATTGCGGTCCGTCATCCTTGAACAGGATGTACGCCAAACCTTTGGCCTTCAGCTCGCGGACAATGGAAGTCCAAGCGTCAATCTCGCTTCGCGCCAGCACGGCTCCACCGGGAATACGAAGCGCCCTGACCGTTCCCTTTGCCGCCAATGCGTCCTCGAAAACCTTGAAGCCGCAACCGCGGCAGAGATCCGAGACATCGGTGATAGGAAGGTCGAACCGGAGATCGGGTTTGTCGGATCCGTACTTGTCCATGACTTCCTGCCAGCTCAAATGCCCGACCTTGCCCCCTTTCAATTTCTTCGGGCTGCACTCCTTCAGGATCGCGAGAAGCGACCCTTCGATGATCTGCCGGACATCCTCCTGAGTCGCGAAGCTCATCTCGAAATCGAGCTGCAGAAACTCCGGCTGGCGGTCGCCACGCAAATCCTCATCCCGGAAACAACGGGCGATCTGGAAGTAGCGATCGAGACCACCGACCATCGTGAGCTGCTTGAGTTGCTGCGGACTCTGGGGGAGCACGAAGAAATTGCCGGGATACATCCGGGACGGTACCACGTATTCGCGGGCGCCTTCCGGCGTGCCTTTGATCAAACAGGGGGTGTCGATCTCCAGACAGCCCTGCTCGACGAAATACTTGCGGATGATCTGAAAAACCCTGGACCTCAGAGTGATATTCCGCTGCATCTGAGCCCTCCGCATGTCCAGGTAACGATACTGGAGGCGCAATTCCTCATTGACCGGCTTATCGGAGTCGATCTCGAACGGCGGCGTTTTGGCTTTGTTCAATACTGTCATTGCTACGGCCTCGACTTCGATCTCGCCGGTCGCCATCTTCGGATTGATGGTTTCGCGGCTTCGCTTGCTCACCTTCCCGCTGATGCAGAGCACCCATTCCGGCCGGACGGTTTCGGCCAACGTAAAAAGTTCCCTGTTCTCTTCGGGATGGAATACGATCTGCGTCAGGCCGTAGCGATCGCGCAGATCGATGAAAATCAAGCCACCATGGTCGCGCCGGGTATTGACCCAGCCGCAGAGCACCACTTCTTTCCCCGCGTGCTTTGCCGTGAGTTCACCGCAGGTGTGGGAGCGAAGCATGGGGACAGAGTAGCGGAACAAGCAGATGGTAGTTAGTAGCTGGTAGCTAGGGAATTTCCCCCCAATTACTAACTACCAGCTACTTAAACAGTCTTCCTAATTCCTCTTTAAATTCCTCAACATCTTTAAATTCCCGATGAACCGAAGCGAAGCGGATGTAGGCGACTTTATCGAGCTTTGCCAGGGCCATCATCACGTCCCGGCCGATGGTCAAACTTTCAACCTCACTCTTGTTGCGCCCCCACTTCTCCTCCAAATCCGAAAGAATCCGATCGATGTCTTTCTGTGTCACCGGACGCTTGGTGCACGAGAGCCAGATGCCGCGCTCGAGCTTGCTGCGACTATAGGGCTCGCGCGTGCCGTCGCGCTTGACCACGATCAACGACGAGAGCTCCTGCCTCTCGAACGTCGTGAAACGGTGGTCACACTTGCCGCATTCACGGCGACGGCGGATCGCCCGACCCTCCTCGGTGAGGCGGGAATCAATCACGGCCGTATCTTCATGCTTGCAGCGGGGACAACGCATGGAGGAAGTATAGCTCTGAGACACGCGGGTAGACACCCGCTCCCTTGGATGAAAGAAAACCAAGAAAAACGGGAGCAGGTATCTACCTGCGGATGCAAGAAGCATTCCCTTTTCATTTCATTGCCTCAAAATCTTCCCTTTGTTCGTTAAATCAATGACTTTCGATGGCGGCACATTCGGAATTTTCCCGGAATCCAATATAAGATCCGGTTTTAATTTTTGCTTTGAAAACTGCTCAACGATTTCTTCGGCACTGTAAGCGTTTGCCATTCCATGAAGGTTTGCCGAAGTCGTGCTTAAGGGTTTTCCGAAGGCTGCTACCAGATTTTGGGCGAGCGGGTGGGAGGAAATGCGGACGCCGAGGGACTTGGGACTTGGGACTTGGGACTTGGGACTTGGGACTATCCAAAGAACGGGCGATTTTTCCCGCTGCGGGAGAATCAATGTGAGCGGGCCGGGGAGATATTTGCGCGCCAGTTTTTCCGCTTCGTCATTCCACTCGACGAACTTCTTCGCTTCATCAAGCGATGAAAATAACGCGCTGACTGGCGAGTCAAGAGGCCGCTTCTTTAAAGCGAAAAGATGTTTGACGGCTTCCGGATTCGTTAAATCGCAGGCGAAGCCGTAACAGGTCTCGGTGGCATGAGCGACGATGCCACCTGATGCAAGTATTTGGAGCGCCTGAGCCAGCATCTGTTCTGAAACAATCATAAGTCTTAAGACATAAGCTTAAAGCTTTTTTATCCAACGTACTTCTTTACCGCTTCTTCGATCCTCTTCTCGAGAATGAGCGACATCGCGATCGTGAGAGGAACGGGGACGAGCTGGTCGCCGATCTTGAGCTGCACTTTCTCTCTGCCGGGGAACGTTTCGAAAATCGTCTTGATCTCGAGAAGGAGGTGTCTCGGGGCTCTCGCAGGAAGAACGACCGTATGAATGGAAAGGCCTCCGCTCGTTTGCACGACGCTGATCGGGGAGGAGGAGTCGGTTTCCTCCTCGCCCTCTCCCTTCCCTTCTTGATTCTTCTCTTGCATGTCCTGATGGAATCCCAACGCCTCGAGAGGTGCTTCTCTGCGCATTCCCTGGATGATCCATTGCGCGAGCGGCCCGTCGTAGATGCCGCTGCTTCTTTCCGGCGCGCCCGCCTTCCGCTGAATGCGCTTGGTCATGACCTCGCCCTCCTCGCTCACCAGTTCGCCGCTCTCCTCGAACTCCTGTTTGCGTACGGATCTTCCGCGCCAATGTCGCGTCTCGTCCTCGGAGAACATCCCCTCCGCTTTGGCGTGGGCAACCATGGTCTCGAGGGAAACGCGCTTCAGCGCATCCACGCGAAGTTGCGGCTGCCCCATCCGCATATCCATGACTCCCGCCATCACCAGAACCGAATCGGGCTTTTCGAGAAGGTCTTTGTGCTGCGCGTACATGCGCGGGAAGAGCGTCGCTTCCATCCTGCCCGTCGGATCCTCGATGGTGAGAATCGCCATGGTCTCGCCCTTCTTCGTATGCAGCATCTTCACCTGCTCGAGAATCCCCGCAATCGTAATCTTGTGCCCGGCGTCGTCCGCCGAAAGGCCATCGATCAGACGGGCTTTCTTGCTCATGTACTTCCGGAGTCCGGCAAGCGGGTGGCTGGAGACGTAGAGTCCGAGCGTCTCCTTCTCCCACAGGAGCTTCTGCGCCGCAGTCGCGCTTTCGCCGGTATCGAACGCAATGGCTGCCGCTGCCACCCCCTGACCGAGGGCGGCAAACATATCTGTCTGCGAGGTGCCGACGTCGCCGACAGATTTGCTATGCTCCGCGATCATAGCGTACTGGTTCACGAATTTTCCGCGTTCTCCCAGCGAGTCTAAGGCACCGGATTTCGCGAGCGATTCGAGGAGTTTCTTGTTGAGAATCTTGCTGGAGATGCGTGCCGCGAAGTCCTCGATGGTGGCAAATGGGCGACGTTCTTTGCCGTCCGCACCGTCGCGAATCGCGATGATCTGCCGGATGGAACTCTCCCCGACCCCTTTGATGCCGAGCAGGCCGAAGCGGATCTTCCCGTCGGGAAGGGCAGTGAAGTGCGCGAGCGACTCGCCGATGTCCGGCGGGAGCACATCGATCCCCATGGCGCGCGCCTCCTCGATCTCGATGGAAATGCGGTCGGTATCGCCCTCTTCGGAACTCAGGAGCGCCGCCATGAACTCGGTCGGGTAGTGCGCCTTCAGGTACGCCGTCTCGTAGGCGATGCGCGCGTAGCAGGCGCCGTGTGATTTGTTAAAACCATAATTTGCGAACGGCATGACAACATCTTCGAAAATCCTTTCAGCAAGCGTCTTTTGGTATTTGTGCGCCACCATTCCGCGGATAAATTTTTCCCGGAGTGCATCCAGCTCTTTTTTAATTTTTTTGCCGATTGCCTGGCGCAGCAGATCGGCTTCACCGAGCGTGAAACCCGCCAACAATCTGGCCATTTCGAAAACCTGTTCCTGATAGATGACTACTCCGAAGGTCGGCTTGAGAATCGGTTCAAGATCCTTGTGCAGGTACGTGACTTCCTTCTCGCCTTGTTTGCATTGGATGTAGTCCGGGATTTTTTCCATCGGCCCGGGGCGATAGAGGGACACCATGGCGGTGATGTCATCAATCGTCGTCGGTTTAAGTTGCTTTAAGTACCTGCGCATCCCCGCCGACTCCAGCTGGAAGACGCCCGTCGTCTCACCGCGGGAGAGGAGATCGAAGGTACTCTTGTCGCCCGTCGGGATCTGACTGATGTCAATCCTCTCCCCATGGAGACGCTCGATGATGAGGAGTGCCGTCTCGATGATCGTGAGGTTCTTGAGGCCCAGGAAGTCTATCTTCAGAAGTCCGAGTGCTGCGAGAGGTTTGGCACCGTACTGGGTGATGATGATCTCCTCGTCCTTGGGCGCGCGCTGGAGCGCGGTGTACTTCATGGCCGGCTCAGGGGTAATGACGACCCCGCAGGCGTGAACTGAAACATGGCGGGCCTT
>Ga0265296_1003729_pt1 | contig 13852 bp, 16 predicted proteins | sample MunlanPumphouse1_FD_189073 | JGI IMG/M metagenome (GOLD analysis project Ga0265296, IMG submission 189073) | Groundwater microbial communities from a municipal landfill in Southern Ontario, Canada - Pumphouse #1 | ecosystem: Environmental > Aquatic > Deep subsurface > Groundwater | place... | reverse complement strand
ATTATTTCCTCTGGATTTGCTGAATCAGGAAAAGACGGGGAGACGCTTCAAAAAGAAATTGCCGAGCTTTTGAAAAAAAATAATATTCCTTTAATCGGCCCAAATTGCTTGGGAGTTATAAATCCAAGCGTAAAGCTCAATGCTTCTTTTGCGCCCGAAATCCCCAAATCCGGGAGCATTGCTTTCTTGAGCCAGTCAGGGGCTTTAATTGACTCTATAATTGACAAGTCGCTTTTGGAAAATTTTGGTTTTTCTTTAATGGTGTCTTATGGGAATGAAGCAGGGCTCATGCTGAATGATTTTTTAAAAATAGCAGGCAAAGACGAAAATACAAAAGTGATCGCTATTTACTTGGAGGAGATTAAAAATGGCCAGGAGTTTATTAAAATTGCTTCTGAAATTACAAAGCAAAAACCAATAATTATTTTAAAGGGAGGCAAAACCGAAGAAGGCAAGAAAGCTGTTCAAAGCCACACTGCTTCTTTGGCTGGGAATTCCAAAATTTATTCTGCTGCTTTTAGAAAAGCTGGTGCAATTGAAGTTGAAACAATAAGTGATTTGTTTTTAACTAGCCGAGTTTTATCAATTTGGGGAAGGGCAGCCCTTCCTTCTTTTGGGGAAGGGCAGCTATCGCCTGGCTGGGCAATTTTAACTAATGGAGGGGCTGTTGGGGTGATAACTGCTGATTGGTGCTCTAATTTTGGAGTTAAATTAGCGAAAATACCGCAAAATGTTTTTGATGAAATTGGAAAAAGCGGAAAAATTAACCTTTCTTTTACAAAAGATAATCCATTAGATATTATCGGGGACGCCTCAAGTGAGGGGTATAGCGTGGCTTTAAGGGCATTGTTAAAACAGGAAAAAATTGGAGGGGTTATTTTTTGCCAAACATTGCAAACAATGACTAATCCCCAAGAAAACGCTAAAATAATAATAGAAGCCCAAAACCAATTTAAAAATAAGCCCATCCTTGCTTTATTTTTGGGAGGGCAAACAACCCAAAAAGGCAGCGATTTTTTAAAGAAAAATAATAGCATCTTTTTTAATGAACCGCGCGATGTTGCATTGGTAGCCTCTATTTTAAATTTAAACAGTTAAATTTATGGCAAAAAATTTTTTGCAATTTAGCAAAGGGTTCACTTTAATTGAGCTGCTGGTTGTTATTGCCATAATGGGCATAATGGCTGGAACAGTTCTTTTGGCTTCAAGCAGGGGGCTTGACCAAGCCAGAGATGCCAGAAGGATTGAAGAAGCATTTCAAATAGCCAATGCTTTGAATATGTACCAAACAACATATAATGTTTTGCCAGAAATAACAGATACTGATGATTCTGGCTGCTTAATTCATGGCGTTAACTGGGATAAGGGAAATTCACAAGATGCCCAAGACGATTTTTTAAAAGCATTAGAAGATGAAAAATTTATGACTCCCACTCCGCGGGAATGGAGAAGCGGCATGGAAGGGTGCACTTTTCGTTATGCAAAAATAAAAAATCCCTGCGATGGGCAATGCCTTGGAACTTATGCTATTTTTTACGCTGCCTGCGAATCCAATAAATGCCCAGTCAGCGAGCGGCCTGATTGCTGTGGCGGCTCCTCTTGGACAGAAGGCACAGGGGAAGCTGATAAATCTGACATAGTTATTTTTATAAAACAGCGCGAATAAAATAAGCGGCCCATTAGCGATTATTAACGCATGGAAATTAAAACAATAAAATATATTCTTTGGCTCAGCGAAATTACAAAGCAGGATATTGCTTTGGTTGGGGGCAAAAACGCCTCGCTGGGGGAAATGTATTCAAAGCTAAAAGAAAAAGGGGTTAATGTTCCCAATGGGTTTGCTTTAACGGCTAATTCTTTTTGGCATTTTTTAAAATTTAATAAAATTGATGTCCAGATAAAAGAAATTTTTTCTAAATTTGACCCAAACAATTTAAAAAGCCTGCACCAAACCGGCGTGGCTGTTCGAAATTTAATTTTGCAGGGCGAATTTCCAGTTGATTTAGAGCAAGAAATTATTGATGCTTATAGAAAGCTATCGGTTTTTTATGGGCAAAAATATACTGATGTGGCAGTCCGCTCTAGTGCAACCGCTGAGGATTTAAAAGGAGCTTCTTTTGCTGGAGCAATGGAAACTTTCTTAAATATAAAAGGCGATAAAAATGTATTGCTTGCTGTTAAAAAATGCATCGCCTCTTTGTTTACTGATAGAGCTATCGCATACCGCGAGGCAAAAGGCTTTGACCATTTAAAAATTGCCTTGTCAGCAGGCATTTTAAAAATGGTTAGATCTGACCTTGGCTCCTCGGGCGTGATGTTCACTTTGGACACTGAAACTGGGTTTCCAAATATTGTTTTAATAAATTCAATCTTTGGAATTGGGGAGTTAATCGTAAAAGGCAGAATAACTCCTGATGAGTTTTTTGTTTTCAAGCCAACTTTAAGAGATGGCTTTGAGCCGATTATTGTTAAAAATTTGGGGCGAAAAAATTATAAATATATTTACAGCAAAACCGGCGGCTTAAAAAATGCGCCTGTTCCTGCAAAAAAACAATTAGAGTTTTCATTAGAAGAAAAAGATATTTTAAAGCTTGCTAAATGGGCAATGCTCATTGAAGACCATTATGGGGAACCACAAGACATTGAATGGGCCAAAGACGGAAAAACAGGGGAACTTTTTATTGTGCAATCCAGGCCCGAAACCGTCCAGTCCCAAAAAGAAAAAACAACTTACGAAGAATTCCAATTAAAAACAACCCAAAAACCAATTATTGAGGGCATTGCTGTTGGCAATAAAATTGGGGTTGGCAAAGCAAAAGTAATCCAAAACGCGGCAAAAATTTCAAGCTTTAAGCAAGGCAATGTTTTAGTAACAAAAATGACCGACCCAGACTGGGTGCCGATTATGCGATTGGCCTCTGCCATTGTAACGGATGAGGGCGGAAGAGTTTGCCATGCCGCGATTGTATCTCGGGAGCTGGGAATTCCTTGCATTGTCGGGGCTAAAAAAGCATCAAAAGTTTTAAAAACCGGGCAGATGGTTACAGCGGATTGCTCGTCTGGATTTTTGGGAAAAGTATTCTTGGGTGAATTAAAATACGAAAAACAGGAATTTGATTTAAAAAATCCTCCCCAATTGCCTTTAAAAATAACAGTTAATATTGGTTCTCCTGACGCTGCTTTCAAGGCCTGTTCTTTGCCCCAAGACGGAGCGGGCTTGGCTCGGGAAGAGTTTATTATTGCTGAAAAAATAAAAGTCCATCCAATGGCATTGCATCATTTCAATAATTTAAAATCCCCGGGATTAGCCAGAGCTATTTTGGCTAAAAACAATTCTGATGTTTCATTAGAAGAAGTTAAAAGAATTATAAAAAAAATAGAAAATATCACAATTGAGCACAAAGATAAAAAAGAATATTTTATTAAAGAATTAGCTGAGGGCATTGGGCAAATTGCTTGCGCTTTTTTTCCAAAGCCGGTTATTGTGCGGTTTTCGGACTTTAAAACAAATGAGTATGCCCAGTTAATCGGGGGTTCAATTTTTGAAGGCAAAGAAGAAAATCCAATGATTGGCTTTCGGGGGGCAAGCAGGTATTATGATGAAAAATTCAAGCCCGCATTTTTAATGGAAATAGAGGCTGTGAAAAGGGCAAGAGATGTTTTTGGCTTAAAAAATATAAAATTAATGATTCCGTTTTGCCGCACCATCGAAGAGGGCAAAAAAGTTTTAGCAATTTTAAAAGAAAAGGGCTTGGAGAGCAAAAAAGACGGCTTGGAGATTTATGTAATGTGTGAAATTCCAAGCAATGTGATTTTAATTGAGCAATTTTTGGAAATTTTTGATGGCATGAGCATTGGCTCAAATGACTTAACCCAGCTAACTCTGGGGTTGGATAGGGACAATGGCGGATTGGCGCATATTGGGGATGAACGAAACGAGGCAGTAAAAGAATTATTAAGAAAAGTTATTAAAACTTGCCGTGAAAAAAATAAATATTGCGGAATTTGCGGCCAAGCTCCAAGCGATTTTCCAGATTTTGCTGAATTTTTAATGCAAGAGGGGATAGAAAGCATTTCTTTAAACCCAGATACAGTAATTAAAACAATATTAAGCTTATCAAAAGCAAAGCTCCCCGCTCCGGGAGCGGAAATATAATTTAATTATGTTTGATGTTATTACTTTTGGTTCAGCCACTCAAGATATTTTTTTGGAGTTGCCTCCAAGCGAAAAGCTGTTGATATCGGATATCAACAGCAAAAAATATTTTTATTTGCCGTTGGGGGATAAAATTTTAGTTGATGAAATGCAATTTTTTTCAGGGGGCGGGGGGACAAATGTAGCTTGTTCTTTAGCTAGTTTGGGGCTTAAAACAGCTTATTATGGAAAAATAGGGGATGATGCTTCGGGCAAGATTATTTTAGCTGATTTGGCAAAATTTGGAGTTAATTCCAAATTTTGCTTTAAAGACAGAAGCCTGCCAACTGCTGTTTCTTTTGTGATTTCTTGCGGTAGCGATAGGACTATTTTGGTTTATAAGGGGGCTTGCCATTTTCTCACCAAATCGGAAATAAAATTTAATGAGGCGCAGAAAACAAAGTGGTTTTATTTAGCTCCGTTTTATGAAAAAACAGCTGAACTCTTTTCAATATTGGCTGATTTTGCCAAAGAAAAAAATATTAAAATTGCCGTTAATCCAAGCATTGAGCAAATAGAAAAAGGCGGGCAAAGCTTTGAAAAATCATTGTCAAAAGCTAACATTTTATTTTTAAATAAAGAAGAAGCTGCTATTTTAACAAAAATCCCAACAGCATCCATAGAAGAGCTTGGCAAAATAATCCGCAAAATTTGTCCGGGAATAATTGTGATTACCCAAGGAGACAAGGGTGCTGTAGTTTTTGAAGGCGAAAGTTTTTACAAAGCAGATATTTATAAAGTGGCCATTGATGATAAAACTGGCGCAGGGGATAGTTTTGCCTCTGGATTTATGGCTGGACTTTTGAAGGAAAATAATATAGAATATGCTATTCGTTTGGGAATGATTAATTCAGCTAAAAATATAAGCCAAAAGGGCGCAAAAACTGGGCTCTTGGCCAAAGAAGAATTGAAATTTTTACCCAATGTGGATATTATTAAAGAGCGCGCTTATTAAATTTTATGTTAAAAATAATATTAGATAAATCAAAATGCATTGGCTGCGGCACTTGCTGGGATTTATGCGATAAATTTTTTGAGGCAGGGGAGGATAACAAATCAAATTTAAAAGGTTCGCTTAACGGCCAGGAATTGGAAGTTCAAGAAATTGGCTGCAGCCAGTTAGCAGCGGACACTTGCCCTGTGCAATGCATCGCAATCAGTTAAAAGTTTATGGTTTCTTTACAAGCAACAATTAGGCCTGAAAAAGAAAAAACAGGGGGAATTCGAGAAAAGGGCTTTGTGCCTGGGGTTTTATATGGCGAGGATACAAAAAATGCTTCTGTTAAGGTTATAGAAAAAGACCTTGAAAAAACCCTGAGAGATGCAGGAGAAACATCTATTATTGTTTTAGATATTGGCGGGGAAAAAATAGATGTTTTAATTCATCAAATTGCCAAAGACCCGGTTACAGGAAAAATTATTCATATTGATTTTTTTCATCCTTCAAGCAAAAAGAAAATTGAAGCAGAAATTGAATTAGTTTTCGAGGGCGAATCAGAAGCTGTTAAATCGGGCGGGGGTATTTTAATAAAAGAGTTAAAAGAAATTAAAGTTAAGGGCTTAGCAAAAGACTTGCCAAAGGACTTAATTGTTGATATTTCTGTGTTAAAAACATTAGAGGATAAGGTTTTAGTTAAGGATTTGCCTTTGCCAAAAGGAATAGAAGTTTTTGGCCATCGCGATGATGACATTGTAGCTCATATTACCTTGCCAAGAGAGGAAAAGGAGATGAAAGCGCCAGAACCAGCAGAAGGTGAAATAGCTCCAGAAACAGAAGTGCCTGCTGATGAGAAAAAAGAGGAGAAAGTGGAGAAATAATTTACAAATTAATAAATTAATGTTTTTTCTAAACAAAAAAGTATTTTTAATTTTTGCCGTGTTAGCGGTTTTTTTTATTTTAAATTTTAAAGGATTGCTTGCCTTGAGCGAAGTTCAGGGCGCCCAAGATGATGCAGAGTGCGCTTGGGAAAAAATTGAGCAAGGTGAAAAATCATTGCCAAAAGAGCAATTTCAAGTATTGTTGGAAAAATGTAAAATATATTATGAGCAAAAAAGCACTGAGCTGGAAGGAGATATCAAAAAAACAGCCAGCGATAAAAAAACTCTTTCCAATGAAATCGCAACCTTAAAAAGCAAAATTAAAAATCTTGATTATAAAATTTCCCAATCAAGCATAATGGTTAAGGATTTAAGTTCTCAAATAAAAAGCACTGAAAGTTCTATTGGGGAGACTCAAGGCCAAATTTTAACAACTCAAGAAAGATTAGCCTTAACCTTGCAATTAAGATATGAAGAAGACCACAAGTCAATTGTGGAGGTTTTGCTTGGAGAAAAATCACTTTCTGCTTTTTTTGATAATTTAGTGGCTTTGGAGAATTTGAACATGAGCATCCAAGATTTATTAGGTGAAATAAAAGGGCTTAAAACAAATCTTGAAACCCAGAAAATAGCAATGGATGGAGAAAAAAAAGAATTGGAAAGCACCATTGCTATGCAAAATTTGCAAAAAAGCGATTCAGCTAAGCAAAAAACACAACAAGAAAAATTTTTAAATTTAACAGAAAAAGAATATCAAAATTATTTAGCCCAGCAAAAAGATGCCAAAGATAAAGTAAGCAAAATTGGCAGCATGCTTTTTCAATTATTAGAGGTGCCCGAAGGCGGTATTAAATTTGAGGATGCTGTGGCAATTGCCAAAACAGTTGCCTCGCAAACCGGCATAAGAACTGCGTTTTCTTTAGGGATTTTATGGCAAGAAACAAGAATTGGGCAGGTGCAGGGAGGATGCTTTTTGAAAAACATAACAAATGGAGAGGGTGTTTATATAAAGTCAGGCAATAAAGCCCCAAAAACTATGAACCCAACTAGAGATGTGCCAAAATTTTTGGACTTAGTGGCAAACTTAAACAAGGCAAGCAAATTAAAAACAGACGCTTTTTCAACGCCTGTTTCTTGCTGCATGATTAAAAGCGGGGAATATTTTGGCTGGGGAGGAGCAATGGGCCCAGCCCAATTTATACCTTCAACATGGATGCTTTATAGCGAAAAAATAGAAAAATTATCTGGGAATGCTCCAGCTAATCCCTGGAACATTAGGGATGCCTTTTTAGCAAACGCTCTTTATCTAAAAGATTTGGGGGCGGGAAGCCAAACCTATCAAAAAGAAATTTATGCAGCCATGCGTTATTTTGGCTGCACCACTTCTTGGTGTGAAACAAACTATGGCAGGCCTGTAATGACAGCTGCTTCCTGTATGCAGGATTATATTGATGATGGCTCAATGAGCCAGAGTTGCAGCGATTTAATTTTTTAAGTTCTCAGTTAAAAAGTCAGTAATTTTATCAAGTTTTCCGTTCATTATTTTTTCAATATTGTGCCAGGATTTTTCTATTCGGTGGTCGGTGATGCGGTCTTGAGGAAAGTTATAAGTTCTTATTTTTTCTGAACGGTCCCCTGTGCCAATTTGAAGATTTCTTTCTTGAGAAAGTTTGCTAGTTGCGGCGTTTTTTTGTTGCTCAAAAAGCCGGGCTTGTAAAATTAACATAGCTGCTCTTCTGTTTTCCTCAAGCCCTCTTTCAACTTGCGAGGCCACAATTAATCCGCTTGGTATATGGGTTATTCTTATGGCGGTTTGGCGCTTGTTAACATTTTGGCCCCCAGCTCCGGAAGCCTTAAAAAAATCAAATTTTAAATCAGAAGGATTGATGTTTATTTCTGATTCAGCTGGTTTTTCCAAAACAGCTACCGAGGCGGTGGAAGTATGAATGCGGTTTGATTTTTCGGTTTTTGGAACTCGCTGGACTCTATGCACGCCTCCCTCGTTTTTTAATTTTGCTAAAACCCCCTCGCCCCTAATTTCAAATATTATTTGCTTAATGCCTCCAATTTCTGTGGGGCTTGAATCCAAAACCATTTGCTTCCAGTTTTGGGCGTTTGCATACTTTGAATACATGCTATAAAGGTCTTCAGCAAACATAGCCGCTTCCTCACCCCCAGCCCCAGCCCTTATTTCAATTATTATTGATTCTGCCATAAATGTAAGTTATTTTGTTATTATTTATCATTTTGCTTGATTTTTCAAGAGGGCTATAATATAATGCTGATATATGAAAGAAAAAATACCCCAGTAGCAGTCCCTCGTGACCTCGGGACGCTACGGGGCAGGCATCCAAAATAATTTGTTTTATGAAAAAAGATATACATCCTAAATATTTTTCGAGCTCTAAGGTTAACTGCGCTTGCGGAGAAAATTTTGAAATTGGCTCAACAAAAGAAACAATAGAAACAGAAGTTTGTTTTAAATGCCACCCTTTTTATACTGGCAAAGAAAAAATGATTGATACTGCTGGCAGGGTAGAGAAGTTTAAAAAGAGATTGGCAAAAAAAGTAGAAGCAAAGCCAAAGGTTAAAAAAGCAATTAAAGAGAAATAATTTGTATGGCAAAACATAAAGAAGAAATAACTGAAGTAGACGAGATTGAAGAATTTGAAGGAAAAGAAGCAAATCAAGCGCCTTCTCATGGTTTTGATACAGACGAGATGATGCAAGCTGGCATGCATATGGGCCACAGAACATCAAAGCTTCACCCAAGAATGAAGGATTATGTTGTTGGTGTTAGAAATACTGTCCATGTTGTTGATTTAGAACAAACCGCCCAGCACTTGAAAGTTGCCTTGGACTATATTGATAACTTAATGAAAAGCAATGGCGCTTTATTGATTTGTGGCACAAAAATTCCTTTAGCTAATTTAGTAAAAGAAATAGCTGATGAGTGCAGTGTTCCTTACGTGGTTAATAGATGGCTTGGGGGAACTTTTACTAATTTTCCTATTATTGCTAAAAGAGTCAACTATTACAAGGACTTGTTAAAACAAAAAAATGAAGGCCTTTGGGAAAAATATACAAAAAAGGAGCAGGTTGATAAAGAAAAAGAGCTTAATGATTTGCGAAGCAAGTTTGAAGGGTTAGTAAGAATGGAAAAATTGCCGGACGCTGTTTTTATTTGTGATTTAATAAAAGACAGGCTATGCTTAAAAGAAGCAAAAGATAAAGGAATTAAAACAATTGCTATTGTTGATACTAATGCGGATCCATTATTAGTTGATTACCCAATTCCAGCTAATGATGATGCTATAAATTCAGTCAAGTTTATTCTTGATAAAGTAAAAGAAATTGTTCTACAATACAAAAAGAATTAAGAATCAAAAAAATGGAGAATTCGGAATTATTAAAACAACTTCGCGAAGAAACAGGCATTTCAATGATGGAATGCAAAAAAGCTCTTGATGAAGCCAAATGGGATATAAAAAGGGCCAAAGAAATTTTGCGTGAAAAAGGCAAAGAAATGATTAAAGGCAGAAGCGATAGAAATATGTCAAAAGGTATTGTTGAGGCCTATATCCACATGGGCGGTAAAATTGGCGTTATGCTGGAATTGCTTTGCGAGTCAGATTTTGTTGCTAAATCAGATGATTTTAAAAAATTAGCTCACGAGATTGCTTTGCAGGCTGCCGCCACCAGGCCTTTGTTTGTTAAAGCAGAGGATATTCCCCAAGAGCTTATAGATACTGAAATAAAAATTTGTCTTAAGCAATTTGAGGGCGCAAATAAGCCCCAAAATATCATTGACCAAATTGTTGAAGGCAGAATTAAAAAATACAAAGAAGACGTTTCTTTATTAAGCCAACCTTGGGTAAAAGATACCTCAAAAACAATTCAGGACTTAATTACAGAAGCTCGGGCTAAAATAGGCGAAAATATTACTGTTGGCAAGTTCTCTCGATTTGAAATTTAAAAAATAACAAATTTAAATGGCAAACATTATTGCCTTAATAATTTTTAGCGGGAGTTTTATTGGTTTAGCTTTTTTAGTTTTTAAAAAAGTTTCTGTTTTGGCAAATTTACCAGAACAAACAGAACAATCAGCTGAAGTTTCAAAGCTAATGAAGCAGAACATATTGCAAAAAACTAACTTAATTAAGCAGGCGGTTTTACATAATAGGGGAGTTGGGGCAGTTGGAGTTGTAATGACAAAAACAAGCGGGCGGTTTAAGGCAATTTTTGCTAATAGAGTTATAACAAAAGAAGATTCAGAAAAAGTGGAAAAAATTCACAAAGAAGGGGATTACTGGCAAAAAGTGGAAACCCATAACGCACTAAATAAAAAAAGGGCTTCCAATCAGCCAAAAATAAAAATTGTTCAAGCCAGCGCTGTTGAAATAAAAGAAACAGAGCCCCAACTAAAAAAATCGAGGTTGAGAAAGAAGAAAATGCCGGAGTAACTCAGTGGCCAGAGTAGCTGTTTTGTAAACAGCAAGTCGTGGGTTCAAATCCCTCCTCCGGCTCCAGAGTTAAGGTTGGGGGGTTGAAGCCATAATATGGCTTCAACGGGCAATTTAGCAAAATGCTTTTTGCGTAAAATTGCCCCGGGTTCAATTCCCTTCTTCGGCTCACTTGAAACCGCCCGCAAGGGCGTTTTTTGTTATATAATGTAAAAATGTTAGAGATTTTGTCAGCGATTATTTTTGTTTTTTTAAGAATGCTTTCTGTGGTTTTTCCGCCTCTACCCGGCTTTGTTTTTGATTTAATTGGCATTGCGGTTTTTGGCAAATGGCTGGGCTTGGTTTTGGGAGAAATCGGGGTAATGCTGGGTGCTTGCCTGGCGTTTTTTATTGCCAGAAAATATCGAGAAAGGCTAGTTAAAAAATTTACGCCCCTGTCTTCACTCAACAAATGGGTTGAAAAACTTTCAGGCAAGGAACAGTTTTTTAGTTTGCTAATCTTGCGCCTTTCAACAAGTATGTTTTTTGACGTTATCAATTACGCGGCTGGTTTAACAAAGATTAAGTTTTCAAGATTTTTTTGGGCAAGCTTTTTAGGTAGCCTGCCTAGTATGTTTTTGTTTTATTATTTTGGGGGCACAGCCAAACAATTAGGGCTTGGATATTTTATTGGATTTATAGCTCTGTCCTTATTATTGGCGTGGCTCTTTGTCCGCAAAGCAAGGAAGTGGTAAGATAAATTAATATGCATCACATCGCGATAATGAAAAAGGACTGGCGCTTGATTGATAAAATTTTGTCTAGTGAAAAAACAATTGAATCGCGGTGGTATAAAACAAAACATACACCTTGGGATAAGATAAGGGCAGGGGATACTATTTATTTTAAAAATACAGGCGAACCAGTTAAAGCAAAAGCAAGGGTTAGTAGGGTTTTACAAATTGAGATTACAAGTGAAAAGCAAAAGCAAGAAATTTTAGCGAAATATCAAGGAGATCTGGGGGTTAAAGAAATTATGCCAGTTATTCGAGGGTACGTGAAAGGCAAAAAATATTGCTTATTGGCGTTTTTTGGAAATGCTGAAAGAATTAAGCCGTTTGAAATTAATAAAAAAGGTTTTGGCCTTATGGCTGCTTGGATAACTGTTGGTAACATAAACAAAATAAAATTATGAAAAAAGTTTCTTCAAATAAAAAATTAGATTTTACAATAGTTTGTTTGATGATAGCTGCGGGGCTTGGTATTTCTATTTTATTCAAATTGAAGCCTTTAAGCGGAGCTTTGGTTTATTTATTACTACCGTCCCTATATTTAATTTTTCGCGAAAAGAAAAATTTTTGGAAAATATTTTGGGGGGTTGTTATTTTTGGCTTTGTTGTTGGCTTTGCCTTTGACTTCATTCAAACTTTTAATAGATCTTGGATAGTAACAGGACTGGTTTTCCCATGGAAATTTTTTGGAGTGTTGCCATTTGACGACCTCCTTGATTGGGGGATAGCTGCACTGTTTATCTTTACTTTTTATGAGCATTTTCTTGACGATGAAAAAAACACAAAAATTTCAAAAAATTTAAAATGGGCTATCCTAGTTTTTTCGGCGGGGCTGCTTGTTTGCATAGGGCTTTATTTAGCTTTTCCAAGGGCAATTACACTTTCGTACGCCTATCTTATTGGGGGGATTGTTGCAATAATCTTCCCTTTAATATTCTCTGCGCGTAAAAAGAATTTTTTAGAAAAAGCTTTAAAATTAACTGCTTTTTTCTTTTTCGTATGGCTATTCGCTGAACTAGTTTGCTTGAAATACGGGGGCTGGATTTTTCCGGGGCAGTATATAGGAACAGTAAGCTTGTTTGGCCTAACCTTTCCTTTCGAAGAGTTATTTTTTTGGATGATGTGTTATTCAGCCACAACAGTTGCATACTATGAGTTTTTCATTGATGATAAAAAATAATTATGCAGGTAATGGATTTTCGGAAAATTTTATTTGTTATAGCCAAAGCCGCCCAAAAAGGGGAGACAGTGGAAATTTATTATCCCAAAACCCAGCACCGAAAAGCAGGCTGGCGGGAAATTGAGCCTTATTCTTTAGCCACTGACATTGCCCCAGAAGGGGAGCATTTGGTTTGGGGCGAGGATTTATTAAGCCCAGGGCATATTCTAAACGCTTATACAGTTGGCTCTCGCAATAAAACCTGCCATTCATTTATTGTGGGCAAAATAAAGCAGGCCAGATTAACTGGAAATAAGTTTACGCCTCGCAATAACTGGAAAATTGAGTTTTAAAAAAAACGAACAAAAAAGCAAATCCCCTCCAGTTGTCCTGAAGGGGATTATTCTTTGAGTTTAATCTCTAAAATACCGTTTCGGATGTTTTCCTCAAATATTTTTGTGAAAGCACCTAACCCCTCAATAATATCCTTATAAAAGCAAAGGGGCAAAATGCTTTTAATGGTAAGCGTTTGGTTTGCCACTATTCTTTGGATTTGGTCCAAAGATGAGTGACCATAGTATTCAGCAATCACCCAGAGCCAGTTTTCTTCAAGGAAAATTTGCGCTTCTCCTCGTTCAGGAAAGATAGGCACTTGGATTTTTGGGCTCCGCGTTTTTTGTCTGGATGCCTTGGGTATTTCCCAACGGGCTCCTTCAGCGCTTTCGCCTAGGGTAGTATTAAAAAGTCTGTTTATTCCTAATCCACCCCCTAATCGAGCAACAGACCTTGAACGTATTGAACTTAGAGATGCTTGTTGGGTGTATTGAGGTGCGTTTGGAATTTGGAAAATTCTGCTACACCCCGGACATTCAATGTTTTTTTCAACTTCTTCCTCAATAATGGTTCCGCATTCTTTGCAGGCAGCCCGTCCGATAATATTATTATTCATAACCCCATCTCCTTTTTTAGAGCTGAATAATGTTAAAGTTGATACGGAGCTTAGTAAGGGCTTCTGTCAAGTCGTGCAGAGCGCCTATGAATAAAATAGCTAAATGGTTTTCTGGTACTATTTCATCCATTCGGGTAATGATTGTCGCAGTCCGCTCTTTAAGCAACCTAGATTCTTTTGATAGGTTTCGCGGTGCACCAGTTACCAGCGCTTTTTGATAGCACACTTCTTCCCACAACAACTCATAATCTTCTGTGCCGTGGATTTGAGCTCCATTGATTCGTAGTTTATTTGCGATAACATAGACAGGGATTTGTTTTGAAATAGAGTTATTGATTACCTTTTCTATTTCGTCATTTTCAGTATTAGGCCAGCCATCTATGAATATATAGGTCATTGCCGCCTTCTCTGTTTGCAAAAAACCAGCTTTTTCTATTTTCATCTCTACTAATTGCCAATACTGATTAATTTCTGCAAAAACTTCTTCCACCTTTGCTT
>Ga0265296_1003728_pt1 | contig 13852 bp, 7 predicted proteins | sample MunlanPumphouse1_FD_189073 | JGI IMG/M metagenome (GOLD analysis project Ga0265296, IMG submission 189073) | Groundwater microbial communities from a municipal landfill in Southern Ontario, Canada - Pumphouse #1 | ecosystem: Environmental > Aquatic > Deep subsurface > Groundwater | place: Canada... | reverse complement strand
AACAATAATTTCACTGCCACAGGCAGGGTATTAACCCGTTCAAATGACGGATTAAGGCTCTGCCTGTTGTAGAGAATACGATTAAAGAAAAAACTTACTCTTTAAAGGGCATTCTTCTACACTCTAATCTATATATATACCTGCCTTTTAAGCTATGGAGGAGTTAGAACATAAGGTTGAGATAGAAAAGGTAAGGAAAATAGCGCTCGCGCTGCTAATAGTTTTAGGTTTAACCGGTTTAACGCTGGGGTTTTTTTATATACGGCAAAATCTCACGCTTGCCACCGCTATTCCCAAATCAGCAACAAACCAGGCAACCTTTGAGGCAATGGCGGAGTTGCAAACAAAAGATACGGACAAAGACGGCCTTTCCGATTACGAGGAACTTTATATTTACAACACCAGTCCTTATTTGGAGGACTCGGATTCCGACGAAATTAGTGATAAAATAGAAATATCAAGCGGCGAAGACCCGAATTGCCCCAAAGGCCAGAATTGCCTTGAAGAAAGCGCCGTGACTTCGCCTTACGAGGAAACGCCTCGCGCCGAAACAACGGTGCCCGAGGCCGTGCCGCCCTTAATCGACGAAGCGTATTTAAACAGTATGACTCCGGCCCAGTTGCGCGATTTATTAAAACAGTCGGGGTTAAGCGATGAAATTTTAAATAATATCAGCGACGATGATTTGCAGTCCTTGTACCAAGAAACACTGAGTGAAATTAAAAAGAATAGCGCCACTGCCGAGTAATAAAGTTTATTAGTTTTCTCCCTTTGTAAAGGGAGAGTTTCCGCCAGAGGCGGATCCGCCTTGCTGTGCCCGCCTTGGGCTGGGGGCGGAAGAGAGGGATTTAAATTTTCTCCCTTTTATAAAGGGAGAATTAAAGAGGGATTTGTATTTTTAAATCCCCCTTAATCCCCCTTTACGAAAGGGGGAGACAATAAATCGCGCAAATCATAAAATAAACAAAAGCAATTCTATGTTTTATCAGTTTCCAAAATTAAGCAAAAGCCTTGTAATAATTATCCTGTTTGCTTTTGTTTTTAATTTGATAATTCTATCGGCGCCGCAATTGGTTTACGCTCAGGGAGAAGGAGCTGGCGTCGGCATTCCGGTAATGATTACCGGCAGCCTTGTTGACATGACAAAAAGCATAAAAACAATGATTTTAAATCTTTTGAAGGGCGTTTTAATGCAGGCAATTTTTAAAATTTTAAATTACGCTTCGCAAAAATTGGCTTACGACGCGGCGGTGTGGATAGGTTCGGGCGGAAAGGGACAGGGCACGTTGTATGAGAATCGCGGTTGGGGGAACTATATGAAAGACATGGCGTTAAATAGCGTGGGTGAAGGACTGGGCGCTTTAGACGAAGCGGGCATAATGGGCGGTTTCAGTTTGTGCGACCCGTCAATTCAAATGCCGGAAATGAAAAATCAGCTTTACGCCAATTTGAAAATAAACATCATTGAAACTTACGAGCCTCAGCCAAAGTGCCGGTGGAACGACATCACCGCAAATTGGAACGATTTGGCATCAAGTGTCTCCTCGGGAGAATTGCTTAGCAATTTTATGGACAGCATCGTGCCGGGCGAAGGCGGCATAGAATCATTGATGAGTTTGCAAATTCAAACCGCCGAAAATCAAAGAAACGCCGTAGAAATTAAAACCACCGAAAGAACAGCCGGCGGCGGATTCAAGGCAGTGACCGATTTCGCCGGCAATATCAAAACCCCAACTACTTTAATTGAGGGACAGGTTAAACAGGCAATGTTTGACAAACCGGCCAAGACCCAAGAACAGCAATCAACCGGCCTTTTTACAAGCGGGGACAGCTGGATGTCTATGGGTCTTAATATGGCGTCGATGTTTTTAAACACTTTGGCGTCAACTTTATTTAAAAAGATTTCAACCGGGCTTTTTGACGCCAGTTCCCAAGCAGTGAGTTTGACCCGGCCCGAGGTTGACCTCGGTCCGCCGGGCGGCGGCAGGGAGGCGGCGCAGACGCTTTTTGCCGATTTATTAACCCCCCAGCTTATTGAAACCGGAAAATATAATCCTATTTACGATTTTGCCGCTTGTCCCGAGGAGCGCGGGATGAACAATTGCGTAATTGACATGAACTTTTTAACAGTGGTTGAGCAGGGAAGCGGCGGCGGCGATTCAATGACCGTATCCGAAGCGATAAAACAGGGATTGTTAAACAAGGATTGGCCGTTAATTTCCCCCAGCGACCCAAAGAATCAAGACAACGATTGTTACAACAAAGGATATTGTTATAGCAATTTGGTAAAATTGAGAAAAATGAGAATTATTCCGATTGGCTGGGAGCTTGCCGCTCAAACTTCAAAACAGGAAAAACCAATTACCTTGGGCGAGGTGGTTAATAATTTCAATAATTGTCCGACTGACGGAAATTTTGCCAATTATCCGTATTGCCATTTAATTGACCCAAATTGGATTTTAAAAATGCCGGCAGCTGAATGCAAAATGGAAGCTTATGGGCCGCGGCTTTTGGCAAGCCAAATGGCGGAGCGCGAAAAGATTTGCGTTGATGTCGCCTCTTGCGTTGAAGAAGATTCAAAAGGCCAATGCATCGGCCCTTACGCTTATTGCACCAAAGATAAAAGTATTTGGCGGCTCAAAGGCGATTCTTGCCCCGCGGAATACAGTTCGTGCCAAACCTTAACTTCGCGCCAAGGCAAAAAAGTCGCGTATCTTTTAAATACTGTTGATTATGGAACCTGCAACGAACAAAATGTCGGCTGTAAATGGTATTCAAAAGAACGGCAAGTTACTCCAATTGATAAATGGCTTCCCAGTGAAAGAATTTATTTGAATAAAAATGCCAAAAGCTGTCCAGCCGAACAATCCGGCTGTTCCGAACTTGTAAGAGTTGGCGACGGCACAAGCGTCAATTTGCTCAAAAATCCGAGTTTTGAAGACACGGCCGCCTTAAACGGATGGACCACCCTTGACGGTTCTCCTTTGGTAACAAGGGACGGCTCAAACAGCAACGACGGAAATACAGCCGTAAATTTAAGCGGAGTGGCAAGCATTGCTCAGGCGGTTTTGAATATAAAAGAAAATAATTATTATTCATTTTCTTATTATGCCAAAAGCGCAACGGCTGGCACGGAAAACGCAAAGGCCACTATTTTGGTTGAGGGGACAGGAGCGGATTATTTGGAGCGGCTTAAAAATATTGAAACTAATTGCGTAAGACAGCGCGACCCAGGCGGTAATTTTACAGGCTGGTTAACGCTTGAACTTTCTTCTTTTGATTTTTATGATCGTGTCGGATGTTATTTTAACTCGCCTGTTGGGGCGACAAGGGTCAGTGTGGGTTTGGAGGGAACCAATGTTTGGCTCGACGCCGTTCAGCTTGAAGAAGGAAAAACGGTTAACGAATTTAGAACTAATAGTTACCCCTCGGCAGCGCTTTTGGCTAATTTAAAAGTCGCGCCGAAATATTTAAATTGCGACTCCAATAATCCGAGCGCCGATTGCGCGGGTTATGCCGCGTTTTGCAAGGCCGACGAGGTCGGTTGCGAACTTTACCGTTCAACCACCGACGATTTTGAAATTCCGGCTATTGCCGGAAACGACGACAAATGCCCCGCCGAATGCAACGGCTATGATGTTTTTAAACAAGAAGCGACTAATTTTGAAGCGGAAAAATCTTCAATTTATTCAATTCCGCAGTATGGCTTGTCTTGCAAATCCGAAGAAGCAGGTTGCGATGAATTTACTAATAACGCCACCGAGGAAGTTAAATATTTTTCTTATTTAAGGCCTTGCGTTTTGCCGGGCGAGGATTCGGCAACGTATTATACTTGGGAAGGTTCGGATACAGTTGGCTATCAGTTAAGGACTTGGGTTTTGAAAAAAGGCGGGGCGCAAAGCGATGGAAGCACCCCTCCGGCTTACGTTGACGGTTTTGCCGATTATCTGCAATGCACCAAATCAATTTTTCAATCAGGCGCCGACCCCGACTGCCGAGAATTTTACGACGCCCAAGGCAATATTTCGTATCGCCTATATTCCAAAACAATTGTTGCCACAAATGATTGCAAGAATTACCGCAAAACAATTGGCGTTGCGGCGGACTGCCCCGCTTTCGGCGGCGTTTGGCAGGACAACAAGTGTTTTTATAATGGTTTTGACGCCGAAAGCAAGAGTTGCGCTTCAAAAGCTGCCGGCTGTCGCGCCTACACCGGCGCCGCGTCGCGAAACGTGAGGAATCTTTTTACCGACGAATTTGAGGCGGGCACGGTTGGCGATTGGCAGGCAAACGCGAGCGCCAATTTGAGTGTTTCAAGCGAATCTCTTTATGTCGGCGGACATTCGTTAAAAGTTTCCAACACCTCGCCATTTTTCCAAAAAAATATTAAAGATTATATTACCAAAGGCAAAACATATTTTGTTTCTTTTTGGGCAAAGGCGACTCCGATAAACCTGGCTAATAAAATTACAAGTGTTAAAATTCAAATAAATCCAAACAAATTTTTTGATTTTGGCGAAGTGCGTTTATCGCCCGAATGGCAAGCTTATACCGTTGGTCCGCTTTTGGTTAGCGAGGCGCCCGCAGACGGAACGGTTTTAAAATTTGGAGCAAATTACAGCGTTATTTATATAGATAATATTACTTTAAAAGAAATTTCCGATTCGGTTTATTTGATTAAAGATTCGTGGACAATACCGGCGTCGTGCGATGTCACTGCCGAAGGAACGCTTTTGCCCGGCGCTATGCTTGGTTGCAAGGAATACAAAGACAGAAATGGCGTTTTGAATTATTTAAAATCATTCAAAAATTTGTGCCGCGACGCGGCCGTTGGCTGCGAGGAATTTATTGACAAAAAATCAACCGAGTCGCTGGGGGAAGAGGTGTATAACGCGGTGTGCGAGAGAGTGGAGGGAAATGTTTTAACTTCTAAATTGTCGCCGAACAAAGATGAGGCGGAATGCGGAGACAAGGCGGTTTTATTGGGTGATGAATTAATAATGAATTCGCGCTGCACTATTCCAAAAGGCGAAGATAAATGCTATTTTAATGACCCCGGCCCAAGTCCATTGTCCGACAGGTTTATAGACGAAAAAGAAACTTTTATCGCGCCGGCGGATGAAAGGTTGTATTTGGTTGCCAACGACAACGCCAAGTGCTCGGCGGAAAATGTCGGGTGCACGGCCGTGGCAGAGCCAACGGAAGGGGTTTGTAATTTAAGAAGGACTGATGTTGACAGAGCGAGTCGCACGGGCAGAAGAGTGGGCGCTCAGACTTTGGAAATTTGTGTTAATCCTAATGGCTGTTATTGTTACGAAAACGAAATTGTGCCTTCGGAAGAGACGCTTGTAACATACCCGCCAGGCGAAGCGCTATGTTTGGTTAAAAAAGACGAGAAAAGTTGTAAATTCAAAGCCAAGACATATTTTGATGTGAGCGATTTTAATGCCATACATTTCTTAGACTTCGGAAGAAAGAGTTTAGAATTTGAAGCCAAGTCCTTTATCTTAAAGCCCGCCGATTTTGGCGATATTTTATGCAAAGGCAGCGAAGACAGATGCGAAAGCTGGGGGAAAATCAGCGAACTAAAAGGCAAGACCAACACCAGTATTTTATATTTTAAAGACCCGGCTGGCGCGGTTTGCGAATATAAAGATAAAATCAGCGTTGGTGGCGTGGAAAAAAGCGGTTGGTTCAAAGAAGGAACCGAAGTTCCTTGTTATGTTGGTTATGAAAAAATGGGGCTGTTTGGCATTTGGAAAAACGGCGATGATAAATACACCGGATTTGTTGGAAAATGTTTAGACCAATATTCCACTTGCACCACCATTGAAGACCCGCAAACAAAAGAAACGTATTATTTTAAACGAAATAAAAATCTTGACGAAAGTTCTTGCAACGGTTTGGTTTCGCCTAAACAAGGATGCGTTTTATTCAGCGACGCTAATGACCCCGCAATTTATTGGAACAGTTTTGCCTCCAATTTGGAAAGCGAAAAAATTGATGGCGGCTTAGTGCGCCCAAGTTCAACACCGTATAAAAAAGGTGATTATATGTTGGGCTGGACATTCCCCGATTCAAATCTTATTCTAAAAGTCCAGCGCGACAGAGTTTGCGACGAATGGCTAGATTGCCGGTCAACGGCAACGGTGTGGGATGAAAATGCGGGAAACTATAAATCAATTTGTACCGATTTAGGAGTTTGCAGTGATTATCAGAAAGTTGGCGATAAATATGTTTGCAGCGAATTTAAGGAAGCAAATACCGCAGAATTACCTTTAGACGCAGGCGTTTTTGATTCTGCAAATCACAGTTATCAATCGCGTGAGGTTTCTTATCAGTCTGCGGATTATTCTGGTTACAGCATCCCCGGTCTTTTCAATAGATATTCGACGCAAAACTCGGCCGCCAAGGATGAACAAGTGACCAAAATGTGCCGCGTTTATCCCGAAATGGAATCGCCGTTTCCAAGCGGAGTGGCAGAATGGGATTTTACTTTAGACGGCGCGACCAAAGGAAAATTTTCCGGTAAAAAACAAGGGTTTGAGCAAGCGAATATTTACGAAAAAAGTTTTTGGTCCGATATGAATAGCAATAGCAAGGTTGACGCGGGAGAGATTTTTGAACAAAGCGGCGACGGGTGCGAATATCAAAAGGTTAAATACGGCGGAGTCGGAAATAAGTATTTCAGTTATAATACCGATTATTTGCCTGCCGGCTATTGTTCCGCGGGGGAAGAGGATGGTCTGGTTTGCGATCCGCGCGACAAGAACGCCTGCAAAGGCGCTGGGGGGGCTGGTGTTGGAACTTGCGAAAAATACACAGCAGTCAAAAAATATCTTGGTTTGCGAGGACAATGTTTGGAAAAGGATTTATCTTTGACGATGAACGGAGATTCTCAGTCGCACCCGTGTTTAACTTGGTGGCCAAAAGACGTGGCCGATGTTGATATTTATAATTCTTACACTTCTGCTGGCTACAATCCGCCGGTGGGGCAAGGAAAGTTTTATTGTTTTGATGTGCAATCAGGTTTGATACCCGGCACATCTACAAATTATCCCTATGATCCTTATCTTTCTGGGAAGGCGCCAGAATATCTTTCCGGCGAAGGAAGCCCTAATTTGGGCGACGCAGACGGGGATTATCGGGAATACTTCGCTTACAAACCATGGTTGGGACCGGAAGTCAGTGGTTATAAGTATGCAGATTATATTACTGAAGACAATACAGCGGCTTTTATCTTGACGCCGTATTCGGACAGACGATGGTTGGCAGGCATAACCAAAAACGGCCAAAATATATTATCTCGAAAAGGAAAGACGGGTACCGTTAAATTAGGAGACAAGACCTATAAATATTGGGAATCTCGTTATCCGGGGACAGATACGAGCGAATTAATTGCCGGTTCGGCGAGTAGAAATTCTCAAACGCCGCTTTTTATTTATGAGTCAACGGCAAGTGCTAGAGCTAGAGGTGTATTGTTTTATGATGGCTTAAAAGGCGATATTGTCAGAGAAGACGTATATTACAACAACGATTTAAATCTTAGTAAGCTTAACGAAAACGATGAACGCAAATGTTTGTCTCCCAATGAAAGAGGTGAGGAAAGCAGTAACCAAAGCGAAGAAGGATTTTACTTCGCTATTCGCGCCATTTTTGACCCGAGCGCTCAAAATAAATTTGTCGGATTCTGGACGTCTATTTGCGAGTCAACTAACAAAGCCACCACATATCAATTCCTCGTATCTCATCTCCAGGTGCCGATTTGTACCAAGGTGGCCGAGGTTTCAAACGGGGGCGAAAACAAAGCGAATATGTCATATATGTGGGAGCAATCAAATAAAACTTCACCATCGAGATTTACATTTATAACGAGCGGCACGAATTATCGCTACGCCCAAAATTACGTGCCGTTTGGAAGCGTTTTGCATAGAGACCAGAAACCTTCGGATGGACCGTGGTATGTGGGGCAATGGCCTATTAAAGGCGACGAAGAAAATTCTACATTCGGCAGTCCTTATCTCTCCTCCAATTATTTTTCTCATTATGTTGATGCGGGCAGTCCGGTCATCGGCGGTAGTGGCTACGACAACCAAAGTCTAACCGACTTGTTGAAAGGTACGAGCGACAGCAATAGACTTTTTGGTAAGAGCTATAATATTTATAGCTGGAATTTTGGTACGCATAAATATGAAAAAGAGCCGCTTCCTGGTTGGAATTGGGAGACTAATTTTATAACGTCTACCTCGCCACAAGTCGTGGCTATTGATAGTAGTGGCGTATTAACTACGGCTGGCACACCAAAACCCGCAAGAGCGTGGAGTGTAACAATTAATGGTAAAGATAGTAGTAATGTGGAAGGCCACGGGGGGCAGTTAAAGGCAGTAATGCAATTTTATGGTTGGACGGGTTCTGGAACAATGCCGCTTGTTTCAAGGACGATAGATTGGGGTGACGGTTCTGTGGATACGCTTGCCGGTAAATATAAAAATCATAAGCCGATTTGCGCCAGTTATGATAATGAACCACTTGGTTTGTGCTCGGCACCGAATGCAACGTTTGCGGAAGAATTAAGATGCAAAGAAAGCACCCTAAACACGGATTGCCTTTCCGGCACAGTATGTCAAAATCAGACAGGTTCGCTTTTTGGTGATTCGCCGGGAGCGTGTCATCAAGGATATTTTGAATTTACGCATACATATGTGTGTAATAATGCGGTTACGTCATGCGTTTATCACCCGAAAGTTATACTAAGAGATAATTGGGGCCGTTGCAACGGTAATTGTGTTACAGGAGGCACGCCTTTTGACGGAGAAATTATTGTTTATCCGGAATAAGTAGAAGCCGCTTTTTACGCCGCGCTTTCGCCAACGCCGTTTTAACGCCGTTCTCTCGCTTCGCTCAAGGACAACGCCGTTAGAACGCCGTGATTTTTGTGCCGGTTAATAAAATGTCGAATTACTTTATTTAAGAGGTTCGGATTACAAGGTTAGTTTTTTGGTTAATTTTGGCTTTGAGAAGCAAGAATCTAAGTGTCGCATCTACGATAAGGATGGCATGCGGGAAACAAACTCGGTGTCATTCGGCGTAGTTGTCCCCGCTAAAGAAGGGGACAAGCGGCGTGATTCGGCTTCTAAAAATGTATGATATATATTCCATCAGGAACAGAATTATTAAATCCGCCGGAGATTTTAAAAAGAGCCGGCATTGCCGAAGGAATGAAGGTGGTTGATATGGGTTGCGGTTCGGCGGGGCATTTTGTTTTTGCCGCGGCGCATATGGTGGGCGGAAAGGGGAAAGTTTACGGCGTGGATATTTTGAAATCAGCTCTCGGAGGCGTGGAAAGCCGGGGAAAAATTGAAGGCATAACAAATGTTGATACAATTTGGTCTGATATTGAGGTCGAGGGCGGAACAAAAATAGCTTCAGGAAGCATTGATTTAGTTTTAATTATTAACAACGAACCGAATGAAGCGATGCTTAAAGAAAGCGCCAGGTTAGTAAGAGAAGGGGGAAAATTTGTGCTCGTTGATTGGGAAAAAACTGTTGCGCCTTTTGGCCCGCCCACCAAAGACAGGTTAGATAAAGAAACAGTTAAAAAACAGATGGCAACTTTGGGATTTGGCAATGTTGAGGAATTTAAAGCCGGGCCGTATCATTTCGGACTCATATTTACAAGATAATCGCCATTTTACGCCATAACTACGCCAATTTACGCCATCCCCCACCCCATCCCTCCCCCTTAGGAAGGGGGAGGGTAAGGGAGGGGGTTTCTGGCGTCGTATGGCGTTGTGATGGCGTTGGGTGGCTTCTATTAAAATATGTTGGAATCATTTCTTACTATCAGAGCCGTAGTTTGGGGGCCGATGTTTGTGGAAATGTTTTTAGTTTTGTTTTTTTGTTTGTGTTTGGCTTTTTTTATTTTGCGGATTATTGGGAAAAAATACGATATTGTATTAAAAAAACGGCTTATTCGCCTTTCTAATTTTTCCCTTGCCGCGGGCATGGCCGGGCTTGTTTTCTTGTTTTTTAATTATGAAAAAGCCGCTCTTTTAGGTTCAAGAATATGGTTTCCGATTTTGGGCGTTGGTTTTTTGGTTTGGCTCGGATTTATAGTTTACGACATCTTCGTTCGATTGCCTCGCGAGAAAAAAGCAATTTCCGAAAAAGAAAAGTTTAAGAAATATCTGCCATAGAAGCCAATTTCACGCCATAACTACCCCGAACCAGAGCCTTCGCCCGGTATAATCTCTAAAGAGCTATACTGGGCTTCGGCGCGGTACGGGGCGAGCGCCAATTTACGCCATCCCCTCTCCCTTCGGGAGATCTCCCGTAGGGAGACACCCCCCCACCATCCCTCCCCCTTAGGAAGGGGGAGGTCCCTAGGTCGTTTTCAACGACCGGGATCCCGGTCCCTAGGATGCAGGCCGGGATGGCGGCCGAAGGCCTAGCCACTGAAAGCCTAGGGAGTAGGGAGGGGGTTGCTGGTGTCCGATGGCGTTGTAATGGCATTTTTGTGGCTTCTATTATATATATGTTAAAGAAGGGCAGTACGGGCGAGGTGGGAGAAAAAATTGCGGCAAAATATCTCCAAGGCAAAGGTTATGATATTTTAGCCACCGATTATCACTCCGGTAAATATGGCGAAATAGACATAGTCGCCGAAAAAGACGGGCGATTATTTTTTGTTGAAGTCAGAACCAAAACAAGCGATTTATTCGGCACGGCCGAAGAATCAATGACTCAGCGAAAAAAACAATTGCATTTAAAACGCGCGGTCAATTATTATTTATTGTCCAACAAAATCAGTTCTGAAGAATATCAAATAGATTTTATCGCGATTTATCTAAACAAATGGTCTCGCAAGGCGCAAATAAAGCATTATCCAAATATTTCCATTTGACGGAGCTTTGGGGGCAATGATATAGTATGATTACTATGCCAAAAGAAAAAACAATTACAGAGTTATATGAATTTTTACAGGAAAACATGGCGACAAAGGAAGAACTGAATTCTGTCAAAGAAAACATGGCGACCAAAGAAGAGTTGAATTTTATAAAAGACAACATGGTCACCAAGAAAGAGCACGAAAAAACGACAACAGAAATTTATGAATTTTTGCAGGAACACATGGTCACTCGGGAAGAGTTTAAAAATGCGGTCACTCGGGAAGAGTTTGATAATTTAAATAAGTTTTTGCAGGAACACATGGTCACTCGGGAAGAGTTTCATAATTTAGACAGGAAAGTCGGCGAATTGGAGATAAAGTTAAAAGATCATATTGACGAAAAACTTTCAGATTTAAGGGGCGACATTGTCGTTTTGATGCGCAAAGAAGACAACAAGGTTCTATATTTAATTAAAATATTGAAAGATAAAAGTATACTTGAAGACAAAGAAGTAAAAGCGTTGTTAGGGATGGAACCATTCCAAAAAATGAATTTATAGGATATTGAGAACAAATTTTTAAAAAATAAAGCCGAAGTGCAAAAGCTTCGGCTTTAATGTAATATATATTAGGACTCATGCGTTTGGTTCTCTCCCTTTACAAAGGGAGAGTTTCCGCCAGAGGCGCCCGCCTGCAACGCTTGGTGCGTAGCACCTGCGGGCAGGGATCCGCCTTGCTGTGCCCGCCTTGGGCTGGGGGCGGAAGAGAGGGATTTAAATTTAAAAAGTCCCCCTTATTCCCCGCCCCCGCTTGCGAGCTTCGGCGAGGCAGGCCCCTTTACGAAAGGGGGAGAAAAATGAATCGCGCAAGTCCTAATATATATGATATATGGCAAAAAGCAAGATGTATAAAAAACCAATCGTGGCCGTAGCAATGTCTGGCGGAGTGGATTCTTCGGTCGCGGCGGCTTTGCTTGAAAAGCAAGGTTTTGTGGTTTTTGGCATTACCATGAAAACTTTTTGCTACGTCAAAACTCCTGGCGGGCCAAAAACTTGCTGCGGATTTGAGGGAATAGAGTCCGCCAGAGCGGTGTGCAAGAAACTGGGTATTCCGCATTATACGGCCGACGTTTCAAAAGAATTTACCAAAAAAGTGGTAGACGATTTTATTTCAGAATATCGCGCGGGCAGAACGCCGAATCCCTGCGTAAAATGCAATCAATTTATTAAGTTTGGCATTTTGTTGAATTTGGTCAAAAAATACGGGGCGGATTTTTTAGCAACCGGACATTACGCCCGCATAAAACAAATCAAAATATCCCCCACCCCATTCCTCCCCCTTCGAAAGGGGGAGGGTAAGGGAGGGGGTCAAAATTCAAAAACTAAAATTACATATCATCTTTTGCGCGGCGTTGATAAAAATAAAGACCAGTCATATTTTCTTTATAATTTGAACCAAAAACAATTATCGCAGATTATTTTTCCGCTTGGCAATTTTAAAAAAGAAGAGGTTAGGAATTTGGCGAGAAAATTTAAGCTTTCGGTGGCGGAAAAACCAGAAAGCCAGGAAATTTGTTTTGTAAATACGAATTTGAGCGAATTTTTATCCGCGCGAATTAAGACTAAACCAGGCGAAATTGTTGATTCGGGAGGGAAAGTCCTGGGTAAGCATCGCGGCATCGCTTTTTACACCGTTGGGCAAAGAGCCGGAATTGGTGGCAAGGGGCCGTATTACGTGGCAAAAATTAACAAAAATAAAAATCAACTTGTCGTTACGAATAATTTAAAAGATACATTAATTTTAAAAAAGGAAATTGTTGTCGGTAAAACAAATTGGGTGAGAGGAGCTTTTTTAAAAAACAAAACCGTTCTGACCCAGGTTAGATATCGCTCCGCGCCGATTTTTGGAAAAATTAAAAATTTAGGACGCGGCACGGCAGAGGTTAAATTTGGAAAGCCGGTCCCTAGGTCGCATGACGCGGCCGGGATGGCGGTCCCTAAGTCGAAGACCGGGATGGCGGTCCCTAGGATGCAAGCCGGGATGGCGGTCCCTAGGCTGTCGGCCGGGATGGCGGCCGAAGGCCTAGCCACCGAAGGCCTAGCCACCGGAGGCTTAGCCACCGAAGGCCTAGCCATTTTTGCGCCAGCGCCTGGCCAGTCGGCGGTGTTTTACAAAGGTGACGAGTGTTTAGGTGGGGGAGTGATTGAAAAGTAGTATACAAAACTACAAATTAAACTACAAATCCTACAAAAATTTGCTTCCCTCGCTCCAACCCCATCCCAGAAATATATTGTTATTGTGTTGGGGGGCGAGCACAGATAATAAAAGTTATGCTCGGTATGTTTTTTCGTCTATTTAAGCCAAGAATCATAATTTTTACCCCCTTGACCTTGACGAGGATTTTAATTTATGTTATAATAACCTGTAAAGACAAAGGTGTCTTTAATGGGGTCATTAACAACTAAATTGTCGGGTTTCCCGGCAACGTGTCTATTGGCGGACCATTAAGCATGTCTCGGCAATTCGGTCGGATGCGCTTTTGACTACCAATAGATGCAGGAGGACCAAAATGAGCAAGCCTACTATCGAACAATTGACGGAATTTCATGAGCAGATGAAAGCCGGCAGGGTAACGCGCGAGAATTTTCAGGCCTACCTTATGAATCTAAAAGGTGTGGCCAACTCCGCATTCCCCTCGCTCACTCTCGCCTCCGACCTCATTCCTGAGTACGCGGACAAAAGCGGCAAGAAGCGCAAATGGGACGTAATTGAGGATGTCGTCCCGACCTTAAAGTCGGTCAGCGACATGGAGCTCGTCGGCTTCCTGAATGCAGGCGAATCCCACGTTAAGGGCAAGGAGATGCGTCGGCGAGCCAAGAATCTCAATGCCAACCTCGGTCTCTCTGATGCCAAGTTCCTGTTGGATCATCAGACAAAGATTCCCGCAAGTGCGAGACAGAACTG
>Ga0265296_1003726_pt1 | contig 13857 bp, 14 predicted proteins | sample MunlanPumphouse1_FD_189073 | JGI IMG/M metagenome (GOLD analysis project Ga0265296, IMG submission 189073) | Groundwater microbial communities from a municipal landfill in Southern Ontario, Canada - Pumphouse #1 | ecosystem: Environmental > Aquatic > Deep subsurface > Groundwater | place... | reverse complement strand
GAGGGGGCAGACAATATGGTTAATATTGGTTCAGTAGAGACTGTTCAAATTGAGGGAGTCAAAAACCACGTCCATTATAAGTCTACGAAGAACAAATCCGGTCAGGTAAAAGTGTCTACTGAAGGCGCGGATAATATGGTGATGAAAATGAAATAATAAAAAGGGGGACTACACATTCCCCCTTTTTATTATTTCATTTATTTTTCAGCATTTTGGTTGCTACTCTGATCCAGACACATGCTGTCGTTTTGTACTTTATCTTCGTTGACACGTGTTTCTATAAGTGGTTCTGACATCGGATAGGGCTTTAAAAAGTCTTCGTCAAAGGGATGAGGTTTTTCAGCTTTGTGGACCGTATTGGCAGGCTGATATGTTCGAAGACAGGTACCTTTTACGCGTTCAGACTTATAAGCATAGCTACCCCAAATACAGAAAAAGATAATGGTTCTTATCGTATCTTCATATTTGGTAAATATGTCATCAGTTTTATTAAAGTATTGTTTGAACATAAAATAGCCCGCAATTGCGTCTAGTGTACAAAATATGGCCATAAATAGCGTAATTAAAAAGAATGTCTGAGCGAAAATATCCCTTCTCTTAATTAGAAGGATACAGCTATAAATCAATCCAATGATGATCAACGTGTTCGCAACTGTCTCGGCTAGGATTAAAACTTTGTAAACAAATGAAGAAACTCCATCGACATGATCCATTGCTTGCCACGTATTTAAATTAAAGAGAGATAAATTAAAGAAAAATAGGCTAGATAGGGCCAATATATTTGCAATTAGTACAACTAATAATAGGATCATCCATCCGCCAATTTGTTCGTGATAGACTTGGTCGTAGGGCTTGATAATAATAGGTTTGCTCTTATTATACTTTTTTATAATATACCAGAGTACGGATGCTACCGATATTAAAAATATGATTGATGAGAACCAATTAACCTCATGGGATGAGGTCGGTGTACCTAGGCTAGGAATACCATCTGTTGCATATCCATTAGTGTCTAGATAAAACCCATTATAAAAGATGTTATCGCGATCAGCGAAATCTGTATAATATTGTTTTAGGTCTGCTTGTTCAACAAATGATTCGTGCATTCCCAAGGTATAATGGATCTTAATACTATCTGCTTTAATTTCTAGTGTTTTACCAAATGTATAGGCTTTGCGGTCAAAAAAGCTATTCTCCTTGTAGACACCGAATGTTTTTTGTGCTTTATTAACGAGGTAGATCTCATATTCTATATCAGTAGGGAAAGGGAGGTCTAGTGGAGCATTGCGATCTTCCATAATTTCTGGAAGTTTCTCGTTTATATTTGATCCTATTAATGAAATATATTTTTTGGTAGATCCGTTTTCAGACTTACCAATATTTTTTATTTTGTATTTTTCGACAATTTCCACAATGTTGTTTTTGCTGTCATCCTTGTAATCCATGGAGCCAACCTTATTGATTTTTGAATAAGTTTTTGTGTAATAATCGAGATATTGCTTCTGTATATCATTTTTTGCATTGCTCTGAAAATAGTTGCGTATGTTGTCCGCTTCGTTTCCGCGATAGGTGGTTGTGACATCCAGGGTAGCGTCGAATTTGCCTTCAAGTGCTAAGACCTCTTTGACTTTGATATCTCCAACAACTTTTTGCGGTACATCTGCAAGTTGACCCCTATTCAAGGTCGATAAAACTTTTCCATAGGTAGGAAAATATCTATTCTTGATATCTCCGCCCTGATTAGTTATGGTTGGGTCAATATATTGGTGACGACCTTCGATACTAAGCTCTATGACCATATGGTTGAATGCATAAGGTGAAGGTAGATCATTTTGAAGGCCTCGGCTTTTATAGGTATTAGCTAATACTAAGCCAACATCAATATTCTTGTTTTTGAGCATAGTTGCCAATAGCATTGATTTGTCTTTACAATCGCCATAACGTTGTGAGAATACTTTTTCGGGAAGATTGGCTCGATGCGAATATTCCCCCATCTCAATACCCATATAACGTATTTCATTTTGCACGAAGTCACAGGCCTTCCGAATAAATTCATACTGCTGTCCATTTGACTCTTTCCAAAGCTGATTGACGAAAGTTTGAAGCGTGCTTGACGGAGAAATCTGTGGTATGGGATTGATTCGATTCTTCCATTGATCAATATCCTTCCAAGTGTTGAATTCTGAGCACTGGATGTACTGTAATGGGCTATACCAATCAGGCGTGTAGTTTTCGTATTGGACGGGCTTATGTTCGGTCAACTCCCAAAAGAAATTTGTTGAATTTCCAACGGATTGCTGTTGAACTTCCGGAGCTCCATTAAAGCTCTTGAAATGGAGTTTACGATGATTAGGTACAATATAATTGAGATGAATTAAACCTGTAGGCTCATAACCTTGTAGATAGTAGCTGTCAAAAAATATCTGTTCAAATACTGGATTTGCACCTACTATCGAATAGGCAAATACAATTTTGTCGTCTTTCCGTAGATCTTCCAATACGTAGTGGGCCATTTGACTTCCATTGTAAATAGATCTCGAAAGCTCTGTTTCAGAGGCTAAAAGATTAAATTTGGCTTTGGGTAGTATGTCAATATCTTTCCCATTACGAATGATTTTCAATTCATGCAATTGAAGTTTTTGGAAATGAGGATCGAAGGTTACTTGTACTTGCCCCAAATTTTCAACTCCACTTTGATCGAACAATACTTTTATATCCTTGTAGTATTTTGTTTGTGTTGCTAAATTTATTTGATGTTCAATTAATTCAAAGTAATATCCATCACTAATATCGTCCAAATTGGGTTTTACTGCTTTTTTTGTCAGCGGGCGGAGCCAGCTCGGTGTGGCTACTTTTTGAACGGATGTTTGGCTAAATGACCATGAGAATGTGGCTAATAATAGTATAAAAGCTAATAGAAGATGGCTAAATCTTTTCATCAATTAATAATTTAAACCTAAGATAAGTAAAATTTTAGGCATCGTCGTAACTGAGTCTAGTTGTCCTGTAAAATTAGCTCTGATAGTAATCAAAGGATTTTGAAAATAAGAAGGCTATCCAATAATGGATAGCCTTCTTATTTCTTAGGGGAGGATATTATAATTTACTTTCTCTTTTTTTCTTTTTCTTGACAACTTTAGGCATTTGAGCCTGTTTTGCTTCATATTGTCTCTCAATATATTGTATAATTTCTGAGGCAATATCTTTTTTTGTCGCTTTCTCGATGCCTTCCAAACCTGGAGATGAGTTTACTTCCAGTACCAAAGGGCCTCTGTCAGAAGGAATCATGTCTACACCACAAACCGTAAGTCCTAGCTGTGCAGCCGCCGCAATTGCTGTTTCTCTTTCGGCTTTACTTAACCGGATAATCTGAGCGGTGCCACCCCGATGGATATTTGATCTAAACTCACCCTCTTTCGCTGTGCGTTTCATCGCTCCAACAACTTTGCCGTCAACCACGAATGCGCGAATATCAGAGCCTTTAGACTCTTTGATGAACTCTTGGATCAGGATGTTATTGCCCAGTCCGTAGAACGCTTCTATAACAGAAGAGGCCGCTTTTTTGGTTTCGGCAAGTACAACACCGATACCTTGCGTTCCCTCGAGTAGTTTAATGACTAAAGGAGCTCCACCTACCATACTGATGAGATCGTCTACGTCAGAGGCCGTACGTGCAAATCCCGTAATCGGGAGTCCGATACCTGCACCGGATAAGATTTGTAGACACCTTAATTTGTCCCGAGATCGCGTAATGGCTTGACTGGGATTCGCGGAAATGACATCCATCACCTCAAATTGTCTAACGATAGCAGATCCATAGAATGTTACCGATGCTCCTATCCGGGGAATAATAGCATCAATATCACTCAGATCCTGTCCTTTGTAATGGATACTGGGTTTACCTTGCTGAATACCGACATAACACTTGCTGTGATCAATGACAACACATTCGTGTCCTCTTTGTTGTGCGGCTTCTACGAGACGACGAGTCGAGTATAAACTCTTTACTGTCGATAATACGGCAATTTTCACGGTTTGTATATTGAATATATTTTGTGCTAAGATAACAAAATTGCTTGGCTATTTGTTTTATTTTACCAGGGGCTTCGTCGAGAGATTTTCTTTGGAAACATCGACCAAAAATCTTTTGTATAAAAAATTTTTACCCAAAAGCATGGGGTAGGTCATCTGAGATCGGTTTCTAAAAGAGATCTTAATGCTAAATACCTGGTTATATAATGTTGCTGTAGTGCGGATATAGTAACGCTTTTCTTCTTGACCAAAAGAACTTTTTACCAGTTTTGTTCGATAGAGTTTTAACTTTAATGTTTTTGTTTCTTTTGTCTCAAAATTTGTGATAAGTTCGCAGATAATCCAGTCCTGACCATCTTCCTTAACTACCTTGTACGAGTTGCAGTGTAGTACCGATGAAGCAGCGCCGGTATCGACTTTTGCTTCTATACCATATATTCCCAATTCAGGTAAATCAAGGGTCTCTTTCCAGCCTACAAGAAGTTTTTCTTTCATTTATACCAAATTGAAAAAATAGCCCTGTCCAACGTTTAAGCAGCGGACAGGGATAAAATCTTTTATTCGTAGATAAATTCTCCGTAAGGAGAGGTTATAGTTACTTTTTTAGACGTAGATTCTTCTACGCGACCTATGATTTGAGCCGGAATGCCGAATGATTCTGAAATAGCAATGATATCCGATGCAATCGATTCAGGTACATATAATTCCATACGATGTCCCATATTGAATACTTTGTACATTTCTTTCCAGTCTGTATTGGATTCTTTCTGTATTAATTCAAAAAGAGGTGGGATCGGGAAAAGATTATCTTTGATGACATGCACATTATCCACGAAGTGTAAGACCTTTGTTTGCGCTCCACCAGAGCAATGCACCATCCCGTCAATTTGAGAACGATACTTATCTAGTATTTGTTTGATAACAGGCGCATAAGTACGCGTCGCTGAAAGAACAAGCTTACCCGCAGTTATTTTTTCTCCGGTTTCAACTTCGATTTCATTTGTAAGATCTTGGCTTCCCGCGAAAACTAGTTCGTAAGGAACAGCTGGATCATACGCTTCAGGATATTTTTCAGCTACTTTTTTGTTAAATACATCGTGACGTGCAGAAGTTAGTCCATTGGAACCCATTCCGCCATTGTACGACTGTTCATACGTTGCTTTTCCATTCGATGCTAAGCCAACAATGACGTTACCGCCTTTGATACGATGATTTGAAATAACATCTTCACGTTTCATCCGACAGGTTACTGTACTATCAACAATGATGGTACGAACAAGGTCGCCAACGTCGGCAGTTTCGCCACCAGTAGAATAGATGCCAATTCCCAACTCCCGAAGTTCCGCCAGAATCTCTTCTGTGCCATTGATGATTTCAGCAATCACCTCCCCAGGAATGAGATTTTTATTTCTGCCAATCGTGGACGATAAAAGAATGTTATCGATGGCGCCTACACAAAGCAAGTCATCAATATTCATGATAATTGCGTCTTGTGCGATACCTTTCCAAACTGAAATATCACCAGTTTCTTTCCAATAGACATACGCCAATGAAGATTTGGTGCCAGCACCATCCGCATGCATAATATTACACCAGTCTGGGTCTCCACCCAAAATATCTGGAATTATTTTGCAAAATGCTTTGGGAAACAGACCCTTATCTATATTTTTTATCGCATTGTGCACATCCTCTTTCCCTGCGGATACGCCTCGTTGATTGTATTTTAAATCTGACATCTTAGGGCAAAAATAAGCAATAGGACTGAATTAACGAATCTAATTCGTGTAATTTAATCACTTATTATTATGCGCCAATGTTGAATTAGATTTTCGAGATTACTTTTCGCATTGGCTGGACTAGTGCTGGGTAAGCATCTGTACATAATGTCTTCTCTTTTGTTGAAATGCTTTAAATATAAACTGTACGCTTTTTGTCCGTTGAAAATAATTTGTGTGATTGTGGGGTGGGTTTCCAGAAGCTCAACAATCTGATTCGGGCGCTCATTTTGTATGGCTAGGTCCATGCTGCCGGGGCGAGAGGCTTCTGCGCACACATCCCAAAGGCCAATGTTGTTTTTGAGTAATAGATCTATCTTCTCCGTGTAATTTGTTTGTTCCGGCCCATTGAACAAATGGGTTATTACTTTCCAAAAGCGATTTTGTGGATGTGCATAATATTTATTTTCTGCCAGAGATTTATCTCCAGGCAACGAGCCAAGGATGAGTATTTCTGTCGTAGAATTGACTAAGGGTAGAAAGGATTTTTTGCGCATAGTCAAAAATAGTAATTTTAAATTTTCATTTGAAATATGAAAATTATTATAGTATATTTATGATATTAAAATGATATCAAATATATATTAACAAATTATGGAAAAACTAATTAAACCAATGTCTGGCTATTTAGCCTTATTAATAGCTGTTGTCTCCTTTGTGGCAGCTATATTCTCCTTCGCGAATGTCGAAGCAAGTTCCCTGTATGTTGTACTGGGTGTGATATTGATGATTGCTACTTTTTTTATTTTAAAGGGATTGATGATTATTAATCCAAATCATTCGCGTGTGCTGAATTTCTTCGGAAAATATGTAGGTACGGTTAAGGAAAACGGTTTGTTTTTTGTCAATCCCTTGTATTCGACGATTAAAGTAAGTCTTCGTTCGGATAACTTACAGGGACAGACACTGAAAGTAAATGACAAGATGGGAAATCCAATCGAGATTGGAGCGGTTATCGTATGGCAAGTAGGTGATACGTACAAAGCTGCTTATGATGTGAGTAACTATACATCTTATGTACGCACGCAAAGTGAAGCGGCGGTAAGACATTTGGCCGGGAGCTTTCCTTATGATAACTTGGAGGATGAAGGAGCGGAGATCACTTTGCGTGAGGGTGGAGATACCGTAAATCATATTCTTGAACAAGAATTGGCGGATCGTTTAGCGCCTGCCGGAGTTATTATTAAGGAGGCAAGAATAAGTCATTTGGCCTATGCATCCGAAATCGCCGGGGCGATGCTTCAAAGGCAGCAAGCCGCTGCAATTGTTGCCGCGCGTTCAAAGATTGTAGATGGAGCTGTAGGTATGGTTGAAATGGCACTAAAAAAGCTGTCTGAAAAAGATATTGTAGAGCTGGATAACGAAAAAAAAGCAGCAATGGTCAGCAATTTAATGGTGGTACTCTGTGGAGAGAAAGCAGCGACACCAATTGTAAATACAGGTACGTTGTACCAATAAACGAAATGAAATGGCGGATAAGAAAAACTTTATGCTACGCTTAGACGACCAAATGTACAAAGCATTGGAAAAATGGGCTGCAGACGAGTTTAGGAGTGTTAATGGGCAGATAGAATATCTTTTACATAAGGCACTGCAAGAAAACAAAAGATTGGGTGCAGAAAAAAAGACTGCTGATAAGAAATAGCCTATAGTAAGGAATGCCTATAGTAAGGAATGAAAACTGTACCTTTGGCCTTGCAATTGACAAAGCCAAAGGTACTTTTTATTTAATGTTTTAACGATAGAAGATGAAGATTAATCCAGCGTACAAGTTATTGGTCGTAAGTACAAGCACGATCCATGGTAGTGAGTTTTTAGCTTATATTAAGCACGATTTTGTCGAATTTATTCAGTCAGATGAATTATTATTTATCCCTTTTGCGAGACCTTCAGGAATTTCTTTTGATGCTTATACCGGTAAGGTACAAGATGCCCTGAAAGATGAGGGCGTGACGGTTAGGGGGCTGCATGAGTTTCATAATAAGAAGAAAGCTATTCAGGATGCCAGGGCTATTTTTATTGGTGGGGGAAATACATTTCTACTGTTAAAAACGCTATATGAACTGGATTTGGTACAGCAATTGCGTGTGCAAATAGCAAAGGGTATTCCATATGTTGGTACATCTGCAGGTTCCAATTTGACAGGACTGACGATTGGAACGACAAATGATATGCCTATTGTTTATCCGCCTAGCTTTGATGCACTTGGTTTCTTACCTTTTAATATCAATCCACATTATTTGGATCCAGATCCAAATTCTACACATAAAGGAGAGACAAGGGAAACGCGAATCCAGGAATTTCATCAACTTAATCCTCCGCCAGTCATAGGCTTACGTGAAGGGAGCTGGTTGCATGTAAATGAAGGAAACATAGAACTGAAAGGTAATTTAACAGCCCGGCTATTTAAAGCTGGTTTCGAGCCCGAGGAGCTAGCGCCTGGATTAATTAATTTTTAAGATATTGTAAAGTTCATGGGTATATCAAGTCAAATGTACTCTTCAATGTAGTAGTGACGATTTTATGAAAGACTAGCAGCAATTCCCATTGGAAAAAATAGTTTTTCAGATTGTTGAAAATAATACAAAATAAGCTACTTTTGCGCTAAATCCATTAAAATTTTCTTCCAATGGAACAAAATTCAGCATTACACCCGGCCGATATCGCGGAAGAAATATCGCGTTTAAGTAAAGGGGAGCAACATCAAGAGTTTATGGACTATCCTTTGGAGGATAGATTGGAGATCTTTTCTTTTTTTGAAATGGATGTCCAATATACGTTGATCAAATCAATGACGGAACATGAGCTGTCCGAATTGCTGAATAATTTGAAGCCGGATACGCGTAATGAATTGTTGTCGGAATTGCCGGATGATCTGATCAAATATCTGATCAATCTTTTGAATGAGCGCGAGAAGCAAATGGCTTTGGAGTTGATTGGTTATAAAGAGAACAGTATAGCCCGACTTATGACACCAATGTATGTGCAAGTTCGCCCTTATTATACTGTTGATGATGTCTTTCGGCATATTAAAGTTTTTGGAAGGAAAGCTGAAACGCTCAATTTTATTTATGTAGTTGATGAGAAAAACGTATTGATCGATGACTTGAAAATTGGTCAGTTACTTCTATCGGATTCTTCGACAAAAATTTCTGATTTGATCGACTATAATTTTGCAGCGATTAAAGCTTCAACACCTATGGAAGAAGCATTCGAGATTTTTCAAAAATATGACCGAAGCGCCTTGCCAATCATTACAGAAGCGGGTGTATTGGTCGGCATTGTGACATTTGATGACGTGTTGGATCGAATTGAAGATCGCGATACCGAAGATATACAGCGATTTGGGGGGATGGAAGAATTAGATCTGGCCTATACGAAAACTCCTTTATTGCAATTGATCCAAAAAAGAGCCGGCTGGCTGATTATATTGTTTTTTAGCGAAATGCTTACAGCCTCAGCAATGGGATTTTTTGAAGGGGAATTGGAAAAGGCAGTTGTTCTTGCTTTATTTGTTCCTTTAATTATATCCAGTGGGGGTAATTCTGGGTCTCAAGCAGCATCCTTAATTATTCGTGCCATGGCTCTCGGTGAGTTAAAGCTGAAAGATTGGTGGTACGTGATGAAGCGTGAAGTTTCTTCTGGTTTAATCTTAGGTGGAATATTGGGGTCGATCGGATTCCTACGGATATTGGCTTGGCATTTTCTTGGTCTGTATGACTATGGTCCTTATTGGATTTCAATTGGTTTTACGGTTGCTGTTTCCTTATTGTTTATTGTATTATGGGGAACGTTATCAGGGTCGTTTATTCCATTTATTCTACGTCGGTTTGGATTAGATCCGGCGACGGCATCAGCACCATTTGTAGCTACTTTGGTGGATGTTTCAGGATTGATTATCTATTTTACTGTTGCGGCATTCTTTCTGCATGGAAAACTACTGTAGTTCAGATTATAAGATTTTAAAAAAAGCCTAAAGCATACTTATGATTTAGGCTTTTTTTTTATCAAAAAAATTTTTCTAGTGTCTTTATTAAAGTCATCTATCCATTCATTGTGGTCTGCACTCTTCTTCTTAGCATGTTTTTTTGCCCTATCTTGTTTTTATTTGAAGTAGTTCATAATGGAATACAAGGAGATAGACAGAGAAGCTGAAAGCGCATTGTCTTGTCTATAAATTGAGCCTACGATAGAATTTTTCCTTCAAACCTCCTTTTTGTGCAATATAAATTCCTTTTTTTCCGGAAAATAAAAAAGCGACTATACACGCTATTGCTATAAATAAAATAGGTTGAATCCCAAATAATTCATAACCCATTACAATACAGGCGAGCGGGGTGTTTGTAGCGCCTGAAAATACGGCTACAAAGCCCATGGCAGCCAGCAGGCTGATGGGAAGTGGAATAACGGTGCTTAACGCACTCCCCAAGGTTGCCCCGATAAAAAACAGCGGGGTTACTTCTCCGCCTTTAAATCCGGCAGAAAGGGTGAAAGTCGTTAAAAGTAATTTGATGATAAAGTCATAATAATTCGACTGATCGACAAATGCATTCTGAATCATGGGGATACCAAGTCCAATATAGTTACTGCTATGGAATAACATAATGATAAGTACCAAAATAATACCGCCAATCACTGGTCTAAGCAGAGGGTATTTAATTCGTTTGAATTGAAGGCTAAAGAAATCGCTGGCAAATGTAAAAAGCCATGCTGTAATACCGAATAGAATACCTGCGGCGAGGCTAAATCCAATATTGGTCAAGGACAGCATTGGAATAACATCATGAATTGGATAATGGGTGTGTGGAATATTCCATAATTGACAGCTGAAGTTCGCAAAATAGGCGGTAAATAAACAGGGCAGGATACCGAAATATCTTTTTTTTCCAATTAGTAGTACTTCCAGGCCGAATATTGTTCCGGCGAGCGGGGTGCCAAACACAGCGGCAAAGCCTGCAGTGATGCCGATTGAAATTAAGATACGGCGTTCAGTTTTATCGAAGTCAAACCAGCGATTGAGCTGATCGGAAACTGCTCCACCTATCTGTACGGCAGTTCCTTCACGGCCTGCCGAACCTCCAAACAGATGTGTAAGTAAAGTTCCGAATAGGACAAGAGGCGCCATGATAAGCGGAATGCGGCGTTGGGGGTGAAGGTATTCTTCAATCAGCAGGTTATTTCCTTTACTTGATGGATTGCCCCAATACTTATAGGAGAATGCAATGGCAAATCCCGCTAGGGGGAGTCCATAAATTATACAAGGATGAGCTTCTCGGTACTGCGTTACCCAATTGAGGGAAAAGAGAAAAAACGCACAAATGGATCCTACGATGAAACCTATCGCACTACAGGAGATAAGCCATTTAAGAAAAAAATGAAGATTGCTTTGATTTGAATGTGTTATAGCCATAAGTCTACACTTTATATAAAATTGTTGTTTTATACTAAAATAGTAGACGTCATCAGCTTATTAAGGCGGTTCAGGGCAGACATCATTGCCATATTTATCTCAAATCTACAAAAAGCGAATGATAATAGCAACCCAGCCTGCGATCATAAGTAATCCGCCGAGCGGGGTGATTGGCCCAAGAAACTTTAGATTCTTTTTCCAGTATTCCGCAAACGATAGAAAATATATACTTACCGAGAATAAAATAGTTCCTAGTGTGATCAGATAAAATGCGACTCGTTCAGACTGAAACTCAAAGGAGAAATTAAATCCTAGAATCAATAGGGTGAGAGCAGTATACATTTGATATCGAACGCCAACCTCAAAGGATTCCAGCTTTTCAGCTGATAGGATTTTTTTGAATGCATGAGCTCCAAATGCACCTAGGATGATAGCGAGGCCGCCAAATAGGGCGGCAGTGATGATGACAACGTTTTGCATGCCTAAATTTACTAAATTGGTTATTTAATCATATCGATATGAAGGATTCCGTAATCGGGGTAGGGCTCAGAGATTTGTTTAAACCCTAATTTTTCATAAAAGGATTTTAAATGAAATTGCGCACCTATCTGTATCTCGCCTTCACCAAATTCTTTATAGAGAGATTCGATGGAATGAATCATTAATTGTTGACTCAGACCGGTTCCGCGCGCTTCCTCGGCGACGATAACCCGACCAATGGAAGCTTGTGGGTAGGAAAGGCCCGGAGGAACTAATCTCGTGTATGCTATAATACGATCATCTTGTTCTGTCCAAAGATGCAGACAAGCAAAATCTTTATCGTCCAATTCAGGATACAAACATTCCTGCTCCAAAACAAACACTTCCATTCGAAGCTTTAAAATACGATATAATTCTTTCGTGTTGAGTTCGTCAAAACTCTTTAGATTCCACTGAAAAGCCATAATTGAAATAAAAATAGAGTCAAATTATACAATCGATATGGCTGTAAAGACATATCCAATTTAATTTGACTCTATTGATTTGAGAGTTTTATGCGAGTAGACTTTTAACAACTTCAGAGATGGTTTTTCCATCTGCTTGTCCAGCAAGCTTTTGATTTGTGGCACCCATTACTTTACCCATATCTTTAATGGAAGAAGCTCCTGTTTCGGCGATAATTGCTTTGACAATCGTTTCAACTTCTTCCTTGCTTAGTTGTTTTGGCAGATAAGCTTCAATAACTTTTTCTTCCTCAACTTCAATTTCATAAAGATCTTCACGGTTTTGAGTCTTATAAATTTCAGCAGATTCGCGACGTTGTTTTACAAGTTTTTGTAAAACTTTAATCTCTGCCTCTTGGTTAAGGTCTTCGGCATGACCTTTTTCAGTTTTTGCTAGGAGAATAGCTGCTTTAATCGCACGTAAGCCACGTAATTTTGCCGTGTCTTTTGCGATCATTGCGGCCTTAATGTCTTGATTTATTTGTATTTCTAATGACATAATATTTAAATTATTTTCGATTGACAATTGTGCCTGTCGCTTGTGCTGTAGGCATTATTAATAGATCGTTTATATTGACATGTGCAGGTCTGGTAATGACAAAAAGGATCGTTTCGGCAATATCTTTTCCTGTCAGGGCCTGCACACCATTATAGACATTTTTAGCTCTTTCCCGATCTCCATGGAAACGAACTTCAGAAAATTCCGTCTCCACCATTCCGGGGTCGATAGATGTTACTTTAATGCCCTGAGTTAGCAAATCAATGCGCATAGCTTTAGTTAAAGCATCAACAGCATGTTTGGTAGCACAGTACACATTCCCATTTGGATAAACCTCTTTCCCTGCAATAGATCCTAAATTAACAATATGGGCGCCGTTTTCAGTGTCCATAAGTGGTATCACAGATTTACTCACATACAGTAAACCTTTAATATTGGTATCAATCATTCTGTCCCAATCTCCGATATCACCATTTTGAATAGGATCCAATCCTTGGCTCAAACCAGCATTGTTGATGAGAACATTTATTTTCTTCCATGCCGGAGGCAGACCCTCAATTTGATTCGCAACTTGTTCTGCATCGCGAACATCAAGCTCAAAAATATGGATCTGAATCGTAGGGTAGGTCGCGAGTAGTGTATCTTTTAATTCTTCTAAACGATTTAACCTACGGGCGCAAAGCAAAAGATTGTAGCCTTCTTTGGCTAAAACTTCAGCGCAGGCCTGACCGATTCCTGAGCTTGCTCCTGTAATAAAAACTGTTTTAGTCATATGTTGTAACTCGTTGATATTAAAAATTAATCCGATTTGACTCAAAACCAGATCTTAGGTCGCCCTATTTTGTAGCAATATAGATGGTGCAGATGCCAAATGTCTGTGGTCTAACGATCGTTTCGTTAAAACCTGCTTTTTTGTTTATGGCAACGAACTTTTGTCCATCTGGAAATTGAGCAACAGATTCTGGTAGGTATTCATATGCACTGGAATCTTTTGAAAAGAATTTTCCAATGGTTGGTGTAATAAACTTGAAATAAAAATTATAAAGCTGTTTAATGGGGAATTTCTTTGGATTCGAAAATTCTAAAATAACAGCTTTCCCACCAGGCTTTAATACGCGGTATATGTCTGATAGGCCTTTCTCTAAGTTTTCAAAATTA
>Ga0265296_1003725_pt1 | contig 13858 bp, 4 predicted proteins | sample MunlanPumphouse1_FD_189073 | JGI IMG/M metagenome (GOLD analysis project Ga0265296, IMG submission 189073) | Groundwater microbial communities from a municipal landfill in Southern Ontario, Canada - Pumphouse #1 | ecosystem: Environmental > Aquatic > Deep subsurface > Groundwater | place: Canada... | reverse complement strand
AAAGGCGTTGATATTGCCAAAAAACATCAATTGCCTGACGTGATCCTTGATTTTATCCGCACACACCACGGAACGACACGTGTTGACTATTTTTATAACGTTTTTGTCAAGAACAACCCAGACAAACTGGTTGACGAGTCTTTATTTACTTATCCCGGCCCTATTCCTTTTTCCAAGGAAACAGCTGTACTCATGATGGCGGATTCGGTCGAAGCCGCATCCCGTGCGTTAAAAGAACCATCTGAAGAGTCTATCAATAATCTTGTCGATAAGATTATTGAACATAAATTGATGCGGGGGCAGTTCAATAATAGTAACATCACGCTAAAAGATATCACCGAATCTGCCGTTATTTTCAAGGCAATGCTCAAAAGTATCTACCATGTTCGGGTAGATTACGATTTAAGCAAAAAAACAATGTAATTTTAATTGTCAAACAACAAATTGAATTTCAAACGCTTATTGCAACGTTACATTTTTTTTGCATTTTTTTTAGTATTTAGACTTTGCAGAATCAAATAATTGCCTTATGTTTGCAATGTCAAAACGAGGAAGGGTGCCTGAGTGGCCGAAAGGAACAGTTTGCTAAACTGTCGTACTGGAAACGGTACCGCGGGTTCGAATCCCGCCTCTTCCGCCAAGACAAAAACGCTTTCTGAGAAATCAGAAAGCGCTTTTTTGTTCATTGCCTAAGGTAGCACCAAAAACAGCACGAGGTTTAAACTCCAGCAGATTCCTGGATAGAAAGCCCTTTTAAGCGCTCAAGTGGAACGAAAAGCTCCTCAACATGCTTATTCATATTGTTTTGAGCAGGATTTAAAGAACCTAACGGCGATACTTATTAATCTTCAATCTTCCATAATCGCAAATTTCCACCCTTTATTACAATAAATTATTTAATGTGCACTTCAGCCTTTAAGTGATCAACACCCCTCCTCATCCACTCTCTGCTTGGGTCATATATATATCATCGACTTCCTCCCATAATGGAGTCTTATTTGATAAAGTATTGTAAGTACCCATTCCATTAATCTATTTTGAACCGAATAAGCAAAAAATCTTTTACTCTATCAGTTTACATGCCATCTATCGCAAATGGTATTTGTTCCAGCACTGTATTAAGAGATTTCAGGTGTTGGTAACGTACGCCTTGTAAATAATTGAAGTACTTTAAATCTACTGCAATCATTCATGGAAATGTATTGATAGATGCCTCCCAATGTTTCAATTTAGGAGTTTTTATCTAAGAATGTTATCACATGAAGTTTATTCTTTAAGAAGTCTATAAGTAATTCGGATGTATACTTGTAACATGGTAACCCTCGTATGCCGTTTTTACCATCAATACCATCCCACTTTAGTAGCGAAATCAACGGATGACCAGCAGCATCTTCACTCACCAATATACAATTGACCAAAGGTGAGTTTGACCACCAAAAAAAAGGATCATTATTATCACCATGATATTCTCCAGTGTAAACTATTATTAAAGGCTCAATTCCTCGACGTTTTGTAACTTCACCTTGCTTTTTCGACACGTTACACATGTGATTAAAAATTGATGAAATACAGTGCATTATTCCCGTACATGGCCCTAAAACCATCTGTATGAAGTCTGAACTAATTATACAAAATTCATCGCGAAGAGACAATCCCTCGCAAAAGATTAGCCTATCAGACAAATCGCCTAATAAGCTTTTATAAAATGCTTTTTTCCCAATTAGTCTTTCATCAAAAATCAAAACTTTCACCATTGGATTTTGCAATAGCCACGATAAGATTTCAAAATATGTTAAAACGTCAAGAGACTTCTCTTTCACGGAAGCTGAATCGATCAAAATCAAAACTTTTTCCGTTGGTAAAACGCCTTTCGAAATCAACCATTGATCTCCTCTACGCTTTTCTTCATCGGTAATATATATTTCAGACGGAATTTGTTTCATCAAATTATCGAAAACAATTAGATCATTGCATTCGGGAAACACAAAAACTTCTTGTCCATTCCTAACTAACACTTCTTTAGATAATGAGCAAACAACGATTGTTTTTCCAAATTTATTAACCAATGTAGGATAGTATTGTTCAATATAAGTGAATAGATCACCTTCATTAACCATAACGCATATTAACATATCGTAATCGGCAAAATCGCAATTGATCCAATCGGAATAATAAACGGCATTTATATATGGATTATGTAATAACAGAGCTCGGTACTTTTCTTCGTACTTATTTTTGGACAAGTTTAACTCTATTTCTGCATTATTGAAATATGATTTCAAATATTTCAGCTTGTCAAAAAAAATACACGTATCACCCAAATAAAACCAATTCTCCTCATATATGAATAAAATTTTCTTTATTGTATTCTTGTCGTATTTAGAATAATTTACATGTAACCTTTTCAACAAATTAATTCCCATAATTTATAATAATTTAAAAGCATCGAAGTGCTTAATTTAACATATAAAAACTCAATATTAAAAAATGTTTTACTACCAAATTTTTAAAAAAAACAACTTATTAGAATCGCAATTGTGGTTAAATTAATTTATTTTCAGGCAATAAAAAAATCTAAAATTAAATCTTAGGCATTCTGAAAGATATATTGTTATATTTTACAATTACTTAGCGGTAGGTTTTCGAATATCGGAAATAGTATAAATTTTCATCATAAAGGAATAAGGTACTAATTGACATTTCTATACTTCTTCAGACTTTCCTTAATATACAGTATTTGTTCATACTCACTATCTTCTATTTCGTATAACTTCCACTTGTATTCTTTGATAAACAAATCAAGCGAATCTCCCTCAAGTTTAGTTAGATTTTCAAAATATGACCTTGAAAACTTATTGTCCAAACTTCTTTCTTTTTCATATTTAATGAATTTATTCTTTCGCTCCATGTTTTTATCTTTATTATTTCCCAATAAGGATACCAACCCTAACAAGTTTATAGAAACTAATGATGAAGTACTATTGTAAGACTGAGGAGATTTCTTAATAAACAAATCTCCAATCTTAAATTTCTCGGTTTCATAGTTAAAAACTTTTTTGTATTCTTCTCTAAATGCTATGGAGTCCGCGTTGAATTTTTTTTTCGCAAATATTTGGACAACATCAAGAATAATCGTATCTTTTCCAACAGTCAGATTACCTCTTTCGGATAGCGAATTTTTGGACGAAACAGTCGATTGCATCTTGGATGTGTCAAGATTAGGAAAAAAATAATTGTAGACGCTATCTCTTCCAAGTTTAGAATTAAAATCAATATTTTGAACTTTAAATCTATTAGCTTGCGCGCATACAGATGGCGAAAAAAAGACACCGATTATTAATATAATAATCGCATATTTATCGTAAGAAAAATTCATATTACCAGAAATAGAACAACACTTAAAAATAACACAAAGCAGTCTGTAAAGAAAAATAATTAACATTTTTTAACTATTAATTATTTACTCGAGCTTTTAACTTTTATTCAAGATTTGGTCATAGTTCAAGTCTCTAATAAAAATAATAAGCTACAGTATCATAAAAATTAAAATAAATTTGGGAAATAGGCCTAATAATCCTTTGATTGAATGACATCCAATCATAGAATGACGTAAAACATTCCTATATTGATGCTTGATTAAACAAAAAAGATAAATACGATGAAACACATACTTTAAAAGTATTTTTCGCTTGTTGTTAAGTAATATTGCGTCATATCGACAAAATCTGACTAGATTATATTTAAAGAACCTCCCTTATTAATTTGTGTAATTTATAGTACCACTATAGGATTCTGCAAAAATTATTTATTAAGCCATTTATTTCAATAGAGTATTGCTAGTAATTTATATAATTTCTAGCTTTTATTGACTCTAACGTTAAAGGACCTAGATCAGTAAAGATATCGGAATTATTATCAACTTTTATTAACTTAACTTTTATTTGATCATCAAATACATCACGCGTCAGCGCGTCGAAAATCGCCGATTGATCAATTGGTTCAGACGAAGTAATTGTACCATCTTCGTTGAAAAGCTCGTTATAAATAGTGCCTCCGCGGAAGATTGGGTTGATGTATGGACTTACATATTTACTACTTATTGTTTGATTATTATCACGTCTAATATTGACAGAAATTTTATAGTCTGGAAGCAATTTGTTGCTGCCGATCTCACGCTCAAATTTTAATTTGACTTTTGTTCCCTTACACACACTTACCGGTTCATCAAATAAAGGGAAATAAACAGGTAAATGATGTGTTAACTGAAGACTGTCAATCATCAAAAAATCATCAGAAAATGCATTAATCCATAAAATGACACCTGTTATAAAAGAATTTTGCGTAATCTCTAACACAACGTCTCGTTGGTCCTCAATGGGATTAAATCGATTATAAATTATATCCTCTACAATACCATGATTAGAGATTATGATTTCCGGACCCATATGCTTTAAACAGATCCTGAGATCAAACGAGCTATTAAATTTTTGGAAAACTCTATCGACATAATAACTCGCTACTTGGCTAAAGAAATGATCATAGGAGCCCGCGGAAAGATTAACAGCAGCAATCTTCGTTGTATATCTGTTTGGAATAAATTCAAGATTTTTTTTTGAAGCAGATCTTAGACTATTAATGATGTTAATGCAACCGTCCGAACTCGCTATATTTCCAGCTAAAGCCGATACAACATAATCTATATCATCAGCAAATTTGAATGAAGACGCATCTCCAAATACTATGATAAGCTTATCACTTAACTGAAGCTTGGCATTTAACTTTTGAGCCTGATGAAAAGCGTCAAAATCTTTCTCGACCGCGTATACTTTTCTTGCCCCAGCGGCTATACAATATTGGGCAAGTATTAAGTCCGCACCTACCCCAGGAATGAGTACATTTTTGTCACGAACTTTATCACCCAGCCCATTGAGATACCCGAACTTTCGCGCTGGATCATTGGACATAGATTTATATACAAATCTGTCGTAAATACCATATTCACCCAAGGACGGAACTATCTCTATTTTTTTACGCGAACTCGCAACGATATAAAGCGTCGAATTTTTATTTCCTTCTTCACCAAGATCCTCTAATAGAACGAAGTTACTGATACATTGATCTTGTTTTAATATCTCGCTAATTTTCTCCTTCAATCTTTGCATGTTATCCATAATAATACCTTTTGTTCATAAAAAATCATATAACAACACCTCACAACAAACTATTATATGTATAGTTCCTTTTGACGTTCGGCGATCAGTTACTGTTTAACACCATTCATATTACACTGTATAACCACCGCTATCGGTCGCGCTAAATTCTTTCAAATTTATTTGGTTGTTATTAGTAATTTTTTGCAAAATGGTATCAAAATTAGCGAGTAAACGCTGCATGTCTATTTCATCATCTAAAGACGGCCTATAATCTAGTACCACAGTTAGTTGAGTATGATCTACAAGAAAAGAAAATCGAAAATCTACAGAACTAACCATAAATCTTGTATCAATATTTTGGAGATCAAACACTTCATGTTCAATATTTGACGTCGAATTACCATCACTCATCACTGCGACAATGTCAATAAGAGGATATTTGCCCCTTTCTCTAATTAAGTTTAATTCACTGATCATCCTATCATAAGGATATATACAATTATGATACGCGTTTAACGCCATTGAAGTGACTCCTCTTAAAAATTGATCAAAAGAATAATTTTGGTTAACAAAAATTCGCAAAGGTATGTTGTTTAGGTATTGTCCAAGCTGATTTTCCAACTGTAAATGATCTCTCGTTGACATGGGAATACCAATTACCAGATCTCTGCTTCCCGTGATTTTGGCAAACAATAGGTAAAGTGCAGAGATCAAAACAAGGTATAGACTAGTCCCATTTTGATTAGCTAGCAGTAGTAACTGTTTTCTTGTATTCTCACTAATCACTCTTTTAATTTTGGAGCCTTTGGTACTATCTTTTATAGCGCGCTTATATTTATGCGGAAAATTTAGCCCTTTAAATGGCTTTTCAAAAAGATTCAGCCAATAGCTTTTGATTGGGATGATATCTTCGCTATTTAGAAAATAATTTTGCCAGGCAGAATACTCTTTATACTGGATATCAAGATTATCGATGTTAGCTTGTTTTCCGTTCTTAATCACTAACTGGTATGCCTTAATTAGCTCTTTTAAAATCAAATCTAAGGAGATACCATCAGCGTTGATATGATGTATATTAAAAGCCATGATTTTTAACTTCGGCAAAATAACTAACTTCAGTAAGGGACCATTTGCCAGATCAAAGAGCTGCTTTGAAAACTGCTCCAAGAAGTCATCAATCTGCTCAGATCGACTTTCTATAACTTGAAATGACTTTTCAAAAAAAACATCGTCACTAATGTCCATTATTTTTTGAACAGGTATATCGTTAACCTCGGGATAGACCGTTCGTAGAACTTCATGCTTTTTTAACACCAGAAACAATGCTTGCCTCAATACGTCTACATCCACCTGCTTAGAAAATCTATATGCTATCGGAATATTGTAAAGCCATTTTTCATCAATAATTTTATCAACAATCCAAAGACGTTTCTGTGCATGGGATACCTTATAGTAATCTTGTTCTTCTATCGGTTTGATAGCAAAATCATTATCGATACTTTTAGTTGCTAACAATAATGAAAGGTCTTTTATCACCGGATTATTAAATATCTCTTCAATACCAACAGTTTTTTTAAATTTATTCTGAATTCTAGCAATAAGTTGTATAGCTTTAAGGCTATCTCCACCTACTTCAAAAAAATTGTCCGAAATAGCAATTTGATCATTTTGAAGAACATCGACGACCGTGGAGACCAACGATTGCGAAAGAAGCGAGCGCACTTCGTAGTCGGAAGTTTGGGAATGGTTTCCTAACGATTTAGGCAGTTTTCTTCTATCAAGTTTACCTTGGCTACTTAAAGGGATGGAATCTACTAAAATTATTTGACTAGGAACCATGTATTCTGGAAGTTTCCTTCGCAAATCACGCTTTACCTGATGACTTTCTACAGCATAATTTACACATACATAGGCGACAATCCTATCGGAATCCGCATCATGTAATATTGCTGCAGCATTAATATAGTCCAGCAACTTTATTGTATGTTCAATTTCTTCCAACGATATTCTATATCCCCTTAACTTAATTTGCGCATCTTTGCGCCCGCTATAATAGATAAAACCATCCTCTTTCCAAAAGCCACGATCGCCAGTTCTGTAAATCTTCTTATTTAATTTCGCATCAAAATTGAAACTTCTTGCGGTGGTTGACACATCATTCAAATAACCACAAGCCATATTAAAACCACTCACACATATTTCTCCTTCAATTCCAGCTGGACAAAGATTCCCAAAGCTATCAATAATTGAGACAGCTGTGTTTTTATAGGGTTTTCCTATCGGTATCTGTTCTTGATGTTGTTTATCTATTTTATAGTATGTAGAAACCGTCGTATTTTCAGTTGGACCATATAAGTTAAACAAATCGATCATGGGATACTCTTCAACAAATTTATTTGCATGACGTACAGAGCAGGCTTCTCCACCAAAAAGAACAGTTGACAGCCCCTTAAAAACATGTATATCAGTATCCACAAAGGTATTAAACATCGAAGTGGTATAGAACATGGTATTGATCTGATACCTGGCAATCAAAGTTTTCAATGCTTTTACGTCAAATAGTGTTTGTTTTGATGTTATATTAATTTGGCCGCCATTTAATAACGGTATCCAAATTTCCAAGAGAATTGCGTCAAAAGAGATCGAACTTAAATGGGAGAAACGCAAATCTGATATGTTCTTTATAACAGGCGAATTTTTGGCCAGATTGACGACGCCTCGTTGCTCAATGATTATAGACTTAGGTTTGCCTGTCGAACCCGATGTGTAGAAAATACAAAACTGGTCATTGCTAGACGAAAAAATAGATTTGTCATCACTACGCTGCGTCAGCGCTTGTTTTTTTAAGTCATCTAAGTGCACAATTTCAAAATCAGATCTGGTAAAAAAAGCTGGCAAATCTTGCGCATCAACTAGCAGGATTTTACAATCACAGTCCGAAAGGAGAAAATCAATCCTTTCAAATGTATTATCAGAATCAATAGTAAGAAAATAGGCATCAATTTTTAATATTGCCAACATCGCCATCACAATTTTTTCTGATCGCTTGCTGTATATTGCGACTCTATCTCCACGAGACACACCATACTTATTTTTCAACGATCTGGCAATGGCGTCACTTAGTTGATTTATTTTATCATAGGTAAGTGATAGATTGTCAGAAACAAGGGCAATTTTTTGAGGTATTTCTTCAACAATCTTTAAAAATTCTTTATTAATATTTGTAAAAACCGGATTGAATGTCTCTGCGTTAAATTTATCATTAATCCCTTGTTTTTCAACATTGCTAAGATAATCAATCTCTCCCAAGGTTATAATGTCTTTCTTTTCCACCTGCATAATGATTTCTTCTAGATGGTTTCCTATTCTATCAACGATTTCCGAACCAAGCATACTGGAAATGTATTCAAGATGGAGTTCAATACCTGAATCTGTACTGACAAAATCGAAAGTCAAATCAAATTTAGAGGTATCATTAATACCAGATAATGAACTAACAACCAATGGATTTAACTCTTCAAAATCAGTCTTTATTTCCTCAGTAGTTATCGCTACGTTAAAAAGCTTCCTATCATGTCCCGAGCTTTTGTTAATATCAGACAACAGTTGATCTAGGGGATAATCACTATTATTAAATGCATCCAAAAGCATGGTTCGAATATTTCTTAAATACTCTTGATACGTTAAAGTTTCGTCAGTAACTATTCGTACCGGTAGCATTTTAACATAGTAGCCAACTTGATTTTCTAGTTCGGGATGGAGTCGATCTGCCATTGGACAGCCCAATACTATATCCTTTTGATTACCATATCGACATAACAATATTGCCACAGATGAAAGTAAAACCATAAAAACAGTTGCACCGTTTTTTTCTGCCAATTTGCTTACAGAGTCTGAAAATCCCGAACTAAACTTTATAGTAGTATATTTACCCTCCGTAGCGCCTTCTGTATTAATATAGTCATTTGAGATACGGAAGTAACTAGGCGAGTGGACAAGTTGATTAGTCCAATATTTCTTTTGATTCATTAGCTTCTGAGAGTTTCTCTTCTTAAAAGACCAATTGCAATAATCTTTGTATTGTATAGTCAAACCTCTTAGCGAACTTGTAATATGTGTAGGGTTTTCATATCTTTTGTAAGCATTTAATAGCTCTGAAAAAACGACATTCAACGACCATCCATCACAGATAATATGGTGTACAGACAGGACAAATATATAATGCTGTTTAGCAATATGATAAATTCGCGATTGGATCAGCTGCTCTCCATTCAAATTAGCACTTCGCTGAGATTCTTTCCGAATTACCTGCATGACTTTGTCACTAGATAAGCAATCAACAGCCGTGATATCACGGCAGGCTATTTTGAAATCAACCTTATCTAGAATACGTTGCCTCGGCTCATTATTCACATGAATTATAGTCGTTCTTAAAATTTCGTGTCGCAATACTAACTCATTAAGTGCATTTTCTAAAGCCTCCATATCAAGATCGCCTTTTATTTCATAAAGGTTATTTAAAATATAAGACCGCTTGGTGTCATCAATCTGGTGTGCTACGTAAATTCCTTTTTGACCATCCGATAATGCATAATGATCCTGCTCTTCAATCGGTAACAGGTCTACATCTAGATTCGTTGCTTTTTCGCTAATTAATGTAGATAGCTGTTCAATAGTACTATGTTCAAAAAATTCTTTAACTGAAAGTTTAACGTCGTACAACTTATATAGTTCAGAAACGACCTTTATCGCATCTAAACTATTCCCTCCAAGAGAAACAAATGTTGCGTTTATTGGGACATCGATAATTTCTAAACATTTTTTCCAAATGTCTTGAATGCCACGATCTATCTCCGTTTTAGGTAGGATATCCTTATGATTAACATCTACAATATTGGGATTGGGAAGCTTACTTTTTTCTACTTTTCCATTTTGGTTTAGCGGCATTTTATCCAGTAAAACATAATGAGCCGGAATCATATAATGCGGTAGTTGGCGTTCCAGATAAGCTTTAATATCATTCAATTTCGAATCTTTTACAGAGAGGTATGCCACTAGATACTTCCTATCCCCCTCGCCCAAACATATCACTACCGCATGTCTGACATAGTGATGTCTCAAAAAAACAGTCTCTATTTCAGACAACTCTATGCGCTGACCTCTGATCTTGATTTGACGATCATCTCGTCCTACGTATTCAATATTCCCGTCGGGAAGCCACCTAGCCAAATCACCTGATTTATAAAAAACATCATTATTGTTCATTGACATAAATTTATTGAAGGTCATTTCGGCCTCATTCAAATACCCGATACCGAGGTTTGCTCCACCGATATATATCTCACCCACTATGCCTATCGGCGATTTTGACCTAGCCTTTGTTAATATATTGATTTCCGTATTTATCGCTGGCGTACCGATCGGTAGTTTGTTATTTCGTAGAGCTTTGGCCGCGATAGAGTAGAATGTGGGTGTATGGGTTTCTGACGGTCCATAAAAATTATGAATGTTAAGTCTAGGATTTCTTTGGAACAGCTTTAACAGCTCGTCACTAATCGTAAACTGTTCGCCAGCTGAAATGAGATGTTTCAATGCTTTATTTAATAAAAATAACTCTTCTGTGTGTCCTAATACATTAATGATAGATATTGGTAACAAACACCTTTCGATTTGCTTTTCGATAAGGAAATCTGACAAAAGAACTAGATTCCGTTTTACGTCATCCGAAATGATACATAAAGTCCCTTCACTAAGAAATGAATAAAACATTTCATGCGCTATGTAGACGTCGAAGGCAAGCGAAGAATACTGAAGGGTTCTTAATTTTTTTTCGAATCCACAAAAATGCACCTCATTCAATACAACATTCACCAAACATTGATGTGTCTGCAAAATACCCTTTGGCTTTCCTGTTGATCCTGAAGTATAGATTACAAAAGCAGAATCTGCTAACTTTATCGAAGGTAATATGCATTCAACCCTTTCCCGATTCGTAAAATTGGAAGGATATAATATCTCTCCATTCCATGCCTGACTTAGCTCTATGGACACAGAGTCCGTAGTAAATAATACTTGGACGTCTGCATCTTCAAGAATATTGATCTTCCTATCCAGCGGCAATGAAATATCAATAGATAAGAATACCATACCAGCCTTTAGGATACCGAGAGTAAAAAATGTAGCCCATTCAGAATTTTCCATGCAAACAGCAATGATAGAACCCTTAGAAAGCTCGCTTATTTGCATAAGCTCTGACGCAACTATGTTGGAAATGTCATCTAAAAATCTGTAGCTAATAAGTGTGTCGAAATATTCCAACGCGATTCTGTCGGGATATTTGTTTACCGTATTACGAAAAAGCGCTACGACGTCATGTTGTAACCTGAATGTGTTTTCGCTAATTTCAAAATGCTTTATTTGGCGATTTTCATCCTTATTTATTATGCTAATCATTGATACCTTCCGAGTCCTATCATCCGTTATCTGCTCTAGTAAACTAATAAAGTTTTTTGCAAAATTCTGTAAAACAACTTTGTGAACGTCGTTTGAAACAAAAGATTTAAAATGAATACTCAAATTTTCAACATCCACAGTAACATACATGTTATACAAATTTTCCATATCTGATGTTAAAGGGTTTACTTCACTGGAAGAGATAATTACATTAAAAACATCGTTTAGGTTGACATCGTTTATCACTAGTTTATCCTTCAAATCATTAATATCATAACTTCCAAAAGGTAAAGATTTTCGGACTATTTGGCTTTCCTTTCGAATAATATCTACAATTTTCTCATCTGGTTGAATTTGTGTACGGAGGAATAAAACTCCATTTTTCTGTGTCTTATCGTTAACCTTCGGATGAGGTGTACTAATGATTACCTCATCGATTTGCGCATAGTAATGTATTAGTATTCGAAAAGTTGTCAGAAAGAAAAGTAACCTTGTTTCAGCTGTATTTTTTATAAATTCTTTGTCTATTCGTTGGATGATACTTTCCGGAATAAATACGATCGTGTCAAAAGAACGGTCTTTCTGCTTGTCACCCAAAAAAAATGGTTGCTCTGGAGCTGAATTTAACTCCTTTATCCAATACAATTCTGTTTCTGTACTCATAATTTAATATCTTAAAAGATTTTCGTGTTATCTTAGAATCTGACCAGTCGAGGATTTACAGGTTTATATCCCAATCTGAGTTTTCGCTGCAAGTTTTTGAAAATAGATTTTTATTAACATCGCTTAACAAAGTATCTGGTAAAACGCAAAGAAGATCAACTATTTTCAACAACATTTCAGTCATAACAGTTATAGTATCCTCCTTAAAAAGCGATTGGTTATATATCATAAACAACTCCATCGCATCGCCGTTTTCTGTAAAAGTAAAATTCAGATCAAAATCAGAATATAAACGCGCAATATATGGTTCTTCAATGGTTAATCCCCTAATTGCTAAACCGACGTCAAAGCTTTCGTAGTTACCGATATTTACCATGACATTAAACAAAGAATAAGGGTCTTTGTAATCCATATCGTTAAGCATGAGTTCGAATGGAAAAATTTGATTAGCTAATGCAGCCAAACAATTATCATTAATTTTTGCCAAGGTTTGGCTTAACGTATCGTCTCCATTCAATTCAGAAACTAAAGGTAATGTATTAACAAAAAATCCAATTTCGCTGGCTAAAGCTCTATCAAATCGGCCAGATGTGGGCGTTGCTATGATAATTTTATGCTGTTGTGTTAAACAATATAGGAGAATATTTACAGATGTGTATAAAACAACTGAAAACGACGTAGTATTTGTATATGCACAATCTTTAATTTTTTGATATAAGATCATCGGGAGGACGACTTTTACAGTTGATGATTTATAAATTGGTTTTTCTTTTCGCATATAGTCTAATGGTATACGTAGAGGTTCTATGTTTTTCTTCAAGATATCTGCCCAAAAGGCTCTGCTAGATTTTGCGTCCTTTGTCTTTAAAAAATCATTAAGCCACAATGTATAATCTTTGTATTGAATAGGGTTACGTTGAATACGAGGGATTTTTTCATCAATAAAATGGTTGTATGCATGTGACAGTTCTTTGGAGAGTATGTTCATAGACCAGCCATCAACTATGATATGATGAAATAAACTCAATAAATAATATTCATTTACACCAGTTTTTATTATTGTAGCCTTCAAACCTAAAGAACTTGATAAATCAAATTCGTGCTTGTACATTTCTTCACAAACTTCATATAAATCTTCTTCCGTAAAAATAGCTCCTGAAGATTCTAACAATGCTATTTCAAATTTTTCTATCTCCTCAGGGGAAATGCATTGTCTTAGTTCAGTGTCTAAAAAGACAAATTTAGTATGTAATATCTCATGAAGAGAAATGACATACTTAAAAGCGCGGTTTAATGTTGAAATACACAAATTTCCCTTAATTTTATGTACCTGAAGTATGTAGTTTGTTTTATCACTACGTAGTTGCCCTGACAACCAAAGCCTTCGCTCGGCATAAGAAATAGCATAGTGTTCCTGCTCTTCTACAGGGGCAATGACTAAGTGACTAGTGTCTATAGCTATTTTTTCTAAAGCCTTCGCCTGTTGCCCCAGAGAAGGATATCGAAAAACCTGACGGATATCCAATTTACGTCCACAATGCTCCCAAACCCGATGGATGAGCTGCATGACATGAATACTGTGTCCCCCC
>Ga0265296_1003724_pt1 | contig 13867 bp, 8 predicted proteins | sample MunlanPumphouse1_FD_189073 | JGI IMG/M metagenome (GOLD analysis project Ga0265296, IMG submission 189073) | Groundwater microbial communities from a municipal landfill in Southern Ontario, Canada - Pumphouse #1 | ecosystem: Environmental > Aquatic > Deep subsurface > Groundwater | place: Canada... | reverse complement strand
GCCGCTCTTGCCGATGATGCGGCTCAGGGATGAGGTCAGGCCGGCCTCGTTATGGGTGGCGACCAGTTTGCCGGTCAGCAGCAGACCCCAGGTGGCCGCGTTGACGAACAGCGACGGGCTGTTGCCCAGGTGCGGATGCCAGTTGCCGGTGCTGATCTTGTCGCGGATCAGTGCGTCACGGGTGCCCTTGTCGGGGATACGCAGCAGGGCTTCGGCCAGGCACATCAGTGCCACGCCTTCCTGGGACGACAGGGAGAATTCCTGCAACAGGCCCTGGACGATACCGGCACGGCCGCCGGCGCTCTTCTGGTTGCGCAGTTTTTCGGCAATCGAGGCGGCCAGCTTGTTGGTGGCTTCGGCCATCTGGGCCGGCAGGCGTGCCTGCTCGATCAGCATCGGTACCACTTCCGGCTCGGGGCGACGGTAAGCAGCAGTGATCGAGGCGCGCAGCACCGATTGCGGCAGGATGCTCTCGGCAAATTCGAGGAAGCACTGGTGGGCGTGGTCGTTCTGCACCTCACCGGCGTCGTCTGCGTCCTTGATGCCCGAACCGTTGAGCTCGGTCAGGGTTGCACCACCCTCGAGTTTCTCCAGGTAATTGAAAATTGCCTGCTTGATCAGCCAGTGCGGCGTGCGATCAATGGAGGTCGCGGCGGCCTTCAGGCGTTCGCGGGTCGGGTCATCGAGTTTGACCCCAAGGGTGGTCGTAGCCATATTTTTATCCTCATGGGTGCCACTACTGCGTGGCATCAGCTGGCGGCAAGATTAGCTTTGCGCAGTACGAGGTGCAACCGGGTGCAACCCATTTTCTTCACGAAATCCGCGCTGCTCGTCAGAATTCATTTTCACTCGACGGAATCGGCTTGGTATTGGTGCATTTACTTCTGGATTTGGCTGTTCTTGCTCCGAAAAGGAGCAAAAACCCGCCGTTTGCCGAAAATCATCCCTGGGTGCAACTTATTCTCACGAAACTGGTTGCACCTTATTTGCTTTGTTGAATAGCATTCGCGCCCAAGGTGCAACCAACTGCAAGGTTCGGTTCATCGGCTGATGGCTTTCCTGGGGAAACGTCAGTCATAAATGCGCGGCATGCAGTTTCGTCTACAAGCTACTCTCTTGTAGGTGGGCTGACAGACCGCCGCTACATAAAAACAAAGCCAGGGCGTAACTCAATGAGCGTAAGTAATCCAACCCTGATCACATTTGTGATCTACATCGCGGCAATGGTGTTGATTGGTCTGATGGCCTATCGCTCCACCAATAACCTTTCCGATTACATCCTCGGTGGTCGCAGCCTCGGCAGCGTCGTCACCGCACTCTCGGCTGGCGCCTCGGATATGAGCGGCTGGTTGTTGATGGGCCTGCCAGGTGCCATCTACATGTCGGGCCTGTCGGAAAGCTGGATCGCCATCGGCCTGATCGTCGGTGCTTACCTGAACTGGTTGTTTGTGGCCGGTCGCCTGCGCGTGCAGACCGAACACAACGGCGACGCCCTGACCCTGCCGGATTACTTCTCCAGCCGCTTTGAAGACAAAAGCGGCCTGCTGCGGATTATCTCGGCAGTAGTGATCCTGGTGTTCTTCACCATCTACTGTGCGTCCGGCATTGTTGCGGGTGCCCGTCTGTTCGAAAGCACCTTCGGCATGTCCTACGGGACGGCGCTGTGGGCCGGTGCTGCGGCGACGATTGCCTACACCTTCATCGGTGGTTTCCTGGCAGTAAGCTGGACAGATACCGTACAAGCCACGCTGATGATCTTTGCCTTGATCCTCACGCCAATCATCGTGTTGCTGGCCACCGGCGGCGTCGATACCACGTTCCTGGCTATTGAAGCGAACGATCCAACCAACTTCGACATGCTGAAAAACACCACCTTCATCGGCATCATCTCGCTGATGGGCTGGGGCCTGGGCTACTTCGGCCAGCCGCACATCCTCGCGCGCTTCATGGCGGCGGATTCGGTCAAGTCGATTGCCAATGCACGTCGTATCTCCATGACCTGGATGATCCTGTGCCTGGCCGGCACCGTGGCTGTAGGCTTCTTCGGTATTGCCTACTTCTCGGCACACCCTGAAGTTGCAGGTCCTGTGACCGAAAACCCTGAGCGTGTGTTCATCGAACTGGCCAAGCTGCTCTTCAACCCATGGATCGCTGGCGTGCTGCTGTCGGCCATCCTGGCTGCCGTGATGAGCACCCTGAGCTGCCAGTTGCTGGTGTGCTCCAGTGCCCTGACCGAAGACTTCTACAAGGCTTTCCTGCGCAAGGGCGCTTCCCAGCTTGAATTGGTATGGGTAGGTCGCATCATGGTGCTGGTGGTTGCGCTGATCGCTATCGCGATGGCCGCTAACCCGGAAAACCGTGTACTGGGCCTGGTGAGCTACGCCTGGGCCGGCTTCGGCGCCGCGTTCGGCCCTGTGGTCCTGATCTCGGTCCTGTGGAAAGGCATGACCCGTAACGGCGCACTGGCCGGTATCCTGGTCGGCGCGATCACCGTGATCGTGTGGAAACACTTTGAGTTGCTGGGTCTGTACGAAATCATCCCAGGCTTTATCTTCGCCAGCCTGGCGATCTACTTCGTGAGCAAGATGGGTGCCCCGACTGCCGGTATGGTCGAGCGCTTCACCGCTGCCGAGAAAGACTACAACCTCAACAAATGAGGCGTTCATCCAGGCCTTGATGGCCCGCTGAACTGAAAAAGGCCCGCATCCCTGGATGTCGGGCCTTTTTTGTTTCGCGTGTTTGCTCTGACCTGGGTTTCACATGTTCAGTTGATCACTGAAGTAAACGGTCATTACACCTATCGCTCCGGCTACGCCGATCAAATTCATCCCGTGAAGTGCGAGTTTGAAGCGGCGAGGAAATGCTTGTACCTGCGGTAAATCGATAATGCCTCGCCTAGCGTTTAGCTTGGGTAGGGCGATAGCTACATAAACTGAAGCTAACCTGGCCATTCGTTCTCGTGGAGAGGTCCCCCAATAGTTACTGTGGAACGCAATAAATCGACACTTGCTTAGATGGCTTTCCATAATCTCCAGTTTTCGGTAGGCCAGGAAAAATCCGACACCTAGGGCTGCAAGTAGTGAGAGTGACGAACCCACCACAACAATCGATCTCAATGGGAGGCTCAGAAAGTAGTCAATACTCATACAGAATCTCTCCAGCGGCCTCTCCGAAATATCCTCCTGCACTCCCTCCAGCCGCACCTGCTGCTCCACCAAGGACCAATAGACAGCTTAGTGAAAGCGGACCGGTCGTGGGGCCTAGTATGGCGAAGCAAAGTGTTGTTCCGGCAAAACCGCCAAGAACTCCCCCGGTAACGCCCAGGGCTAGTCTGCTAACTTCCACATATTTAGATTTCCTGCACCGCTCTTCTCTACCAGTAGAACACGCCTCCTTAATTTCCAACGCCGTCGAAGTCGTACTCAACGCAATCCCCAGCGGCGTGCCATTCTTCAGCAGTTTCGCGGTCTTTGAAATCCGAGCAACGGTCTCGGCATACCGGCTGATTTCCCCGGTGTGCAAATAACTCCTTGTGGATATTCCCAGCATTTTCTTGATCGAGCCCTCATTACGTAAACCCGTGCCATATCGGGCGAGCCCGCGCATCTGCGACTCCAGTTTGGCGAACAAGGCTTGGCGTCGAGCCAGGAAATCATCGCGTACCGTGCCCCCGCCCTGGCGCAGGGACTGTTTGTGCAGGGCATCAATGTCTTCAAGGGTTTTGCCAATGCCTTGCAGATGGCGGCCCCAGGCATCCCCCGTCGTGCCTATCCCCAGCGAAGCGTAGCCCAGCAGTTTTTGCAGCAGGTCATAGTTGTGCAAGGCAAAAGCATCGCCGCCTTCGGTCATCAGGCTATGACGAATGTTCCAGGCCGCTTGCGCCAGCCGGGCTTCTTCCAGGGTGCATGCCATGCTGGTGTCGTTGCCGATAATCACCAGTTGTCCCGGTAGCACCATGACATTACGAATGTGGGTGTTGAGCGCATCGAACTTGATGCCGGCTTGCTTGCTCAAGCCTAAACTGGCCTTGAGTTGCGCTGTGCTTTGTGGTCGGTCATTGATAAATCCATAGGGCTGAGTCATGGGCAATGTCTCAGCAATTTTTGTTGGTATCGGGGCGGTTGAAAGCAGGGTGATGGCGCGCCATGCAAGCAGTCCTTTTTGAAGGCAGATGGCGCAGCAATTTAAGGATTGGCGGTGCGCCTGTCGTGCGTGTAGCGCCTGAATTTGCGGGGCTTTTGCTGCTTTGGGAAATGGGCTACTCAATCTCTTCCGGTGTCTTACAAAAAACGGCGGATGGGACCGTTTCAGCCGGGGATGCCTCAGATATGCAGAATCAGTCCTTTAGGCTGTAGGGATTAACTGAATTGCTTGCAGCGTACGCCGCTCGGCAAATGGCTGGTGCAGAATCCCAGGCCCTCCACTTGCAGAGAAACACCGGATGTTCGCTCCTGCCAATCAAAGTGCGTTTAGCCTGACCGTCGACGGCCGGTCCAGTGATCTCAAGGTCCTGGCATTCAAGGGCGAGGAGGCGATCAGCCAGCCCTATTGTTTTGATATTGAACTGGTCAGCGAACAGCCGGACCTGGATCTGGAAGACCTGCTGCACCGCCAGGCCTTTCTCGCCTTCGATACGCTGGGCCATGGCATTCACGGGCAAATCCAGGGCGTTGCGCAAGGTGACTCGGGGCGGCGCCTGACCCGCTATCAAGTGAGCCTGGTACCGCAACTGGCGTACCTGCAACACAGTGCCCACCAACGTATTTTCCAGCACAAGACGGTGCCGCAGATCGTCAGCCTGGTGCTTGAAGGGCAGGGCATCCAGCGCGATGCCTTTGAATGGCGCCTGGGTACGGACTACCCCGAACGTGAATACTGCGTGCAGTTCGATGAGACCGATCTGGCGTTTATCCAGCGCCTGTGTGCCGAACTGGGGATTCACTATCACTTTCAGCATTCGCCGGAGGGCCACCTGCTGGTGTTCGGTGATGACCAGACGGTGTTTGCCCAGGCGGATCAGCCGACAGGCTATGCACCGGGCTCAGGGATGGTTGCGGCGGTGCCGGTGATCAAACGTTTCAACGTGCGCCTGGAGGCGCGGACCACCGGGGTCAACCTGCGCGACTATGACTTTCGCAAGCCGCGCCTGGTGCTGGAAAGCGCCGCCCTGGGCGAGCAACTGCCAACGCTGGAGGCCCAGGGCTATCCCGGGCATTTCACCGACCGTGGGCAGGGCAAGCATCTGGCGCAGCGGGCGTTGGAGCGTTACCGCAGCGATCAGCGCCAGGCCCGGGGTGAGGGCGACCAGGCGGCGTTGGTCAGCGGGCAGTTCCTCAAGCTGGCCGATCATCCGCGTCAGCAATGGAATGGCCTGTGGCTGGTGACGCGGGTGATCCATCAGGGCAGGCAGCCGCAAGTGCTGGAGGAATCCGTGGGCATGGTGGACGAGCAGGGTTACCGCAACGAGTTTTTCGCCACGCCCTGGGACGTGCCGTTTCGCCCGCCGCTGCCTGAGGCCAGGGCCCCGCTTGCTGGATATCAGAACGCCGTGGTCACGGGGCCCGCGGACAGCGAAATCCATTGCGACGAGTTCGGCCGGGTCAAGGTGCAACTGGCCTGGGATCGCCACGGCCAATCCGGCGAACATTCCAGTTGCTGGCTGCGGGTCGCCAGCGCCTGGGCCCATGAGCATTACGGCAGCGTGACGATCCCGCGGGTGGGCATGGAAGTGCTGGTGGGCTTCGTCAACGGTGATATCGACATGCCGCTGGTGGTGGGTTGCCTGGCCAACGGCGCGACGCCGGTGCCTCTCGACTTGCCCGCGGACAAGACCCGCAGCATCTTCCGCAGCCAGAGCAGCCCGGGAGGTGGCGGCTATAACGAGCTGCGCATCGAAGACCGCAAGGGCGCCGAGCAGATCTACCTGCGTGCCCAGCGCGACTGGACCCAGCACGTGCTCCATGATTTGCGCGTGCAGGTGGATCACCAGCGCCATGTGCAGGTGCGCGGCGAGTCGCACCACGAATTGCACGGCCAGGAGCAGCGGATTACCCACGGCAACCGGCTGACGGAATTGAAGCAGGACGATCATCTGGTGATCGCGGGGCAGCAGCAGGTGCACGTCGCACGTTATGCGCTGCAGGCGGGTGAGCAGATCAGCCTTGGCGCGGGCCAGCAAATGGTGGTCGATGGCGGTGCCAGCCTGACACTGCAGGCCGGGGGGCAATGGATCACCCTGTCGGCGGCAGGGATTTTCAGTAGCACGCCGATCCAACTGGGTGGTGCGCCGGCGGCGGCCGTGGCGCCATCAGCGTTGCGCCCGGGCGTGCAGGAAACCCTGCAGGCGGCGTTGAGTGCCGCGCAGGTGTTCAGCCTCAAGCGCAGTGCGCCGTTCTGCGAGGAATGTGAGCGTTGCAAGAATGGTGTCTGTGATACCCCGCAGCATCGCGTTGGAGGCTTGCGATGATGACCCCGCGTGAATGGCTGGCCCAGGAGCCGCTGCAGGACGGCGAGCAGGTGTTTGTCATCCTGGCCAGCACCAGCGAGTGCCAGTCGGTGGCGGCCTGGCGCCAGGCGGATGGCGGGCCGCTGAGCCCGGTGTGGGCCGGCAGCGAGTACGGCGCCTGGGGTGAGGTGATGCCCTATGTGGCGTTGGTCAGTGAAAGCAGTGGGTTTCTCGATTGGGTGGCGCGGTGCACTGCTACCGATTGGGGCTGGCTGGGTGTTTCCTCCAGCCCGTTGCCCACAGTGGTTGACCATCTTGCCAGCCTGACCAAGGTGCGCTTGCCCGAGGGGCAGGAGGTGTTCTTTCGTTTCTGGGATGGCGGCTATCTGCTGCCGATGCTGCAAGCGCTGGGGCCTGGGGCGGGGGAGGTGATTCCCGTATTTCGACGCTACTGGATCAATGGGCAGCTTCAGCACGTGCCGGGCATGGTGGTGGGGGCGGCGAAGAAAAGTCCCTGGTGGGATGTGCCGGCCACCCTACTCAAGCAGCTTGGCGAGCAGTCCAGCGTGACCCTGGTGGACAACCTGCTGCAATGGCTGGCCCAAGAACACCCCGACCTGCACGACGCCTTCGCACCCGCGACCTTGAAGCACAAGGTCGCGTACTTTGTGCGCCAGCCCTACGCCGGGGACCAGGCATTGGTTGCCTACCTGGCCGGCGAGCGGGGTTGAATCAGGCGTTCAGGGATTGCTGCAAGTCATCGAGCAGGTCTTCAATCGCCTCGATGCCTACCGACAGGCGGATCATCTCCGGACGCACACCGGCCTTGGCTTGCTCTTGTGTATTCATCTGCCGGTGAGTGGTGGAGGCCGGATGGCAGGCCAGGGATTTGGCATCGCCGATATTCACCAGGCGCTTGAAGATTTGCAGCGCATCGTAGAAGCGCACCCCGGCTTCATAGCCGCCTTTGAGGCCAAAGGACAGGATCGCCGAGGGTTTGCCCTGCATGTACTTTTGCGCCAGGTGATGGTGCGGGTGATCCGCCAGGCCGGCGTAGCTGACCCATTCCACCTGTTCGTGGGCCTGCAGGAACTGCGCGACTTTCAGCGCGTTCTCGGTGTGGCGCTCCATGCGCAGGGCCAGGGTTTCCAGGCCCTGCAGCAGCAGGAAGGCGTTCATCGGCGCCAGGGCGGCGCCGGTGTTGCGCAGCGGCACGGTGCGGGCCCGGGCAATAAAGGCCGCCGGGCCGAACTTTTCGGTGTAGACCACGCCATGGTAGGCCGGCTCCGGCTGGTTGAGGCCAGGGAATTTCTGCGGGTAGTCGGTCCAGGGGAAGGTGCCGCTGTCGACAATCACCCCGCCCAGGGAGTTGCCATGACCGCCGACATATTTGGTCAGGGAATGCACGACGATGTCTGCGCCAAACTGGATCGGCTTGCACAGGATCGGCGTGGCGACGGTGTTATCCACCATCAGCGGTACGCCGCGGGCGTGGGCAGCGTCGGCCAGGGCCTGCAGGTCGACGATATTGCCGGCCGGGTTGCCGATACTCTCGCAGTACACCAGCTTGGTGTTTTCGTCGATCAGTTCGGCGATGGCTTGGGCCGAGTCATCGCGGGCAAAGCGCACGTCGACGCCAAAGCTGGGCAGCAGGTGGGCGAACAGGGTGTAAGTGCCGCCGTACAACTGGGGGGTGGAGACGATATTGTCGCCGGCGCGGGTCAGGGCCTGGATGGCATAGTGGATTGCCGCGCTGCCTGCCGACACAGCCAGGGCCGCGATCCCGCCTTCCAGCGCCGCCATGCGCTGTTCCAGCACGTCATTGGTGGGGTTCATGATCCGCGTGTAGATATTGCCCGGCACGTCGAGGTTGAACAGATCGGCGCCGTGCTGGGCGTTATCGAACTCGAAAGCGACGTTCTGGTAGATCGGTACGGCGACGGCCTTGGTGGTCGGGTCCGATTTGAAACCATGGTGCAGGGCGAGGGTGGCGTCTTTCATGGTGCTGTTTGACCTCCTTGGATTGCATGGGCAGCCCGGATAACGGGGGAGCTGGCTTGCCGGCGATAGCATCACCGCAGCGTATGGGTAATACCCCGTAGCCTGCATCGCGGGCAAGCCCGCTCCAACATAAGCGGCTAGAACGTTTTCGGTGCTGCCCCTACGTTTGCGGCATAAGCACCGCCTGGCATGCAGCCCTGCACCTTTGCCCGCGTAAAAGGTAAACTTCGCCCCCTGCGCAGGAGCAACCATGAATTATCGTCACGCCTTTCACGCCGGCAACCACGCCGATGTCTTCAAACACTTGACCTTGACCCGCCTCATCGCCCTGATGTCGCGCAAGGAGCAGCCGTTTGCCTATCTCGACACTCACGCCGGGATCGGTCTGTACGACCTGCAGGGCGACCAGGCCAACCGCACCGGTGAATACCTGGAAGGCATCGCCCGCCTGTGGGGCGAGGCGGACCTGCCGGCGCTGACCGCTGACTACATGCAGGTGCTGCACGAGATGAACCCGGATGGCCAATTGCGCTATTACCCAGGTTCGCCAGAACTGGCGCGGCGCCTGACCCGGCCGCAAGACCGCGTGCTGCTCAACGAAAAACACCCGGAAGACGGCGTGCTGCTCAAGGACAACATGAAGGGCGACCGCCGCGTGAAGGTCCATCTGGGCGAAGGTTGGCATGTGCCACGGGCCTTGCTGCCGGTGCCGGAAAAGCGTGCCTTGATGTTGATCGACCCGCCTTTCGAAAAACTCGATGAGATGCAGCGCTGCGCCGCCTCCCTCAAGGAAGCCGTGGGCCGCATGCGCCAGACGGTCGCCGCGATCTGGTACCCGGTGAAGGACCAGCGCATGTTGCGCCGCTTCTATCAGGACCTGGCTGGCACCGGTGCGCCAAAGCTGCTGCGCGTGGAATTGCTGGTGCATCCGCTGGACACCCCCAACACCCTGACCGGCTCGGGCCTGGCGATTGCCAACCCGCCGTGGGGCCTTGAGGAGGAGTTGCGTGAGCTGCTGCCGTGGCTGTCGAAGAAACTGGGACAGACCCAGGGTGGGTGGCAGATGGATTGGCTGATTGCCGAGTAACGGCATCAAGTCGGTCACAGAACAAATGTGGGAGCGGGCTTGCTCGCGAATGCGGTGTATCAGTCGCCATATTCTCTGACTGACACACCGCATTCGCGAGCAAGCCCGCTCCCACATTTTTAGATCGGGCAGGTCACGCCAGTCCCGCCGATCCCGCAGTAACCCTGCGGATTCTTCGCCAGGTACTGCTGGTGATAGGCCTCGGCGAAGTACACCGTCGGCGCCTGGTCGATTTCAGTGGTGATTTCCCCCAGGCCGGCCTTGGTCAGTTCTTCCTGATAAGCCTGTGAACTGGCCTTGGCCGCGTCCAGTTGCTCAGGGGTGGTGGCGTAGATCACCGAGCGATACTGGCTGCCAATATCATTGCCCTGGCGCATGCCCTGGGTCGGGTTGTGCAGCTCCCAGAACATCTTCAACAGGTCTTCGTATTTGAGTTTGGCCTGGTCATACACCACCAGCACCACTTCGCTATGGCCGGTCAGGCCCGAGCAGACTTCTTCATAGGTCGGGTTGGGCGTGAAGCCGCCGGCGTAGCCGACCACCGTGCTGACCACACCATCGCGTTGCCAGAACTTGCGTTCGGCACCCCAGAAACACCCCAGGCCAAAGATTGCAAAGCCCACATCATCCATGAACGGGCCCAGCAGCGGGTTGCCGTTGACGAAGTGTGTCTCGGGCAGGTTCATCGGGGTTTCACGACCAGGCAGGGCTTGTTCGGCAGTCGGCAGCACGTTTTTATTCACCAGGATTTCCGAGCGCAAGACCATGATCAGTCCTCTCGTCAGGTTGAGTTAACAGTTCAGACCACCAGTGTGCCCGAGTGTTACAGCGCTGTCAGGCGATTGGCCCGCGCGGATAGCGTTTGAGCTTGTCCAGCAACTCGGAGCCGGGGATTGGCCGGTCGAACAGGTAGCCCTGGCCGACGTCGCATCGATGGCGGCGCAGGAACGCCAACTGCTCGGCGGTCTCGATGCCTTCGGCGACCACCTTGAGCTTGAGGTTGTGCGCCATGGCGATCACCGCCGAGGTGATTTCCATGTCGTCCTGGTTGTCCGGGATTTCATGGATAAAGCTGCGGTCGATCTTGATGATGTCGATGGGGAATTTCTTCAGGTAACTCAGGGATGAGTAACCTGTGCCGAAATCATCCATGGCCAGGGTCAGGCCGAAGCTCTTCAACTGGTCCAGTTGCAGGCGCGTATCTTCGGTGGCCTCCAGCAGCAGGCCTTCGGTCAGCTCCAGCTCCAGCAGATTGGCCGGCAGTTGTTCTTCCTTGAGGATGCTGGCGATGGAGGCCACCAGGTCCGGGTCGGAAAACTGCTTGGGCGACAGGTTGATCGCCACCTGCAGGTTGCCCATGCCGGCGGCGCTCAACTGCTTGCTCATGCGGCAGGCCTGGCGCGCGATCCATTTGCCGATGGGGATGATCAGCCCCGTCTCTTCCGCGACGCTGATGAACTGGTCCGGACGGATCATGCCCTTTTCCGGGTGGTTCCAGCGCAGCAGCGCTTCCATGCCCAGCAAGCGGCCGCTGCGCAGGCACAGCTTAGGCTGGTAGAACACGTCCAGCTCGTTCTGGGTCAGGGCGCGGCGCAGGTTGTTTTCGACGAACAGTTTGTAGCTGGCCTCGGCATTCAGCGCCTCGGTAAACACCTGTACCTGGTGCTTGCCGTTGGCCTTGGCCTTGTGCAGCGCCAGGCCGGCGTTGCGCATCAAGGTCTGCGGGTCGCGGCCATGCAGCGGCGCGCAGGCCAGGCCCACGGAGCCGGTGACACTGATCAACTGGTTGTCGACGAACATCGGTTTGTCGAGGGTCATCAACAGTTGGGAAGCCATTTGCTGGCCGACCTCAAGGTCGGCGTTATCCAGCAGCACTGCAAATTCGTTACTGGCAAAGCGCGCCAGGCTGCCGCCGGCATTGAGGCTGTTGCGCAGGCGCCGGGCCAGGCTGATCAGCAGCTTGTCGCCGGTCTGGTGGCCGAGGCTGTCATTGATCCGCTTGAAGTTGTCGATGTCCACCAGCAGCAGGCTGATGGGCGCGTCGCTGTCACGGGCAAAGCGCTCATCGAGGTTGCGGATAAACGCCGGACGGTTGCCCAGGTTGGTCAGGTTGTCGGTGTAGGCCAGGCGCTCGATACGCTGCTGGGCGAGCTTGGTCTGGGTGATGTCTTCGTAGATGCCGATGTAGTGGGTCAGTTCGCGGTTGTCGCCATAGACCTTGGAAATCGACAGCTGGCCCCAGTACGGCTCGAGGTTTTTGCGCCGGCTCTTGAATTCGCCCTGCCAACTGTTGCTCTTGGCCAGGCTGGAAGGGGCGTCGAACAACAGTTCGCTGAGGTTTTCCAGGGCCGGCAACTGGGCCAGGCGATGGCCGTGGACTTCCTCGGTGCTGTACTGGGTGATCGCGGTGAAGCTGGGGTTGACGTATTCCACCACGCCGTCGCAATTGACCAGCAGGAAGGCATTGGCACTTTGCTCCACCGCGCGCTGGAACAGGTGCAGGGCGCTGGTGGCGGTGCGACGATTGTGGTTGTTGATGACCTGGGCGAACTGGTCGGCCAGCTCGCCGGCAAAGGCGATCTCATCGGACAGCCAATCCCGGGTGCCAGTGCTTTGCTCCAGGCAGAGCACGCCCACGACCTGACCATCGACACGGATACTGGCGTCGAGCATCGCATGGATGTCCATGGGCCGCAGGCTTTCGACCATTTCCCGGGTGCGCGGGTCGCGCATTGCATTGCTGGCGTCGATGGCACGGCTGCTGTGCAGGGCTTCGAGGTAGTCCGGGAAGCCACTGGCATCGATCGGTGCCGGCATATGGTGCTGTTGGTCGGCGCGATGAAACGCAGAGATCGGCACCAGTTGCTGGCCTTCGAGGTTCCAGATGCTGGCGCAGTCGATCTGGTAGATATCACAGGCGCTGCGGGTGATCAGTTCGGCGGCTTCTTGCAGGGAGTTGGTGGTGCTGTAGCGCTGGCGGGCCAGCAGCAGGATCAGTTCCTGCTGGGCGCGCACCCGCTCCAGGTGTTGCAACTGCTCCTGTTGCGCGCGCTGGTTGAGCTCCAGGGCGATCTGCAGGCGGCTGTTCTGGTCTTCCAGGTCGGCGGCGGGCATCGGTGCCAGGTTGCTGAACAAGCCGTCCACCACCATCAGGTAGCCGCGCAGCAAGTGACGATTGTGTTGCTTGTAGGCCTCGCCCACCTCCAGCAGGCTCAGCGGGCCGTCGTTGGTGTGCAGGGTGTAGCGCACCAGGTAATGGGGGCTGGCGGTCAGTTGCTGCTGGATCGCATCATGCAACTGGTAGCGTGCCTGGGGTTCCATCAGGCTGGCGTAGGGGGCGCCGAGCAGCGAGCACAGCTCTACTGCGGGCAAGCCGAATTGGCGTTCACAATTGGGATCGAGGTACAGCAGCGCCCAGCTAGCCTCATTAAGCCGTTCGAAACGCAGCATACCGAGGCGCGAAGGCACCGGTAATTGCGTCACGACCTCGGCCGCCGTTCGGGCGACATCGGGTTGGCTTTTCATGGGGGAACTCGCTTGGAAAAATGCGCATCGCGCCGGGCTATCGCCCTCTTTACTGCTGTCTGCGGCAAGGTTGCATCATGCAGCGCGGACTGACAAGAGAGGATGAAGGCTAAGTGCTATAAGTGGGTTATCGGCCGCGCAGCTGTTTTCTACAGTCGCAATGATGGACGGTTAGCCTGCATGCCCTTTGTAGGAGCGAGCTTGCTCGCGAAAATCGTTAACGATAACGCGCCTGACCTGAATGAGCGTGGCCTCGTTGAGTTCTTCGCGAGCAAGCTCGCTCCTACACAAGGGCATGGGCAATTTGGGTGGGCAAAAAAAGCCCCGCCAAATTGGCGGGGTTGAGGTACGAGCGTGGCGCTCGGAAATCGTGCAGCCAGCCTCCCCCGATGAAGGGGGAGGCTGCTGCGGGTTACAGCAGGATGGTGCGGATATCGTTCAGCAACTGGCTCAGGCGCTGGGTGAAGCGTGCAGCGGCCGCGCCATTGATCACACGGTGATCGTAGGACAGCGACAGTGGCAGCATCAGCTTCGGCTGGAAGGCCTTGCCGTCCCACACAGGCTGGATAGTGGCCTTGGAAACACCGAGGATCGCCACTTCCGGCGCGTTGACGATTGGCGTGAAGCCAGTGCCGCCAATGTGCCCGAGGCTGGAGATGGTGAAGCAGGCGCCTTGCATGTCGTCCGGAGTCAGCTTCTTGTCGCGGGCCTTGGCAGCCAGTGCCGCGGCTTCGCCAGCAAGTTGCAGCAGGCTCTTCTGGTCGACGTTCTTGATGACCGGTACCAGCAGGCCATCCGGGGTGTCGACC
>Ga0265296_1003723_pt1 | contig 13869 bp, 15 predicted proteins | sample MunlanPumphouse1_FD_189073 | JGI IMG/M metagenome (GOLD analysis project Ga0265296, IMG submission 189073) | Groundwater microbial communities from a municipal landfill in Southern Ontario, Canada - Pumphouse #1 | ecosystem: Environmental > Aquatic > Deep subsurface > Groundwater | place... | reverse complement strand
AAAGAAGACGCTTTAGAGAAACTATACAAGGTTCAACTAGCCAAGGAGGAAGATTTTTCATCACTGGTTCCGACTAGACAGCAACGATTTTTTCTCTCCAGGGGGGAAGAGGAATCGCAAACTGAGAAACAGCAACCCGTTAAAAGGGGGGACAACAAGACAGGCAGAAATGAGCCGTGCCCTTGTGGTAGTGGAAAAAAATACAAAAAGTGCTGTCTTCAAAGGGGTCAAGTGGAAAGTGCCTAAGCTAAAACTAGGTATGTAAGGACTTAATGCAAAAAAGGGGATAATCATATGAGATTTGTTGTGCCCGGGTTTTTAGCCAGTGGCATTTCAGCAGGAATCAAGCGGAATAAAGTGAAAGACCTAGCCCTAATCTATTCAGAGACACCGGCTGCCACAGCAGCGGTTTTTACTCAAAATAGGGTTAAGGCTGCACCGATTTTGGTAAGTATAGAAAAGGCAAAAAAGCATTTATGTCAGGCGATTGTTGTAAACAGCGGTAATGCTAACGCATGTACTGGAGAGGCAGGTTTAGAGGATGCCCAATTAATGTCTAGACTCGCGGCACAGAAGCTGAATATAGACGAAGCCCTGGTTTTGGTTGCTTCAACAGGGGTGATTGGGAAAAAGCTTCCCATAGAAATAATCTCCAAAAATATTCCTCAACTTGTAGAGGGACTAACCCCTGATGGAATCCTTTCCGCAGCAGAAGCAATATTGACCACTGATACACATCCCAAGGTAGTGTGGAAAAAAGAAACAATCGGTGCTAAAGAGATTACTATATGTGGCGTAGCAAAAGGCGCAGGGATGATAATGCCCAATATGGCTACTATGCTTTCGTTCATCCTAACAGATGCAGCTATTGAAGCTGAAACCTTGGAAAAGGTCTTTAAAGAGGGCATCAGATGTTCTTTTAACAGTATAAGTATAGACGGTCAGACCAGTACTAATGATATGGCCATGGTTCTAGCCAACGGAAAGGCTAAAAATCCAACTATAACCGGACATTCTCAGGATCTTGAGCTTTTTAGAAACCTACTGGTGGATGTCCTGGTAAAGTTGTCCAGTATGATCGTTAAAGATGGGGAAGGAGCTACAAAATTTGTCGAGATCAGTGTTGTAAATTCAAAAGAGTACCATGATGCGGCTAAAGTAGCCTTCAGTGTTGCAAATTCAAATCTGGTAAAGACAGCTTTTTTCGGAGAAGATTGCAATTGGGGAAGGATCATTTCGGCTATTGGAGCATCAGACGTCGATATTGATCCAGAGAAGATTAACATATCTTTTGAAGATATAATGGTGGTTAAAAACGGAGTTGGCACAGGGATTCAACAGGAAGAAAGGGCATCCAAAGTACTTCAGAGGGAAGAATTTAAGGTTGTAATAGACTTAAACAGCGGCTCAAGTAATGCCAGGGTCTTTACCGCTGACCTGTCCCCGGAATATGTAACTATAAATGCTAACTATAGAACCTAAAATAAAAAGTGAGAAAAATTTTTCCTTGCAATATAAAACACGATGTGCTATCTAAATAAATTTTGTATCCTGCAGAATTGCGGTACGACGTAAGGCTAGTTCTGTGATTCAGACAGTAGACCATAGACATTAGACTGACGGGGAGAAAGTGGCCAGAGATTACACAAAGATAAAGGGTATCCGTTCACAGTTTATGGTTTGCAGTTAACAGTTGGCAAAAATGCTTCAAGCTTTATATAAACAGCGGGCTTAAGCCTGCTGTTGTAATTAAACCGTGAACTGTAAACTGAGAACCGTTAACGGTTACAGAAAAGCTGGTGTCTATGGTCTAGTGTCTGAATTGCAGAGGCTGATTAATAGGGTTTAACCCATAAAACATATCCAGCAATAGGGAGGTAGAAGGAATGTGGGGACCAACCGAGGAGGTTAATGGATGCTGAATATTACAATGAAACAATTGCTGGAGGCTGGTGTTCATTTTGGACATCAGACAAAGCGATGGAACCCAAAAATGAAAGAGTATATTTTTGGGGCAAGAAATGGAATTTACATAATCAACCTGCAAAAGACTGTTCAATTATTCAGAGAGGCTTATAATTTCGTCGTTGAAACAGTAGCCAAAGGAGAAACAGTTCTATTTGTAGGAACAAAAAAACAGGCTCAGGATGCCGTTGAGGAAGAAGCCAAGAGATGTAATATGTTTTATATTACCAACAGATGGCTTGGAGGAACATTAACGAATTTTCAAACTATCAAGCAGAGCATAGATAGATTAAAAAAGATTGAGGCTATGAAAACCGATGGCACTATTGCTAGTCTTACAAAGAAAGAGGTGCTAAGGATCGAGAAGGAGAGAGAAAAATTAGAGAAGAATCTCGGCGGGATCAAAGATATGGGCAAACTTCCGGGTGCCATTTTGATTATCGATCCCAGAAAGGAGAGGATATCTGTTTCTGAAGCAAAGAAACTTGGTATCCCCAGTATTGCCTTAGTAGATACAAACTGTGATCCTGATGATATAACTTATGTCGTCCCAGGAAATGACGATGCTATTAGAGCTATACGGTTATTTGCTTCAAAGACTGCAGATGCTTGCCTGGAAGGACGAAAGAAACTTGAGGAAAAGATAGAAGCCGAAGCTAGAGAAGAAGAGATGTCCCTTGAAATTAAAGATAGTGAGGAAGAAGTGGTTCAAAATCGAGTGGAGGTATAATACAACTGGGGTTGTTAGCTTGATAAGTAATAGAAAATATAGCAAACGAGGTAATTAAAAAGGGTTATGGAGATTAAATCATCTGTTGTTAAGAGTCTGCGTGAGAAAACCAGTGCTGGGATTATGGATTGCAAAAAGGCTCTGGAGGAAACCAGAGGTGACATTGATAAGGCCATAGATTACTTGAGAAAAAAAGGGCTGGCGGCAGCAGCTAAGAAGACAGGTAGGATTTCTAAAGAAGGAATTATAGAGGCATATATCCATCCCGGGGGTAAGCTGGGGGTACTTGTAGAGGTTAATTGTGAAACTGATTTTGTAGCTAAGGCAGCGGATTTTGTGGAATTTGTAAAAAATATAGCTATGCACATAGCTGCCTCAAATCCCCTTTATTTGAAAAGAGAATTTATTCCAGAAGAGGTTATAGAAAAAGAAAGGGAGATATATAAGAGTCAGGCATTAAACTCTGGGAAACCTGAAAAGATAATTGATAGAATCGTCGATGGAAAAATAGAAAAGTACTTTTGTGATGTCTGCTTACTGGAACAGCCCTATGTTAAAGAGCCGGAACTCTCTGTTAAAGAATTAGTCGATACCTTAATAGCCAAGATGGGGGAGAATATATCTATCAGGCGTTTTTACCGTTACCAATTGAGCGAAAATCTGGATAATGAAAAGGCCTAATTTCAGAAGGGTCCTCCTTAAACTGAGTGGAGAGGCCCTGATGGGCGATGAGGAATATGGAATCAGCCCTACTGTTATAAACAGCATTTCATCCGAGATTAAGGATGTCCTTGAACTAGGCATAGAGATAGCAATTGTTATAGGTGGCGGTAATATTTTCCGTGGAATAAAGGCCACTGCCCAAGGGATGGACCGCTCTTCAGCCGACTATATAGGAATGTTGGCCACGGTGATTAATAGCCTGGCTCTGCAGGATGGGTTGGAAAAACTTGGAGTACCCACCAGGGTTTTATCTGCCATAGAGATGCGGCAAATAGCAGAACCCTATATGTCTAGACAGGCCATACGACACTTGGAGAAGAAAAGGGCTGTGATATTTGCTGCAGGAACAGGCAATCCCTATTTTACTACCGATACTGCAGCTGCACTCAGGGGAAAAGAAATCAACGCCGATATAATGCTGAAGGCAACAAAGGTTGATGGTGTCTACACCAGCGATCCCATAATAGATAAAGATGCCAAAAAATTTGAGGAATTAAGCTATACTGAAGTATTGAACAAAAACCTCAAGGTAATAGACTCTACAGCTGTATCTTTATGCAGGGACAACAACTTGCCGATAATAATTTTCAACCTAACAGTTCCAGGCAATATTAAAAAAGCCGTTTTAGGCGAAAGAATAGGAACCAGGATTACGGGTGAGATATGAAAGAAGAGGTTATTAAAGAACTTGAAAATAGTATGGAAGAGGCAATTGAAGGCCTTAGGAAAGAATTTAGCAAGGTAAGAACAGGAAGGGCATCATTGTCTTTGCTCGATGGGATTAAAGTCCAATACTATGGAGAAGTTACACCCCTCAATCAGCTTGCGACTCTTTCTGTTCCGGAATCCAGATTAATTACAGTTCAACCATGGGATACCAAGGTTATAGGAGAAATCGAAAAGGCTATACAAAAATCCGGATTGGGCCTCACCCCAATTAATGATGGAAAGCTCATCCGCATCTCAATACCCAATTTAACAGAAGAGCGAAGGCAGGAACTGATTAAGGTGGTTAGAAGGATGACCGAAGAGTGTAAAGTGTTCCTCAGGAATACCCGAAGGGATACCAATAATATGCTCAAAGATATGAAGAAAGAGAAAGAGATCTCTGAAGATGAGTTGTTTAAACTCCAAGATGAAGTTCAGAAAATCACAGACAAATATGTGAAAAAATCTGACGAGACTCTAGCGGCTAAGGAGAAAGAGGTGCTGGAAATCTAGTTCTAACTGGTTTACGGAGGTAAAATCTGTGCCCTATAAAATTACTGATGACTGTGTATCGTGCGGAACCTGTACGGAAGAGTGCCCTTCTCAAGCCATTGAAGAAGATGATGACATATATATAATTAACCAGGATGAATGCACAGAGTGTGGTACTTGTGTAGACGTATGTCCAACAGAAGCAATAATTCAGGAATAAATATTAAAAGTTTCTAGATTTTCCCCGGCACTTTTCGGGCTCATCCCGTCTCACTCTTAAAGTATCCTTTTAATCTATCCGAAAGAAACATTTAACCTTGCCTATAATCTTTACTTGAAAAATCATATTACTTATGCTAGTTAGTTCATTCTGAAAAATGAAAAATTTCCTTTGGAAGGAATATCGTCAAAAACCGGAAATCGTGAATCCTAAGTCGTAAATGGGTTTTATTATTTTTGTTTACGACTCAAGACGTTAGCTTGGTAAATAATTATGGAGAGGCTGGATAAAGATAAACTTCCCAGACATATTGCAATTATTATGGATGGCAATGGCCGTTGGGCTAAGAAAAGGATTCTCAATAGAGTATCTGGACATCAAAATGGAGCAAAAGCGGTAAGAGAAGCAGTAAAGACCTGTAGAGAACTGGGTATTGAGGTGCTGACACTTTATGCCTTTTCTATGGAGAATTGGAATCGTCCAAAGGGTGAAGTAACTGCATTGATGCATCTTCTTAAAAGATATCTTTTTGAGGAACTGGACGAGATGCTGGAGAACAATATACGACTTAGCGCAATTGGCGACCTCGAAAATCTGCCCAGTAAAGTATATAAGGTTTTAACAGATACCATTGAAAAAACCAAAGCATGCAAAGGGATGATCCTAAATCTGGCATTAAGTTATGGAGGCAGAGACGATATTATCCATGCGGTTCGAAAGATCATCAGTGATTGTGAGGCTAAAAAAATAAAACCTGAGAATATTACAGAGGGACTCTTTTCTAACTATCTATTTACTGCTGGAATCCCAGATCCAGATCTCCTGATTAGGACCAGTGGTGAACATCGAATTAGCAACTTCCTGCTCTGGCAAATGGCTTATACGGAAATATACATTACCGACACCCTATGGCCCGATTTTAAAAAAGAGGATTTAATTGAAGCCATACTGGACTTTCAGTCTAGAGAAAGAAGGTTTGGCCTAACGAGTACTCAGATAAAGGGGAGGAAGAAGAAAGGGGTGTGATGGAATTAAAGAGATGGCTAACGGCATTATTCCTTACACCACTCGTTCTTTTTGTGGTAGGTTACGGTTCAGAACAGGTCTTTTTTGGACTCCTTTTAGTTACAATAATACTGGCGACTCATGAGTTTTATACTCTGGTTTTGCCCAGAACTCACAGGAAAGAAAAGATATTAGGGATCCTTTTGGGATCGCTTTTAGCATATGGTATTTATAGGGGAGATGACCATTTTATATTGGGTTTTTCCGCTTTTATTATTGTTTTTTTGCTCATCTTCTTTCTGATAAATGTTGAAGATTTAAGCTTGGTAGTCCCCAGCCTTGGGAAACTTCTAATTGGAATCTTTTACATAAGCCTCCTTTTCCCTCATCTTACCTTAATCAGGGAATTGCCCCTTGGTAAACAGTGGGTTTTCTTCACCCTGGCAGTAACCTTTATGGGGGATACCGCCTCTTATTATGGGGGCACTTACTTTGGAAGACATAAGCTGTATCCAAGTATTAGTCCGGGCAAAACTATAGAGGGATCACTGTGGGGATTTGCAGGAAATATATGCGGGGCTTTAATCTTCAGAGAATGCTTTCTAGGTCAACTGGAGATTTATCACTGCCTAATTTTGGCTGTAGGCCTGGGGATAATGGGACAGGTGGGGGATCTATGTGAATCAATGATAAAGAGAAGCGCTGGGGTAAAAGACTCTGGCAGTTTGCTGCCTGGACATGGGGGCGTATTAGATCGGATTGACAGCATCCTCTTTTCGGCCCCCTTTCTTTACTATTATGCAATTATAGTTCTTTAATAACAGTTTACAGGGATCAGTTGGCAGGGGTCAGGAAAAGACTTTAAATAAGCAGCCTGGCGACACTGATCCCTGACCCCTGTGAACTGTTACATTCTTTAAAAAGAGACGATCTGGAGTACTAGGTGAAGAAACTGGCTATTTTGGGTTCCACAGGCTCAATCGGTGTCAACACGTTAGATATAATCGAAAGGTTCACGGATAAATACGAAATAGTAGCCCTTTCGGCTGGCTCTAATATCCATTTACTAAAAGAGCAGATTAACAAATTTAACCCCAAAGTGGTATCCGTATTGAATAAATCTCTTGCCAAGAGGCTGAAAGAAGAATTAGGCCCGCTAGACATAGAAATCCTCTATGGTATTGAAGGAACCAATAGGGTGGCTACTTTATCAGAGGTTGATATGGTCGTCTCTGCCATTGTTGGGGCAGCAGGGTTAATTCCCTCAGTTTCTGCTATTAAGGCTCGTAAAAATATAGCCCTGGCTAACAAGGAAACCCTGGTTATGGCAGGAAAGATAGTAATGAAAGAGGCGAAAGAGAACGGCGTTACTATCTTCCCCATTGACAGCGAGCATAGTGCTGTTTTCCAATCCCTGCTGGGGCATCAAAAGAAGGACGTAAAAAGGATAATTTTGACGGCTTCCGGGGGGCCGTTTCTAAACTGTTCCCAGGAAGAACTCGCAAATGTCACAATTCAGGAAGCCCTAAATCACCCTATTTGGGAGATGGGAAAGAAGATCACCATCGATTCAGCATCTCTAATGAACAAAGGATTGGAGGTAATTGAAGCCAGATGGTTATTCGATATTCCTCATGAAAAGATCGACGTCCATATTCACCCCCAGAGTATAGTTCACTCAATGGTAGAATATATTGATGGCTCGGTTGTTGCCCAAATGGGATTGCCAGATATGCGGGGACCAATATCTTATGCCCTTGCATATCCTGAACGTCTTCCAACGGAACTTCCTTCCTTAAACCTTTTTGAGATTGACAAACTCACCTTTGAATTACCGGATGAGAAAAGATTTCCTGCTCTCAGATTGGCATACAGGGCAGTTGAGGAGGGGGGGACAATGCCTGCTGTTTTGAATGCTGCTAATGAGATAGCAGTGGAGGCTTTTTTAAACAATAAAATAGGTTTCACCGGGATACCCCATATTATAAAACAGACCATGAATTCTTATAAGGTAAAAGAAATAAACACAATACAAGACGCATTGGAAGCCGATAGTTGGGCTCGGATGAAGGCAAAGGTGCTTATCTAGCTAAATTATAAGGAGTGTTGAATGCTAACTGCAATTTCTGCGATAGTTCTACTGGGAATACTAATCTTTGTCCATGAATTGGGACATTTTATCGTTGCAAAGATAAGCGGTGTTGGGGTGCTCAAGTTCTCCCTTGGTTTTGGCCCCAAAATACTGAGTAAGAAAATTGGAGAAACCGAATACCTTCTTTCTGCTATCCCCCTGGGGGGATACGTAAAGATGATTGGAGAGGAGCCTGGGGAGGAAGAAAAAGTATCAGAAGATGACCTACACAAATCTTTCTCCAACAAATCCGTACTAAAAAGGGCAGGGATTGTGTTTGCCGGCCCTTTATTTAACATAATATTTGCTGTATTTGTCCTTTCCGTAATTTACATGCTGGGAGTTCCAGTCCTGACAACCCAGGTAGGCGATGTTGTAGATAGGTCTCCTGCTTATGAGGCCGGAATTAAAAAAGGCGACCAAATTGTTGCCATAAATGGAAAGGAAGTCTCACGTTGGGAAGACTTAACAAAGATTATCCAGCATAGTAACGGAGAGAAACTGGCCATTAAGTTAAAAAAAGATGGCAGTTACTATGAGACCAAACTCATGCCAAAGCTCTTTACTGACAAAAATATCTTTGGGGAAGATGTAAAGATTTACAGGATAGGTATAACCGTATCAGATAAATTTATTACCGAGAGATATAATCCTTTTATGGCTATTGTAAAGGGATCTCAACAGACATGGTGGCTTATTAAGTTGATGGGAATAACCATCATAAAGCTCATTGAAAGAACGGTGCCTGCAAATACCCTGGGTGGACCTATCCTAATAATCCAGATGGCTGGGAAACAGGCCCAGGCAGGAATTTCAAATTTTCTTTTCTTTATGGCAATAATAAGTATCAATCTGGGCATAGTAAACCTCTTTCCTATACCTATCCTTGATGGTGGACATCTCTTCTTCTTCCTCCTTGAGGCTATCATGGGAAAACCACTCAGCATCAAGAAGAGGGAGGTTGCCCAGCAAGTCGGCCTGGTTATCATAATCCTGTTGATAGTCTTTGTATTTTACAATGACTTGAGCCGGATATTTGCTAAATAAAATCGAGGGGTCAGGAGTCAGGGGTCAGGGGTCAGGAGTCAGAAGCCAGAAGAAAAATTTCCATTCTGACTATTAACCTCTGACTTCTGACTTCTTAAGTTTGTTGCGAACAACTAACTTGGGAATAGGTAACCCATTTGAAGGTATTGGCAATAGAAACTTCAACCATGGCTGGAAGTGTAGCCCTAGTAGATGGCGATGAACTTGTATCGGAGTATCTGCTGAATATCGACATCACCCATTCTGAAAGGCTGCTTTTGGCCATCGATTGTGTAACACGAGATTCAAAGATTTCCATAGATAAAGTCGATGGATTTGCTGTCTCTATAGGCCCTGGCTCATTTACAGGACTCCGAATAGGCGTAAGTACAATTAAGGGACTTGCCTATGCAACTAACAAACCTGTTGTTGGCATTTCAACCCTGGATGCTTTAGCCGAAAATATTTCCTTTACAGACTACCTTACCTGTCCAATATTAGATGCCAGAAAAAAACAAGTCTATACGGCATTGTATAATAGAGACGCAACAAACAGGCTGAGAAAACTCACACCTGATCTGGTAATAGACCCAAGAGAGCTACTAAAAAAGATTCAAGAAAAGGTTGTTTTTCTAGGTGATGCTATAAAGGTCTATCATACACTCATAAAAGAGGTACTTCGAGATATGGCATTCTTTGCTCCACTAAATTTGAGACTTCCCCGTGCGGCAAATATTGCAAAATTGAGTTTGGATCAATTTAAAAAGAATAACACTTTGGATTTAAATACATTTACGCCTTTCTATGTGCGTCCCTCAGAGGCCGAGGAAAAATTTAAAGAGCTTTTATAAATAAAGAGGAGGTAACAACCATGCACCAAAAAGACTTTACTGGCTGTCATATCCCCATAATTACTCCCTTTAAGGATGACTGTTCAATAGATGAGGGAGGGTTAATAAAGCTGGTAAATTATCTTATTGAAGAGGAGAGGGTGGACGGTATAGTCCCCTGCGGAACTACAGGAGAATCACCTACCCTGTCCCATAAAGAACACAATCAGATAATTGAGATAGTTGTAAAAGAGGTTAACGGCAGGGTACCCGTAATTGCAGGAACCGGGTCTAATAGCACCCAGGAGGCTATTAATATGACAAAACACGCTGAGGATGTGGGTGCTGATGCCAGCCTTCAGGTGGGCCCTTACTATAACAGGCCAACCCAGGATGGGCTTATGCGTCACTTTGAGGCTATCGCTAAAAATACAAAAATCCCTCATTTTATATACAATGTGCCCACTAGAACCGGCAGAAATATAGAGCCTCAAACTATAATTGAACTTTCAAAGATTGATAATATAATAGGGCTTAAGGATGCAAATGGGAATCTAATGCAGACCATGGAGATAATAAGAGCCACCAAGAACAGCCCTAAAAAGTTCTTTGTCCTCTCAGGTGAAGATGCCCTTACATACCCCATGATGTGCTTGGGGGGAGATGGTGTAATATGTGCGGTGGGGAACATTATCGGGAAGGAGTATACCGAGATGTGTAAATTGATCAAAGCAGGGGAATATGAAAAGGCAAGAGAGATACACTACCGGACACTCCCTTTAGTTAATGCCCTATTTATAGAATCGAACCCGGCACCGGTAAAAGAGGCATTGAGCATGATGGGACTGCCATCCGGAAAGCTGAGGTTGCCTTTAGTAGAGTTACGACCAGAGAATAGAGAGAAACTCAGAAAGGCACTAAAAGAGATGGGAAAACTATAGTGGAGTACTTTTCCCAAAGTTAAAATCTCATCCCTTTAAGTCTTATCTTTTGGAGGTTGTCTTCTTATATCCTGACCTTCTTAGCCAGAACCTTTCATAATTATAGACAGAATTATGTTACCCTTTCTGTTTAACCTAACAGCATTTTGAAAAACCTTTGAGTCACGTGTCTTAAGAAACTCCTTAAAGGTTAATGTCGCACTTGCCTTTAGGAGAACACCTTTTTTGAATATTAAAAATCGCTTCATTCTCTCCTCTGGTAACTGGACAGTGCTCAATACTTGAATCAAGGTCTTGTATCTTGGGAGTAGCCCCTCAAACCCACTTTCTCTGAGATTCTGCGTATCCTTTGAATCAATCAACTCTGCCAGCCGGTTTGTTTTCTCACTCAGGGCACGGATCTCGTCAAATATTGCCGGCATTTTGAGCTTCGCTGTTTTTTCATCAAAGGTTATCTGAGGCTTAGTCTTTGGATCCCTTAAAGTTACATTGGCCACTATAGAAACCCTATAAGCCTTATCTTTATCCAGCTTCTTTTCATCAACTATCCTATAGCTTTTAACATAACCCCTGCATTTTGACAGTACTTTTTCCTTTACAAGGACAAAATTATTTACCTCAGTATTTGAGGAAATCATTACCCCTCTGGCCTGTTCTACCGCTAATTTCAGGGCATCATCAATGGCAGACTTTCTTGCGTCAGCAATCCCTACTTCACTAATTGCCCCCACACCGCTTACCGTAACCTCTATGGTCTCCACATCTGTTCCTTCCTCTGCCTGTGCCAGGGTGTTTATAAAATAGAGATTTAAAGTAAGTAACACCAATAGAAACAAGGCAATCTTTTTCTTCATAGGCCCCCTCCTTATTGACGCTGTTCAAATTGTGCCTGTAATGAGGAAGTGATAACCAGCATACAGGATTCCCCCTATTTCTACATAAAAATATATTGTTGCAAAAAATCTGTCAAGAGATTATATACTATTTTATAATGATTTAAGGGGTATCTGAGAGGGGAGGGGATCATGAACTGGATAGATAACACAACTTATTAATGCACAGAGTTTTGAAGGAATCCATTGAGGTGCGGAGTTATTAAGAAACTATAGAATAACTTGTTGGATGAGAATAATAAGAAACATTAGAATAGAATTCAAAACCTTTCCATGCTAAAATACGGTATATGAGAACCCTTGAATGTATAATAAGAAATGGTGATTGCTTGACTGTTTTACAGGAGTATCCTGAAAATTCCTTCGATCTTATTGTGACGTCACCACCCTATGCAGATTGCAGAGCTAAATCGTATGGCGGAATATCGCCTGACGCATATGTCGAGTGGTTTCTCCCACGTAGCGAGCAGTTTCTAAGGGTTCTTAAGCCCACGGGAACATTTATTCTCAATATCAAAGAAAAAGTTGTTAGTGGCGAACGGCACACATACGTCATTGAACTAATACTTGGGCTTAGACAGCAGGGGTGGTTATGGACTGAAGAATTTGTCTGGCATAAGAAAAATTGTCACCCTGGAAAATGGCCTAACCGTTTTCGCGATGCCTGGGAGCGTTGTCTCCAATTCAACAAAACTCGACAATTCCATATGTATCAAGAAACAGTTATGGTGCCGATGGGCGACTGGGCAAAGACCCGACTGAAACATCTCGGACGTAATGATGTGATACGGTTCAATTCACAGGTCGGCAGCGGATTCGGGAAAAATATTGCAAATTGGGTAGGACGCGATAAAGCATTCCCGTCAAATGTGCTGCATCTTGCCACAGAGACGGGGAACCGCAATCATAGCGCAACATTCCCTCGTTCACTTCCAGAATGGTTTATCAAGCTTTTCACGAAAGAAGATGATTGGGTTTTAGACCCTTTTGTTGGCTGTGGCACGTCCTGTGAAGTCGCTCAACAACTTGGAAGAAATTCGGTTGGTATCGACATCATGAAAGAATACGTTTCTATTGCGGAAGAGAAAGTGTCCGAAAAACAAATGTTGCTTTGTGAAGAGGAAGCTCAATATGATGCAAATCGCAAGAGCTGAAATTATCGGGTTTATAGAACCAGGCATTCAGAAATTTCATAAACGAAGACTCGATAATCTTTCCGATCTCAAACTGAACAAAATTCTCACCAGAAAAAACCCTTATCTGTTTCGAGCGAAGAACCAAAATACTGCCCAAGATTTAGTAAAGACCATCCTTGATGCACATCTCTCCTCGCAAGAAGAAGGAATTTTCGGTGGATTTCTTGAAGAATTGGCCGTGTTTATCTGCGGTAAAGCATATAGCGGCAAGAAGTCATCTTCGGAGGGCATTGATCTCGAATTTTCTAACGACAATATCACATATATTGTTTCAATTAAGTCCGGGCCAAACTGGGGTAATAGTCGCCAGATTGCCCGTATGAAGGATGATTTTAAGCGTGCCAAACGTATTCTTGGTACCAATACATCTGCACTGAAGGTGGTTGCTGTAAACGGCTGTTGCTATGGCAAAGATAACAAACCCGATAAGAGCGATTATTTGAAGCTGTGCGGCCAGAGATTTTGGGAGTTTATATCAGGAGATGAAAACCTTTATACCGAAATTATCGAACCGTTAGGGTACAAAGCAAAGGAAAGAAATGAAGAATTTTCAGAAGAATATGCAAAAGTAATCAACAGATTTACCCGGGAATTCGCAACGGAATACTGTGACCAGAACGGATCAATCCTATGGGAGAAACTCGTCAGATTTAACTCAGGAAAATCATCCAACAAATAAATGCAGCGGAAGGCCAATAGCCGCCGCTGATTTCTGCATTAGATTTGAAAGATAAATTGCCATCCCAATTTTGACTTCCAAGTAACTTAAATTTGCAAATGCGTTGTAAGTAGCTTATATTACGTGACATTTACCAAAAAAGAGCAAATTTACTGAAAGCCCAAGTTACTTTCCATTATAATGCCGACGCGTCGGCATAGCGAGGCTTTTTACGAGTTCACAGGATTTACAATTGATACAATTTCTCTCCTTTTAAAGTGGCTATGTTATTCTTTTGTAATACATCAATGGCCTTATCAGTTTCATCAAACCTGCAAATAATTATAGCAT
>Ga0265296_1003722_pt1 | contig 13872 bp, 21 predicted proteins | sample MunlanPumphouse1_FD_189073 | JGI IMG/M metagenome (GOLD analysis project Ga0265296, IMG submission 189073) | Groundwater microbial communities from a municipal landfill in Southern Ontario, Canada - Pumphouse #1 | ecosystem: Environmental > Aquatic > Deep subsurface > Groundwater | place... | reverse complement strand
AAACTAATTGAGATAAGAGAACCAATATGTACCATAGGAACTATGGGAATTAACGCCCGTGAAGGACTCTCAAGCAGAGAGCCGATGCAGCGGGACGCGCAAGCCCTTTAGGGTTGCGTAGTTCACTACTCTTCCCTTGTCATCCAGTAAACCGCCTTGTACTTTTCCGCGAAACCAAAGATGTTTTTAGCCATCACAGCCCTTCCATATTCCTTGAGATCGCCGCCCTGGTCATAAATGAACGTATTATCACCAAGTTTTGTAACTTTAAATATCTCGCCCTTCTCTTCTGTTCCTACATGCAGAACATCCCCTATTTTCATTTCTGTAATTTTAGGCCGAACAGTTGTTTTCTCTACCATTATTAATCACCTTTTTGTTTTATCTGTTGCGTGTATTCATACATATTAAATCTTACCTGATAGTTAAAACATTATCTGATACTGCATCCTATTCCCTTGAGAAGCTTCTCAATTCTTTCCTGTACTGTCGCTGCATCATGATCACCATAAATTGTGACCCTGTATGTAACACTCTGTGCATTATTTTTCTTATAAATATCAATGATCTGGGCGCAAACGACTCCTTCCCTGCCCACAATAATGCTTTTTATGATATCTGCATCAGAAACCGCAGGAATAAAAACTGAGATATCGCGCGTCACATTCTTCAAATTTGCTGATTTCCATGAATTCAATTCCTTTTCATCCAGAAGTCTCACATTCTCAATAAGAAATTCAGTCTTTTTCCCGCCCCTCTCAAGGATAACAGTACGCGGCGTAACTTTCATGACAATTCCGATATGAACAACGCCTGAATAGATGTGTTTCAGGGCGCGCTCACTTGAGATAGAACGCACAAGTTCTTCGTGTTCCGCTATTTTTGTACCTATAAGCTTTTCCGAGCGCCGAAGGGCTGATTCCGTATCACCGAAATGTGCAGCGGCTTTTTTCATAATGCCCACAAAGCCTTCGATATCTTTCCTTTTTACCGTCTCTGCCAGCAGGTTGCACTGGTTGATATAGGCCTTATGAACTTTTGCGACTTCGGGGTTCATTTGTATCATGGCATAGAGATAGGGATTCTGTTCCAGTATCCTCCCCACAAGATCAAGCATGATATCATACATCGGGCTCATGAACCTGCGTGATCTTGCCACATCAAATTCAAGCTCGCTAAAAACCGCGCCTATGGAGATATAAGCAAAATGCGTAAGACCCTGGACAACAGACATCATCTTATCATGCTCAGGGGCTTCCATTATTTCGATATGGGCGCCATTTTCTTCATAAAGACTTCTTATTATGGGAAGCCATTTCCTGCTTCTTCCTTCCACTGGCGTGAAAATTACTATCTGGCCCCTGATGTCCGGGATGGATGGCCCGAACATGGGATGTGTTCCAAGTATTTCGACATTCTGCGGGGCATATTTTATCATCGCTTCCACTGGCCCTGTTTTTATGGAAGTAATATCCATAAGAAGGCTTCCAGCGGGCATTTTTGGAGCGATATCTGAAATCGTTTTTTCAGTGATATTAATGGGAACCGATATCATCACGATATCACTCATTCTAATTTCACTATCAAGGTCATCTGCAAATGTTACACCCAGTTCGTCTGCCACCTCTTTTTTCTTATTTATGCCCCATATTGACACATCAAAACCATGTTTTTTATAAAATTTTACAAACCACTTTCCCGTATCCCCAGTTCCGCCGATGATCAATATTTTCATGAAAGCCTCGCTCTGACAGCTTTTTCCATTACATCAACAGGCGGCGTCTTTCCAGTCCATATCCTGAATGCTTCTGCTCCCTGGTACACAAGCATCATCACGCCGTCTATCGTTCTTGCTCCTGCTTTCCTTGCTTCCTGGAGGAGTTGCGTATTAAGAGGATTATAAACTATATCGAACACAACAAGATCACGATGCATCGAGTCAGATGTAACAAGAGTTTCTGTTACTTTTGGAGACATGCCTATAGCGGTTGAATTTATGAGAATATCGCTATTCTGAAGAAGATCCTTTAGACCTTCAAGACCGCAGCCGTTTATATTTCCTGCCATCGTCACATCTTTTGCAAGCGAGATCGCTCTTTCTGGCGTCCTGTTAGCTATGGTCACAATTGCGCCTTCTGTTGCCAGTGTGAACGCGATCGCTCTTGCTGCGCCTCCTGCGCCAAGGAGCAATACGTTCTTTCCTTTGACACGCACACCGCTTCCCTCAAGCGCTTTCATAGCCCCAATCCCATCAGTGTTATGGCCTGTGATACCATTTTTAAAATCAACAGTATTGACTGCGCCAATATGTTTTGCAAGCTCTGTAGGTTTTACTATTTCCAGGGCTTTTTCCTTCAGGGGAATTGTAAGATTTAGTCCGCCAAACCCAAGAGCAAAGGCGCCGTGGATCGCATCGCAAAGCGAGTCAGGGCTTACCCTGAACGCGTGATATTCACAATCCATGCCCAGCGCTTTAAATGCCGCATTATGCATTGCGGGTGAAAGGCTGTGGGACACCGGATCGCCAAGAACTCCGAATAGCTTCATGCTATCCTAATTAATAGTAATGGTTAAAAAATATTATGATTGGGAATTACGGCCAGATACCATATGATGCATTTAGTATAAGGACAGCAAGTCCAGCGAGAATAGCTATTGTAACTACGGTTTTAGGCTCGACCAATACCGCGGTTTCTTCAGAATCGTAATATCTCATAAGACCCGCTGAGGACATCAGGCCGCTGCCTTCTTTCTTTTTTGCCATGATTGGTGTTAATGTTTTTTATTGCATTTTAATGTATCGCACGAAAAAACAATTACATTGTTTTTTCGAAAACCAATCTATTTTCTTAATACTTCGATAAGCATTATCAATCCGATTATCAGTATCGCTGCAGACCATATCGAGAAATCTAACTTATAAAGCGCCGCCACCCCGAAAAGCAGTCCGACTGCTCCAAGCCATGTAGTGAACTTGCTGATATTGATCTTCGAGATTATCCGAAGCAGGTTCAGCAAAAGAAGAATAGCACCGCTTCCTGCATAAATAATTGGCCATTTCTGGGGGCTATCTATTTTTTGAAGGCTCTCAAGTATGAAACCTCCTCCGATAAGAATGAAAAATAATGCCCATGATAGTTTCACCAGTTTGAAATTCCACATATGTCTGGCATGAAGCGCTTTTTCATCCATTACGACTTCTACTTTGACCATATGCACCTTAATAATCTGCTAAAACTTGAATGTTACCCATAACATTCATATGATGTTAGATTCATTAACGGCGCAGGTGATAATATGAGTGAATGTTTCCTTTGTCATACTGCTCTTGAGCCCGTAAATGACGCTGAATTAGAAGGCGTTGAACTGTGTGTGGACTGCTGCGAAAATATGGATACCGTCATAAGAGATTATATCTCATCAAGCCCCGGTGGGTTAGACCTTGTTCTTGATATAATCGCGGATGAGATATCAAGCCCTGAAAGCAAGCTAAGGGATGCACTGAAAGATGTAGTAAGGGAAGTAGTAGCTGAAAAATAAACAGATAAAAATTTGTTATTTTTCTTACTTTTTTAATTTGGTACTCTGTAGAATAAATACAGGATGCCTGCTATTATAAGTACGACAATTAAAATAGCCAGAATCACAGTCGTATCACTTTTATTTTCAGTTATATCATTCATTTTCCATCATCCTCTTATATTTAGTTTTATCAGTAATTTTTCTTAATGTATATAAATCCATCCAAAAATGTTGATGAACTATTTTGGCAGCTTAAAGTCTCTACTATATCTTTTTGAGGCAATGCTGACCATGTCCCTCGGAATAGAGTGTTTGTTGATAGTCAAATAATTCTTTATCAAAGCCCGTTCATTCTGGTATGCCAGCGCTATTGATTCAGCATACAAAAGACCATCACTTGTAAGGGCATATTCATAACGCTGCCGCCACCTGCCATTTTTCTCAAAATACCGCAAATCTTCATCCAGCATTCCCATAGCTACGAGAAGCTGGATATCCTCAAATAGCCTGTCGCTGTAAGAGAAACCATAACGCATGTGAAACCTGTAATCAAACAGATTCTTTAATTTGTCATCCTTTCCAAGCTCTTTTACAAGATAATATATCTTTGCGATATTCCTGAGTCTTGGCATAGTGATCCTTCCGCCATCCTCACTGCTGAACAACCTGTGGGCGCTATAAAAGATAAGGAGAAGACCTTCAATTGGCAGGTAATTGTCGTTACGGATAAAGCGCAAAAGATCGGGCGAGAGGTTTTCAATGCCAAGCAGGAAATCATGCGATGCATGTGAAAGCGCAGCATTATCCGTTGACTTTGTAAAAACGCAAAGCGATATCTGGCGCGAGATCGCCCTGACAAGACCATTGGCAAGCGCGGATTCATCGTACAGGAAACTTTCATCGTCCCCTATTTTTATACGCGTGCTTTTGGGTATCCCACCTGCAACATCAAGGTCAACAAGCACTGAGGCACCGTACCTCTGGGCGAAACGTTTTGCAAGCTCATCCTCGAACATTTTCTTTGCAACCCCGTTCCTTGCAATTGTGGAAAGCGCCATTCTTGTCCTTGGATTGAGGTTCTTATGGGTAAAACGCGCAACTGCCTCGCATATCGCCGCTTTTCGGATATTTGCGATCAATTTCTTTGATTGAGGATCCCCGTTCGTTTCTATAAAATTCAAAAGGTCGCCATCATTGTATTTCAAAAAGAATTCCAATACTTGGGCTTTTACATCATTCCCTGATTCCTTATATTTTTCAAGCGTTCTCTCAAGGGCATGTAGCAGCATCACCCTTGCTCCCTGTGTCTTTGGATTATGGATAATCGCAGAATAATGATGCGCCCTTGCGATCAGCATAGATTCAGCAGCGGTAAGCGCCATATCTTCATCATAGCTAAGTGTTCCCCCAAGAACGATCCTGTCATTATGCAGCGACATGCTTCCTATTATCTGGTCAACATCAACAAGGCCGAAGGATACGCCTGTATGATAAGAATCACGAAGCAGGAAATCGATCCTGTCTGCGTCGATATCGTTGGAGATGATCTGGGCAAGATAGGGGTTTTGTACACCTTCAATATCCCCGGTTGCGATCCTTGAAACCTCCTGGAAATAAGATGCGTCAGCCATAGGCGCAATTTCAGGCATGGTATGGAATGAATTCGCGATTATGAATTTCGTGAACATTTCATGGTTTATAAAATTCTTTCCATTAAGCACAGGCTGATATGATGGATTGCGTTTGAGTATGCTTTCAACGACATGCGAAAATGCACAATGCCCAACATCATGAAGGAGGGCTGCCATCCTGACTTTTGAAATTTCATCCTGTGATAGTCCAAGCGCCTTTGCTATCTTATCAGCCATGAACAAAGTCCCGACGCTATGTTCAAAACGCGTGTGATTGGCACCCGGAAATGCAAGGTCAGCCAATCCAAGCTGCTGGATACGGCGTAGGCGTGCCATTTCAGGGGTGTTGATGATGAGCTGCTCAAGATTGCTTATTGCCACATGACCGTAAATTGGGTCGATGATTGAGGGCATAGTGAGTTATTATGATGGGGGGAGTATTAAAATGAATGTTTTTGTTAAGTTGAGTGAGGAGAGTAAGCCCCTTTATGTTTAGCGCAGGAGTAAAACCCCTGTAGCGCTTATGCGACATTCAGCTATGCGCCGGACTCGGACAGGTCTGGACTGCCCTTTATGCCCTATTTCGGCTTGCACCCGCGTGGATTCGCCGTTCCATCCGTAAACACATGACCTCATCCTTTCGGAATCATCGCATTTATGCGCTGCGGTATCGTTTCTGTTCCAGAGCCAAGACTCTCGCCTTACGCACTTGCGTGCGTCCGCGGTCCAGATGGTGAGGGGACTTTCCTCAGCAGACTAGCTGCCGGCAGCCGCCCTTCCTCTCTCAAGCCTTAGTTGGTTTGTTATGGTTTATATTTACCGCCGAAGCAAAAATCCCTCGAATTCCCCTAAACTGCCCACATGAGGTATATTCAATGCATCAAATTATCCTAATCCCCTTTTTTATAGCATCGTTAATAATGCTGATTTGTTCTTTTTTTCGTGCAAACTCATCAGGTGTATAGCATAAAACATCCACAACTTCTGCATTTCTATCAGTAAGTAATCCTATTGACTCGATGAACTTATACATTCTTTTTGTGAACTTTATATCCAAGAACTTATTAGATACAACGATGAGGTCTATGTCGCTATATTCATCCGGGCTTCCATATACTCGTGAACCCCATAGCCATATTTCTTCAGGAGCATAAATCGATTTTATCTTAGCCAGATATTTATTTAAAAAATAAGATACTTTTTTATCATTTACCATCTAATTCCCCCTAATAGAGTGAGATTTTATTAATTCCAGGATTTCTTCAGCTTTGTTGATTCCATCCTCTGCATCTTCTTTATCAACATTTTCATAAGGTACAACATCGCTAACGTCGGGATATCTGAGAACCATATAATAAGAATCGAGCTGCGCAACAAGTTTGAGTGCTTCATCCGGCATATTGGTTAATTCAATTAATTTTCTAAGGGAATGGGTTCTTGGTGGTTCTTCCTTTCTTTCTTGTATGTATAATGCTTTTAGCATTTTTTCTACCGCCTGTTGACATAAAATCAGACAAACATCATAAGCCTCAATATCAAGGTTCTTTTTGGCATTTTCGAGATCGTGCTCTGCCTGTCTCACCCAGCGATTAATTATTTCATCCGAATGATTCAGAACCATACTAAACTCTTATTGTTTTATACTGTTTATATTTACCGTCGCAGCAAAAATCCATTGAATTCCCTTTTGTATTCTTCCACAAAAATTTCAACGCCTGTCACTCTTGCATATTCAGGCCCCTTCCTGCACCACTTCAACATCATATCAATGTCTTCCTTTTCTCCTTCGAACACTGCTTCCACGTGCCCGTCAGATAGATTTCGAACCCAGCCTGAAAGGCCAAGTTCCTCTGCCTTATCCTTTGTGCTTGACCTGAAGAACACACCCTGCACTTTCCCAGAAACAAGAACATGAGCCCTGACATTCATTTTCCTTCACGTTTAAGTTTCTACTTTTTCCCATAAAGTCTTTTTGTCTTTTTTGATCTTACTGAGTTTACCCAATTTATGGAGGTTATTCAGGATTTTCCGGATTTCTTTTTGTGATATCATTATATTGAAACTGCCCATAAGACCAGTTCGTAAATCCTCATCAGTCATCGGTTTATCCAGTAATTTTTCCACAAATCCGGCCAGGTCTTCATAAAAAGCCCATGGATATATAATCCAGTTCCATTCTTCAAGTTTTTCACCATAGTAATCCGGTATTAATGTCGAACAGGTTTTATAGTGAAGTACTGCAGTCCTGATCTCAAGTGGCGTCTTCTCTTTGAGGTAATCCATTATTATTTGGATACTATCTCCTGTATCTGCAACATCGTCCACTACGAGAATTCTTTTTCCAGAAATATCTGCTTCATTTGGAAGTGAGAATTTTATCCGGGCCTTTCCCAGGTTTGTGGCGATGCCCCAATGCTGGGTAGTTATGGATAACATGTCATTTTTTAAAAGAAGATCACAGACCATACGCGCCGGGACAAGTCCGCCCCTTGCTATTCCCAGAATAATATCCGGCTCATACCCTGACTTGATGACTTTGTGAGCAAGAGCCCTGGCAAGCCTGTTCGCTGCATTCCAACTTAAGTTATAACACTTTATTGATGATTCCATTAAAATGAAATAAAAGAGATGGGATTAAAGAAGTCCCGATCTCTGCAGTAACATCAAATCCTCTGTGGTCAGTTTCTCACCAAGCTTGAACTGGGCATAAACCTCTTCAGCTTCCTTCTTGGACTGCTCTCTTATGGATTCGTCCTTACTTTCCTTTGATTTTCTCTTTAATCCAATTAGAACTTTATTTATCTCTCGGATCTCTTTCTGTGTCTGGATGAATAGCCTGTGCTGCTCATCTGCTGCTTCCTGGGCTTTAACGAATTCCTTATGTGCGGCATCAGATTCTGCTCTTATGGTATCCGCATCCTTGAATATCGCGATCATTTTGTCATGGTATTGCTGTGCTGCGTCAGCAAATTCCTTTACCTTGTTATGATGCACTAATGCTTCATCGCGAAGAGTCTGCGCCTGTTCAAGATAAGTCTTTAATTCAGTGTTGCCTTCAAGCTGTGATTTCTTTCGCTTCAGTTCATCAGACATTTTGGTTATGCTATCTACAAGTTCCCGTTCCTTTGCGGGCGTCATTACCTCAGTCTGCTGCCTGAATTCCAGACCATCGATCTGTTTTTTTAAATCTTTTAGTGATGGACCATCGCCGAGATTAAGACCTTTTCGGATCTTATCTATTTCAGCATAGATCTTATTAGCCTGATCATTAAATTCATCGCGCTTGAGTTTGGATTGAGCCACCTGCTCATTATTCTCATCACGCAATTTCTTGAGTTGTTGTGCCTCATCAATAAGTTCTTTTGTGCGTTTGTTTAAATCGTTCCTTTTTGTGGCACATTTACTGGCTTCAAGATTGAATTCATTTCTTTTGTCTTTATACTCTTCCGACTTATTTTTTAAGTCACCTTTTCTACCCTGTAATTCATTTAGCAACCTATAGTCCTCCTTTTCCAACAATCGTTGGGGTTATGCATTTCATAATGCACGATACATGTTCCAGAATAATCCGAAACAGCCTTTCGGCTCATCACAAATATATACAATGATCAGAATCAATGTTTAATGAGTGAATGATTTCTCCTCAATCAATCACATTTCTTATAACCTTTTCGGAGAGAAAAAATAATGTAAATAAAATAAAAATTAATACGCGGATATCCCCTGGAGAGAGGAAAGCCGCTGGATGCGCTTAAGCATGTTCGGATGAGTGCTTAGCATCTCCATTAGTTTATCGCTTGTCTTAACCTTTACCGGCCTGGTACGAAGAGCCATAAGCTCATTGATGTCGATAGTTCCGCTGCCATCCAGGTCGATCTGGGACAATTCCCTTATCTCGCTGCTTGCGCGGGAAGGATCATTGGCAAAGAATGCCTTCATTCCTTCTACTGATTTCAGGGCATCTTTTGAGACCCTTGCGCTGCCATAAACCAATTTATAAAGGGCTGATGCAAGATGATGCGGTGAGTTTCCAAGTTTCACTGCGCCTTCATCTGCATAATATTCCCTGATCCGTGATACATACAGCACAAGAAGATTCGTTATCAAATAAACTATAAATGCTACAATACCGATAAGAACACCATTCCCGCGTTCCCTGTCGCCAGAGAATAACTGGTTCCATGCAAGGTACCAGCAGATCATGGGAATTACGCTTATCATTGTAATAACCGCTACATCCTTATTTTTAAGATGGGACATTTCATGACCAAGGACTGCCCTCAATTCTTTTTCATTAAGAAGATTCATTATCCCTTCGGTCACGCAAATCCTGCCATCCGTTGCCCAGCGCCCGAATGCAAAAGCATTGGGTATGGGCATCCTGGCAATGCCGATCCTTGGTTTTGGAATGCCTGCATCACGCGCAAGTTCAGTAACCATTCTATGCAATGCAGGATATTCCTGTTCGCTCACATAACGAACGCCCATCTGCCATTCAACCATTTTTGGTCCGATCATGTACTGGAAGAGCATCATGCCCGTGGCAAGAACACCATAAAAGAAAAAACCAGATATTCCTGCATAATTAGCAACGAATGCCACAAGTCCATAGACTATGGCAAACATAAACGCCATTACTAGATACAATCTTAATTTAAGCCACATATTTCATTATTCCTTCTATTTTATCAAATAAATACTTTTTCAACCTTAAATAAATACTCTATCAACCTTATTTCTTGCAGACAAAAGCGCCTGACTCCCTGCTATTTGCGCCGCAAAACGATCTGCCATTAATTCAAGTTCAGGATCAGCTTCTGAAGAAAATGCCATCAGTGCAAGTTGCTTCATGAATGGCATCCCGGAATTATGTCTTATATGCCATGCCTCATGCGCTAATACTGCTTTTAGCTCGGCATCATCCAGCATTTCAAGAAGCCCTATTGATATAAAGATCGATTTTCCAGATGCAAATGCTTTTGGAATTGCCGATTCAAAATAATATAATTTTGCCGATGTTAGCATATCAACGAAATCCTGTGTCCAATTTAGTATGCTCCCGGCTGGTTTAGCCTCAAGTTTTCTTATCATGATACGATCATAATATCTCAGCGCACCGAAAATAATCAGAGTTGAGACTAATAGGTAAGCTGAATAAAGATATAAGGACAGCATTTGGCTGCACTCCATAATATAATATGTCAAAGCGATCGCCAGAATACCCGATGATTGGGCAAAAAGAAATATCTTAAGCCTATTCCTTGGATTTGAAAGCACCAGGCTTATTGCAATCAGGGCTATCGACAATACCACAAATAAAGCTACAAAGGGCGCCCATGATCTCAAACACTGACCATAACAGTGTATGTCATTTATTATTAAATTCATTTTTTATCAGTGTATTTTGAAAAATTCTCAACCGCAAGAGGTCCGAACGTATCTACCAGGCTGTCCAATATTTTTGTGGTGATCTCAGTTGCCGCTTCTTCCTCTGAAAAAACCGGCTCATACATAAATCTTACCCTGCCATTGACTTTTTCGGTTCGCCTTGTCGTATATCCGGCTTTGACGAGCCTGTCAAGAGTTCCTGCGACGCTTGTCAATGGAATATTTGTCTTTCCAGTAAGCTCTGAAGTGGTCATTTCCCCGTCAGCCCATAGCGCCCGAAGTATTGCTGCCTCTATCGGGCTGAAAAATTTAGTAAGACCATCATTTGAAATGTTTATTTGATCAAGTTTAACCATAGGTTTACAATTAACGTAAAAGATATTAAAGATTACTGCTGGACTTTCCACTTAATGAGGAGACCTTCTTCCAATATCTCGCATGATATTAGACTCAATTTACAAAAACCAGATTCAAATCCTTCGCCATCTACCAGTGTGGGGGCAGATTTACCGCCAATTATTATATTCCCTATAAATGTATATATTTCATCAACAAGCCCCCCGCATATCAGTCCCCAGTTCAAAGTGGCGCCCCCTTCCACCATAAGCTTTTTTATGCCGCTGTTCTTTAATTCAATAAGGAGTTTTGCAAGGTCAACGCTCTTTTCCCCAACACAAATAATATCGGCAAGTTTTGAAAGTTCCAAAAGGTTCTCTTTCGGTGCTTTTTCACAAACGGCTATTATCCTTTTTCCTTCACCTTTTTTGAATATATCCGCATATATAGGCGTTTTTGCCATGCTGTCCACTACAATTCTTGCCGGATTTTCTTCAAGCCCCATGGAGAGCCGTCTTTCTTTTCTTTCTTTAGATTTTACAGTGAGGCTGGGATTATCGGAAAGTACCGTTCCAATGCCCACCATAATAGCATCTGATGTGGCCCTGAGTTCATCCATGCGGTCAAAATCCAGACTTCCTGATATCCGGGTCTGCCTTCTTTTTATTGTGGCGATCTTTCCATCAGCACTCATGGCTGCGTTGATAAAAACGAATGGTCTGACTGAACGATCCGGATTTTTCTGAATCAGAGGATTTGCCATAGCTTTATAATATACTGCAAAGTTGAAAAATCTATGGCGCCAATATATTATTGCTGACCAGGTGATATTAGAGATCAAAGCGGCTGAAGGTCTAACAACCTGTGCAAATGACAGGTGACGATGCCCCGTAAAGGCTATTTTTATTGTAGAACCCATAATAAATCACCCAAACTCTCGTTATTTAAATCGCTCTCCCCTCTCCTGACTGCTGCTTGCTTGTTGAAGCGAAACTGAATGAAAAGTGAAAACGAAATTGGACTGAAGAATTTTGTTTTGTTCTCAATAGAATTATAAACTTATGGATATAAAGTTTACAACAATAGGAAAAAACTACATTTCAGATATAAAAGATCATGTGAAAGAGAGCATCGAGCTAATCTTCACGCACGTTTTTTATTATTCCTGACTTTTAACATTTGGTGAAATATTATAAGAGTTATCATAATCAATAGCACTCCAAATATCAATTCATACAGCAATGTGAATGATGGGGTTTCTGGTGTTTCAGGCAACGTTGTAATCGCTTCCGTCGTTGATGTAAGAGTTACCTTTTTAATATAACCATAAAGCACTATAAGACCTCCAAAAAAGGTAGCCAGCCCAGAAGTTAAAAGAATTATAAATTTTACTCTATTATCTGACTTAGTTAAACCTTTACCTTTCTCTGAAAGTTCGTAGTATATGAATTTGTTTTGGCTCTCCCCTTTAAATACCAGTCCAACTTCCATCAATAGAGCCAGATGGTTTAATACAGCAGGTTTTTTTATGCCCGTTTCACTTGAGAGTTCAGTAAGTGTCTTGCGCCTCTTATCTAAGGCTTTCAATAAATCCCTTCTCGTGTTTGATGCGAGAACTTTCAAGGTCGATCCATCCAACTCCAACTTATCTGACTGCATTTCCTTAAAACATGTTGATTGTTGCATAAATAACTTGCTATAAATTTAAAATAAAAAAATAGCGCCGGAAGAATCCGACGCCGTCATATTTTACTGTATTTTTTTGAGCAACTCTTCTAGAGGCATGCTCTTGTATTCTTGTGGTAGATCAGGTCTGACAGCTTGTTGATCGGCTGTTATTGTGAACTTGCCGTGCATACCTCCTTGAACCTTGAGATGCGGCTCTCCGATCTTTCCTGTGATTGTATCCTCATTCGTTAAGAAGAGAATCACTTTTTCATTAGGTTCAAACTTGGGTTCGTCCTCAGCTACCATAGAATCAATGCCTACAGTTCCGCCTAATGTCCTGACAGTTATATCTTTAGAAGCCTGGGGATTCTTCAGATATTGCTCTACTTCGATGATAACATCAGTGTAGATAATATCATTCTTTATTTCAATTGGCCTTTTACCGTCTGGAGTATTCCATTTGCTTGGCAGCACTTCCTTGACCTTTCCCATGGCAATAGTATCAGAACCCTTCGCCAGATAGGATGCATTCAACACATTGGAATCCCAAAGATTTGAGGATTTAATGGTTATAGGCGTATTTGTGCTATTACTGGAAGATATCAAAGCCATCCCTCCAATTAGAGCAAAGATAGCAAATATTCCAACAAAGTATACTAATTTTTTGTTTGTCATCTTTTTTCACTTCCTTCATGGATATATGTATTTAATTCCGTTGATGTCGTCTTGTGTAAGCGACCGCTTTGTTCCTGTATAGTACGCGTACATGACTGCGCTGGAGCTGCTCGAATGTCCCAAGCTTAACCAGTGTCCAAACTCATGTAACGACACCGTTTCAACGTCGTATGGTGGGTAAGACCCCGGAGAAGTTGTCCAGCTTTTCTGGCTATTCAAGGTAGTTACTGCTTGGGAGATAGATGACCCAGAGTACCAAACCGTTGTCGAGCCTAAAGTTGACCCGCTACCTAAATCGGCCCAATCGAACTTATTATAAAGTTCATACCATATATAATTGAACCCGAATGAAGAGCCGGCATTATTCCATGTGCTCGCTGCGTTTTGAACGGACTGTGTATAGCCACTTGGAAAAGTTGTGCTAAACCTCCAACTGGCTGATCCCGATGTCCATTTGTATCCATTATAAACATAAGCATCTACGGCTGGAATGAACATTGTAGCCATAACAAACACAGCGAGTAGCAACTATGGCGTCAATAAGTCTTCTGTCTTAAAATTTTTAAGCCATTTCTCAATATCCAAATCAGATATATCCTCAATCTCATCGCGAATTATGGCAATAAATTCCCGAAGAATCTCAGGTCTTCTG
>Ga0265296_1003721_pt1 | contig 13877 bp, 12 predicted proteins | sample MunlanPumphouse1_FD_189073 | JGI IMG/M metagenome (GOLD analysis project Ga0265296, IMG submission 189073) | Groundwater microbial communities from a municipal landfill in Southern Ontario, Canada - Pumphouse #1 | ecosystem: Environmental > Aquatic > Deep subsurface > Groundwater | place... | reverse complement strand
AGCCCCTGGGGTTGGCTTTTTTGAACGAGAATATTATCAGACGCCAGCGTCATCCCGGCAACAAGATTATTAAACCCAGAAATCGGCTCCGGCTTGTAGGCAAGAAAAGTTCCGTCTGTTTGCTTTTGATACATGGCAAAATGAAGATGAGTGCCTCGTGTTTCTCCTATACAAGAAGTTATAATTGTTCCAGTATTACCAATTTCTCCTACTTGTTGACCTTGAACTATATTTTCACCTTCTTTAACAAATACTTTTTTTAAATGTGCGTAGCGAGATAAAATATTATTACCGTGATCTATTAAAACAAAATTTCCATAACTCTTTGTTTCCCCGACTTTATGATTTTCGCTTACTGTTATTACTTTCCCAGTATAAGATGCTAGTACAGGTAATCCATAAGCTTCTCCACATTCTTTCCCAAAATCTAAAGCATAAAAATCAGTTTTTTGATGAGAAACGCCATCGTATCCTTGTGTGATATTTAAACTTTTATTTTGCTCATATGGCAATTTCAATCCTGCTATTGCAAAAGCGATAAAAAAGGAAAATAAAAAAATGAAAATCAGAATATATTTTTTATTTTTCATAAGAGAAAGAATTAACTATGGTATTTAAATATTTTGAACAATTTTCTTCTTGATTGATTTCTAAGGGAGATATAGTAAACCAATATATTTTTGACAATATTAAATATATTTCCTCTATGTAGCCCGTTTCAGCAATATCAAGTATTCTTTTCACTGCTGGCTTATTGTTTATATTCATCGATTCAATTTTTTGAAGTTTTATTGTAGCAATAGGATCTGCTGGTTTTTCTAGTCGTTTTTTTAATTCTTCTATTGTTAGTTTTTCATCTAAAATTCCTGACTCAAATTTACAATGCTGACTAAAAGCCATTATTGGTTCTTGATAACTTAATGGTTTTTGAGTATCCCAACCACTTGGTATTTTTACTGACACTCCCTCCGTTTTATTTTCCACCAGTTTTTCGCCATTTGGGAGTTCGGTTATTATTATCTCATCAGGTTTTTGTTGTTGAGCCGTGTCATTTTTATCTTTCCACTCCTTGTAATAACTCGCGGTGAAATACAAAGCCACCCCGAACGCAATAATCGCGACCGCTCCCAGAGAAAATTTTAAAAAATTTTTCAACATTAAAATTGAATTAAAGATTATCCAATAAATATTTCAAGTCCTGCGACGCGCCCGGGTTGGCGGTAATCCCCTTTTCTAGAATCGCTTTTGCCTTAGCGTCATCTTTGAGTCCGTAATGATACAATTCATAAATATTCCGATAAACATAAAGAGCATGGGGGTCAATTTCTATCGCCTTTAAGAAATTTTCTTCCGCTTTTTTGTAATCAACCATGAAATGAAAATACAAATCGCCGAGATTATTAAACGGCGTGGGGCTTTTCGGCGCAATCAAAGCGACATAATTCCAAATATCCCTGGCCGCTTCGTAATCGCCTATCATTTTTCTGTAAATTGCCAACTGCAGCCAGCCGTCCACCCAATCATTACTATCCCTTAATTTCGCCGAAAAATCCGCAATTTTCTGTCTGGCGATTTTTTGCGCGTCTTCTGGCATATTATTGACGGTGATATTTACCGGCTTGTCTAAATTTGGATGTTCTAATTGTTGTATTTGTTTTAATTGTTCTGGCTGATTATTTTGATTATCATTACTGTTTTGACTAGTTGAATTCTTATAAATATAAAAACCGACCCCGAGAGCTAAGACCAAAACTACCAAAACTAAAATAATTTTTTTAGACATAGAAATATAATAGCCTGCCCGCAATGCTAGCGCAAGCGTTGCAGGCGGGCAAAACAAAAACCCCCTGAAAAGGGGGTTTTTGTTTTCCGTAATCTAACTCACAAGATTAGATTATTTGATGGAAATGTCTGTTGAAGACAGACCGCTCGCTGGCAAAGTTGCAATTCCGTATCCGTTTGTCCAGTCAACTTGAGCTACGGTTCCGGTTGTGGTTCCGTTTGGAGACCAAACCAACTTAGCGTCATTGAAGTTCGCGACGGCCGTGACTGTGGCAATCGTTTGCATCAATGTGTTCGTGCCCGCAGGATAGGCGGAGTCCCCAAGAAGTCTCGTTGAGATAGACCCCGAGAAAGTGCCTGTTCCCGCTGCCACAGTGATATCTCCTGTCAACTTAAAGTAATAAGTTGAGCCGGCCGGAATCTGAACGATTGCCGGTGTTACCGCTGTGGTTGTGGCTGTTGTCGCAGCCAAGGAAGCGATTGTGGCATTAAGCTGACCGTTCTGGCCGTTGCTGGTGTGCGATGATACCGGTGTACTGAAAGTAGCGTCGGTATAAGCAACCAGTTTAAGGTTTGTAACGGTTGTTGATCCAGACACTGCGGAATTGGTTGAGGTTGCAAGACTGAATGTGAACTGATTAATTCCAACGCCGTTTCCGCTCGCAGGGCTGGCGGTCACGCTGAATTCGTAGAGCGGTTGAGCCGTCTTGTTGCCCACGCCCAAGGATGTGCTGACCACAACTGAGGTCTTGGCAAACACCGGGTAGGACTTAAAGACTCTCGCGCCGCTAATCGTCGTGTCCGAGCCGGTTGATACCGTTCGGGCAACCCCGGACTCGCCTGTTCCATAAGTGCTTCCGGCTTGAGCCGTCGCGTCCCAGTCAACCGCAACCAAAGATCCTTCAATAGATGTGGCGGTATTGATGTCAATTCCCGCGATATCTCCTTTTACGGTAAGAACCTTGTTGCCGTCCTTAGGAATAACGGTGGTGACTGTCGGAATGATGGTTGTGGTCGTGGCAGAACCCGTGAAGTAAGTCGTTCCAATCAATACTGAACCGTCATACAAGTACACGCTGGTTAATTCAGCCGCTGTGCTTGAAGCGGTATTTGTAAGCTGGAGAGCGACTCTGTTCAAAGTGATTGCCTCATTGGTAGCGGTGAACTTTAATTGATTCAAAGTAACTCCGCTTGTTCCCGCGGCCACGATTGTGTACGCAGGCGCTGAAGAATCGGCTGCGACTACCAATGTTCCGGTGCCAACCGTTATTAACTGACCAACGCTTCTTGTTCCTGTGAGTGTCGCTGATTGTCCGGATGTTAGGCCTGTGGCGCTAAATCCTGAATAGTCCGCGCCCCACTTATAAGAAGAGCTGGATGTGGCTGAGCTGGAAAGATTACACTTGAGCGCGACGGTCTTGAGAGTTCCTTTCGGAACTGTCAATCCGGTGTCAAGCGTAAAGGTGGTTGTGGCAGCCGTTATTCCCGACAAGTTCGGAATGTTTGAACCGGAGTTCAAAGCCGTTGAACCGTCATACAATTGACAACCGGTAAGATAATCGACAACGCCATCATATGTGTAGAACAACGGCATTGTGCTGAATTTGATATCTTCACCGGAGGCCGTGACGTCAATCTGAATGTTGGCAAAAGTGAAATTAGTTTTGCCCGCCACTACTTGCTGCGCCGCTGGCGCTCCGGAAACGTTAACCGAAGCCGCCGCCGCCTTGACCGTCATAATGTTTCCGCTGACGGCGCTGGAAGGCGATGGGGTGATTGAGTTTCCAGTTACCTGACCAGTAACGGTGCTCCAATTAGTTGAAGGTGTTGTTGACGCCTGATAGGTGGTGTTTGTGCCGATTGTTGAAGCCACCTTGCCTTTCAAGGTATAAGTGTTCTTTCCAATCGGATAAGTGATTGTGTCAGTGAAGGTAACTGTGCTACTAAGTATTCCCGAAGCAACCGCATCAACCGGACCGGCTACCGCCGCTCCGCTGCTGTTAAAGAGCGAGACGTTGGTCAAAAGACCAGCGCCGCTTCCTGAAGTGGTGCTGATGTAGAATATCGTGCTGGCGACTGAAATCGCCTCGCCTTTTACCTCAACATCAAAACCTCCTAAGACCTGGTTTGATAAGCTCACAGCAATGTTTCCGGCGGCGACTGATGTCGCGGCGGAAACCGTGATTGTTCCGTTTGATACCGTCACATCTGAACCGTTATACCATGGATTTGTTGTTCCAAAAAGTCCAGTTGTTCCTGATGTAGGAGGAGTGATGCCGTATCCGTATGTTTCTCCGGTGATGTAGAGATCCGTGGTTTTGTAAAGGTCAAATGAAATCGTCCTCGCAGAACCGCCGGCAACATCGCCCTTGATGGAGATTTCAATACTACCTCCTTTATCAACGACGACTCCGTCTCCGAAGATTGAAGAATAATACTTTCCATCGGATGAAACCGTGGCGTCGTAGGCCACGCCGTCAACATAGGTCTTGACGTTTGCCAAATCCGCTGAAGCGGCTGAACCCGACTGATTCCATCTGATTGATTTTACTCTAATCTTTTCAGCAGAACCCGCTGTGAACTTCACGGCCGAGAAAGTGTAACCGGTTGTGCCGATATTCTTTGTCTGCGCTCCATTCGGGTCAAGCGGACCTCTTATGAAGCTGGTGGCCGAACCGATTGTAAGAGAGGCGTTTATTGTGTGGCCTGCTCCTGTTATCGGAAGTGAACCTGAAACAGTCGCTGTCGTGTTTGCTCCAGTGACTGAAATATACGCAACCTGACCGGCATAGAGTGCAAGCGACGCAGCCATGTTTCCGGCGATTGTCATTGTTCTTGATTGACCTGACTTGACCGTGAACGCTTCTCCAACAGTTGCCTGGTGGTTTGAGCCCAAGGTCTTGGCAATGCCGAGTTGCTGGCCGTTTTCATCCAAAAGGACAATTCCGGCAAGGACCGCGTCTTGCGCAAGTCCTGTTCTTTCAACATTGATTCCAGTTACGACAACATCTCCGTCAGTCCCGGCTGTAAGAGTCACTTTTGTGAAAGGAACTCTTGCCGCGCCTTGAACCGCGAGTGTCGCTGTCGGCTGGGTCGCCGAAGAAATCGTAAGTCCTGTTCCTGCAGGAACTGTTGTTGTTCCGCCAGTTGTTCCGCCGGTTGTTGTCGTGCCTCCGGCAACAGCGTTTAATTTCGCTATTGTCATGGCTCCGACATAACCTGTTCCCGCGGTAAGACCGATTGGGGTCAAAACTTCAGAAGCATATTTGTTCTGAAATTTGATAACCGCCGCCTTTGTCAATGAACCAAAATAAGTTGATTCATTTCCCGGCGAGCCGGCTCCCGTTGACGCAACTTGCGTTGCCGCGTCTTTGTTAAGAATGATTTGAAGATTCTTAACACTCTCGCTGTTATCGCCCATTTTTAAACTGCCCGAAAGGACGATGCCTGTTGTTGAGGGTATTGTGACTGTTCCGCCTGTAAGAGAAGCTCGAACGTTAGCTACTGTTGTTGCATCAGCTCCGAATGATTGGATCATCGTGATGATTGCATCAACTTGTGACTGCGTTAAAGCTGCCGCGGACGCTGATGATGCTGACACCATCATGACGGCTGCCATCAAACCCACAAAAAAAATCTTTGTGTATTTTGTACTCATAAATTTTTCTTCTAATAATTTTTCTGCATAGATTTTTAACTTGGCTTCGACATCGCCAAATACTCTATGCGTTTACTGATAACTGATAATCTTTCAACTTTTCAATTTGTGAATTAAAGTTTTCGTTTTCTGCGTAAATATTCATTTTTTAAGGGGCAAGGATTCAGACAACACAACAAACGAAATCGCTCCCGCGTTCTTTACTGATTATTATAGTTTTTCTAGTCGCTCATGCAAAACATGCTTTGTGGATAACTATAATACTTATCAAAATATAGCTTTTTTGCCCCAAAAAGACAAGGGGATAAAAAGTAACAAAATAGAAGAGTTTTATTGTCAAATTTGGGTTATAGAATAAGCCCTCCAGCGTTTTTCCCCTTCTGTAATCAGCTTTCCTGATTTTACCAACTCTAAAAGGTCTCTTTGCACGCTTTTTTCGCTGATATTGTCAAAAATGGGCAGAATTTCTTTTATCGTCTTTTTTCCCTCTTTACTAATTATGTCCATAATCTTACTTTTTCTATCGGACATTGTATCGGACACCCTATCGGACACGGCAACAATCTTCTTTTGTGGCTGTTCAAGCTCAATTTTTTGCTCTATCAAAACAAGTTCTTTTTGGCTGTCTATCATTGATTTAAGAGATGAATATTCTCTTTTTAAAATCTCAAAATTGATATCTGAAATAAAGCCGCCGAGAGAAGCCAAATCAAGGGTATTAATTATATTGGAAATATCCTTAGTTATGCCGCCAAAATTCTTAAAATTTCTATCGGACATAATAGACATCAAATTGGTATATATACTTAAAGACGACTCCCTTAACGCCCATTTAAGCGGTTCTCTATCGGGATAAAGGTCAGTCACTCTATAAAGCGCTTCTGTAAGCTTTTTCACTCTGTCCGTTATTATTTTGTCTTTGTCCGTTATGTCCATTAGAACCATTCTAACGGACAAAAAAGAAAAGTCAAAAATTAAAAGCCAAGGGTTAAAATTATGTTATAATATTTTCATGTCATCAAAGAAAAATAAGAAACCGGCCCTTATCGCAAAAAACAGATGGTATCACAACCTTAAAGATGAAACGAAGCACTCTATTTTGGCAATCACTTCTCTTGCTCTGGCGTTGCTTTTTACTCTCGCCCCTTTCGGCAAAGCGGGATTTTTAGGCGACTATATTTATAAATTTTTTGACCTCCTTTTCGGCTCCGGCTTCTTTCTTGTCCCGACCGCTTTTTTTCTCGCCAGTTTTTCGCTTCTCACTTCTGTCCGTCCTCACTTTTTAATAACGACTGTAATGGGTATGATTCTTTTTTTATTCAGCAGTTTGGGCGCAACCGATGTGATATTCGGAGAAAAAACAGGGGGGTATATCGGATATGTTATTTCTCTTCCTCTTCTTAAGCTTTTTGATTTTTGGCTTAGTTTGATTTTATTAGCAGCAATTTTTGTCATATCTCTTTTGATAATGCTAAACACTTCAATTTCATTAAAGAGAAAAGATAAAGAAGTCCCGACGCCGGGCGTCGGTGAAAAGCAATCTATTATCGCTTCAGCAATAGAGTCAGTTAAAGAAAAAATAGAAGAGATGAAGCCAGCAAAGAGCAAAAAAGAAGAAGAGCAGGAAGAAATAAAATTGGAAACGAGAAGAATTAAAAGCGTCGGCGGATTTGTTCCCCCGCCGCTTGAATTGTTGGAAGAAGACAAAGGCAAGCCGTCGTCGGGAGACATCAAAGCGAATTCAAATATCATTAAAAGAACTTTGCAAAACTTCGGCATTGAAGTGGAAATGGGAGAAATAAATATCGGCCCTTCCGTCACCCAATATACTTTGAAGCCCGCCGAAGGAATAAAGCTTTCCCGCATCATAGCGCTGCAAAACGATTTATCCCTCGCCCTCGCCGCCCACCCCATAAGAATAGAAGCGCCCATCCCCGGGAAATCATTGGTCGGCATTGAAATACCGAACAGCGCGAAAACGATTGTCGGACTCGCCACCCTTCTTGCCGATGAAGGATATCAGAAGTCGTCCAAGCCGCTTCTTGTTTCCCTAGGTAAAGATGTTTCCGGAAAAATTATTTTTTCCAATCTTTCCAAAATGCCCCATCTTCTCATTGCCGGCGCCACCGGAGCGGGAAAATCAATCTGCATTCATTCCATCATCACCAATCTTCTTTACAGAAATTCTCCGGAATCCCTGCGCTTCATAATGATAGACCCAAAAAGAGTTGAGCTCACCGTTTACAATAAAATTCCCCATCTTCTCACGCCCGTCATCACCGAAGCGAAAAAAGCCATTATGACTTTAAAATGGGCGGCGAAAGAAATGGACAGACGTTATGACATTTTACTCAAGGCGGGAGTGCGCGACATCGGCTCATATCATGAAAAAAATAATGAGTACAATTCCCCGCCCGCAACGCCTGAGCGTAGCGATGGCGGGCAGGGCATGCCCTATCTCGTGATAATAATAGACGAGTTGGCGGACTTGATGTCCACCTATCCGCGAGAGATGGAGGCGGCGGTTGTGCGCCTGGCGCAGATGTCGCGCGCCGTCGGCATTCATCTTGTAATTTCAACGCAAAGGCCGTCGGTGGAGGTCATCACCGGTTTAATCAAGGCGAACATCCCGTCGCGAATCGCTCTGCAAGTAACATCCCAAATTGATTCCCGCACGATTCTGGATATGTCCGGCGCGGAAAAACTTTTGGGGAACGGCGATATGCTTTACCTGGCCAACGACACCGCCAAACCGAGAAGAATCCAAGGGCCGTTCATTTCTGAAAAAGAAATTAAGAAAGTGGTGAAATATCTCGCCGAACAATATAAAGACGTTGATTTGGAAGAAATTGACGACATAGAAGCTGCGCTTCCAATTGGAAGTTCCGCTTCCAAGTCCGAAGGCCAAGGTTCATTCAGTTTGGATTTTGACGACAATTCCCCGATGGATGACGAACTTTATGAAGAGGCGCGTGAAATGGTCATAAAAACAGGCAAGGCGTCTTCCTCGTATTTGCAAAGAAGATTTAAAATCGGCTACGCCCGCGCCGCGCGGTTGTTGGATATTCTGGAAGAACGCGGCGTCGTCAGCGCCGGCGAAGGAGCCAAACCCCGCGAGGTGCTCATAAAAGAAAACGGCGGCAATGATAATAATGCCGCCGATTACAAAGAAAATACTGTGGATTTTTAGAGGTATGCCCTCAGAGCATCGGCATGGCTTTTTATAACCTGCTTTCTTTTTATCATCTCTCTTATTTGCGCGGGAGTGAAGAAAGCAACTCTTTCCACTTCGTCTCCGAGTTTAATTTCCCCTGCGAGATAACGCCCCTCAACGAGAATAAAATCATGGACGCCATGTTTCCCTTTCAGTTCTGCCTCGTAAACAATATTGTTTTCAGAAAGAGGATAAAGCGTAATACCTATCTCTTCTTTTACCTCCCTGGCTGCTGTCGTAATTACGGATTCCCCATCTTCTGCCGTCCCCCCAACAAGTTTCCATAGCCGGGGTTCCGGTTTGTTTTTCTCCTGAATCATGGCAATACAGTTGTCATGATTCAGTATTCCTTTTACCATCGCAAAAATAACGCAATTTTTCCCATAACTTTTCACTGCACACCTCCATCAAATCAAAGAGCTTTTAGACCCAAAGGATCTCTGTTTATCTGTATAGCATATTTAAATAAAAAAGTCAAGCTTTTTCTTGGTACCAAATACTTTATACTGAATACTAATATTATGTCTTCGCGGATGCGGCTTTTGGCAAAAATCGTGATTATCGCCGTTCTTGTCGGCGGGTTTTCTTTTTTTGGCTTGTTTAAGGCATGGGATTATTTGGTGGGACCAAAAATAAGCATTGAGTCGCCAAAAGACGGCGAAACGGTCTCTTCTTCTTATATTGAAATCAGGGGTAAAGCGAAAAATGTCTCTCTCCTCTCTTTGGACGGCCGGCAAATTTTCGCCGGCCAGGATGGGTTATTCAAGGAAAGTTTGCTGTTGGCAAAAGGGTATAATATAATAGAATTGTCGGCAAAAGATAAATTTAACAGGGAAATAAAAATAAGAAGAGAAGTCGTATTAAAATAAAAAAATATGTTTAAAAAACCTATGCAACTAAAAAATCAAAAGGGTATAGTATTATTAACAATAGTGTTAATAATTGTCGGGTTTTTAGTACTTGGTGGAACGTCTTGGTATTTTTATAATCAAAAAAATAATACCAGTCAAAATTCAGAAGCCAAAAATAAAGAACTGCAAGAAAAAAATCTAACAGAGGAACAGAGAAAACAACTAGAAATAGTTAAACAAAGATTTGTTGAAGCTAATATGATTGGTAATATAAATCAACTACAGATGAGTTTGGATTTTTATTTTAAGCAAAATGGGGTTCTACCAGCATCTCTTAATGAATTATACCCTAAGTTTATAGCTGATAAAAAAATTGTAGAAAATGAAAAATATCTCTATGCATATTCCTATGACAGAAAAACTCTTACCTATCACCTTGGTATTAAATTAGAGGCAGAAAATCAGCCAATATTAAAAAATGACAAAGACTTCAATTCAATCTCAGCTGGTTATATTAACGGTTTTGATGGAGCCGATCCTGTTTATGATGTTGTCTTGAATAATAATATAATGCAAGCGGCGGAAAGAGATAAAGCCAGAGTTGGAAAAATAAGAACTTTAATAAACGCAGTCCAGATTTATCAAGATTCGCACGAAGGTGCTTTGCCGTCTTCCATTAATTTTCTAGGATCAATTTTGCCACCAGATATTTTTAGCAGCTTACAAGGCAAAGATTATTTTTACGCTATTTCTAAAGATAAAAAGAATTTTCATGCCGGTGTAAAACTAGAATTACCTGATAGTTACGAGCTAAAAACCGATGATGACTTTAATTCACTTGAAGCGGGATATGCCAATGGTTTTAATGGTAAAGACCCAATTTACGATAAAACTTATTAACGATTTTGTAAATTTTGTCGCCAAAGAAAAAACTTGATAATTAGTATAAGCTAATTTAAAATTAAAGTTATGGCAAAGAAAATTACAATTGAAGACCTTGCGTTAATGGTTCAGCGAGGATTTGACGAGACCGCGAAAAAATTTGACGAAACTGCAAAAAAGGCGGGCGTTGACAAGAGCTTTGACGATGTTAACAAGCGCTTTGATGGTGTTGACAAGCGTTTTGATAATATTGACGGTCAGCTTCATGAAATTAGAAAGGATATGTCAGAAATTAGGAAGAATGTAGTATATCGTGACGAATTTGATAAATTAATGTTTGAATTTGGAGATTTAATGGCAAGGGTTAAATATTTGGAACAAAAATCCGGAATCCAAAGCGGGAAATAAAATAAAATAATATGTTTAAAAAACCAAAAGAAAAAGAAGAGAGAAAAACGCACACCGGCATTGAAAACGCCTTGAGCGAAATTCAAGCCAAATTCGGCGAGGGTTCCATAATGAAACTCGGCGAAGTAAAAAAAGTTAACATTGACGCCATTCCAACCGGCTCGTTGAGTTTGGATATTGCCCTTGGAGTTAACGGCGTGCCGCGGGGAAGAGTGATTGAATTATTCGGCCCGGAATCATCCGGCAAAACCACCCTTGCTTTGCATATCATCGCCCAAGCCCAAAAAAAAGGAGGGATTTGCGCTTTCATTGACGCCGAGCATGCCTTGGATCCCGATTACGCGAAAAAAATCGGCGTGAAAATAAACGACCTGCTTATTTCCCAGCCGGACACGGGAGAACAGGCGCTGGATATTTTAGAGAGTTTGGTGCGCTCGGGAGAAATTGACGTGGTAATAATTGATTCCGTAGCGGCTTTAACTCCGCAGGCGGAAATAGAAGGAGATATGGGAACCCAGCAGGTTGGACTGCAGGCGCGGCTTATGGCCAAGGCGCTTAGAAAACTCACCTCCATTGTGGCGAAATCAAAAACCGTCGTCATCTTCATTAATCAAATAAGAATGCAAATAGGGATAATGTTCGGCAATCCGGAAACGACCCCCGGAGGCAAGGCGCTGAAATTTTTCTCGTCCGTGAGAATTGAAGTGCGCCGCGCCGCCAAAATCAAGAAAGGAGAGGAAGTCATCGGCAACCGCGTTAATGTCAAAGTGGTAAAAAATAAAGTGGCCCCGCCGTTCAGGACGGCGGAGTTTGACATTTTGTACGCCGAAGGAATTTCCTACGAAGGAGATATTTTGAACACCGGTGAAAAATGCGAAGTCATAAAGAAATCCGGCGCGTCGTACTCTTATGACAAAATTTCTCTCGGTCGCGGATACGACAACGCCCGCCAATTCCTCAAAGATAACCCAAAAATCACTCAAGAGATAGTGAAAAAAATAAAAGAGACGGTTAAATAGTTCTGGTCGGACGAAGGACGACTTTGAATAAATCTTTGGCCATAAAGACGGATGCTGTGAGCATGCCGATGAATGTCAGCTTAACAAGCAGTTCTGTGGAATTGAAAGCGGTAAGGACAAAACCCGATGCCGCGTTAATTGACCTAAGGGATGAATAAAAATTGGTAGCAATATGCCCGAGCGAAACGCAGTGCGCCAGATAAACGAATAGAGCGACAAAAGAAAAAATTTCCAAAGCGAACAAACTGGTCATCTTTCTAAAAAACCAGATGGCGTAGACCCGCAACATTATTCTATTTTTTAAATCCATATTTATGCCAAACATAATACTTTTTTGAATTCCCTCTTGGCCCTGAACAATCTCATTTTCACGGTCGCCACGGAAACATTCTCCTCATTGGCGATATCTTTTTGCGACTTGTCTTCCAGATAATATTTTTGCAGCACTCCCTGAAAATGTTCCGGCATCTTCGGCAAGGTCTTGGAAATGAGAATTTTCGCGTCAAGGTCTTCACCGATATCTCTCGCGCCGTCATCCGCCAGCCCTTCGTAAAAGTCGGGGTGGTCGTAACTCGCCGTTTCTCTCGCCCTTTTCACTTTTTTGTAATGGGTGAAAGAAGTGTTGATGACTATTTTATAAGCCCAACTTTTGAAACTGGCTCCCTCCACTTCTTTGAATTTTTTGGCGTTCAGATAAATTTTTGTAAACGCCTCCTGCACAATATCTTCCGCCTCTTCCTTATGGCCGACAATTTTGGAGGCCGCCCTAAAAAACGGCTTTTGATAGCGGTCAATGAGCGCTCCAAAAAGAGAAGGTTTTTCAAGAGATAGCGCTAGAATCTTCTCGTCTTTTAGTTTTTTGTCGTAAATATCCATAAATATCCATGACCTCCAATAGTAAAACTATTCTAGGCCAAATTAGGTTTCAATGTCGTCTATTTCTTTTCGTAGAAATTTTTCCGCGTCATCCAAATCCCTTTTGAGATATTCTATAATTCTTTCTTCTTCGCTGTTCAACCCCCGACTGGCGCGACTTTTTTCCAAATATCTTATTTGTTTTTCTATATCCTCTTTCAACAAGTCAAACGCCTTGTGGATATTTTCTTCCGTGAGGGTAATTTCTTTTTTGTGCTGCTCGCGCCAGTTTCTCAATCTCAACCAACTCCACACCAGAATGAGAAGCATTAAAATCAGAAGAGCGATGATCGTGATAATAATGGAGACATAGTTAAGAGCAACGGTGCCGATTCTGAAAAAGAGTGGCTGGGAAACTTCTATGGTGACGACCTCGGAAGGGTCGCTAGTAATTCCTTCGGCAGTTACATTTTTTGCCCAGACCCTGTAATAACCGGCTTCAACCGTTTTTGAAAAAGTATAATTGAAACGGCCGTCATCGCCGGCAAACCTCTCTTCAATTGCTGGATCATTTGTTCCTTTCTGGACAAAAAGGAGTATTCTTCCGTTTGGATAGGCAAGGCCTTTTATATTTATCGTATCCCCGCTCTGAAGAGAACGCGACCATTCGGTGATATTCGGAGCGGTTATCGGCTTTTCTCCCGTTATGGCCGCCGGAATAGATGTTGATGTTGCCGGAGGTTTTTCTAAAGTAGCGCCTTCTTTAACGGCAGAAATAATATTATATAAACCTCCCTTAAAATTATCCAAAATATTCGTGCCATTGCCGTCGTTGGCGAGCACCGAGCCCGAAGTCAGAACAACGGACGCCTGACCTGTCGTCTTCGCTTTGAAATTTACTCTCAAAATCGCGCCCGAGGCGCCGACAAATCCGGGATTGGGCAAGCCGCCCGACAAACGAACGGAACCGGCGGCGTTGGAAAAAGTCGGCTCTTCCGTCCAGATATTAAAAATTGAACGGCTAAATCCCACTTCGGTCACCTCAAGTTTCGCGTTATCAAAACTCATTTGAACGGAAGCCGCGTTGATTGCCTGCCCGCCGCTGTTTACATTGACGAGAACGGAAAAAATATCGCCGACTTTGTAAACGCCGCTGGACGGAGAAACAAACAAAGTCGCCTGAGCCGAAGCCACTAATGGCGCGAAAA
>Ga0265296_1003720_pt1 | contig 13877 bp, 13 predicted proteins | sample MunlanPumphouse1_FD_189073 | JGI IMG/M metagenome (GOLD analysis project Ga0265296, IMG submission 189073) | Groundwater microbial communities from a municipal landfill in Southern Ontario, Canada - Pumphouse #1 | ecosystem: Environmental > Aquatic > Deep subsurface > Groundwater | place... | reverse complement strand
CTTTTCCACCATAGGGATCCAACACAATTTCGACTGAGTCCCCTATCAAAACTTTAATTCGATGCATACGCATTTTGCCTGAAAGATAGGCTAAAATTTCTTTATCTTCTTCTACGCCATCCGTTGAGGAAGGTATTTTTACTCTAAATAAAGTGGAGGGCAGTGATTCGGTAACAACCCCTCTAGTCGTCAATATTTTTTCGTTTTTTGGATCACTCATTAAGATATCTAATCTTACTAAATTTATTAATCTAAGTCAATTCAAAATAAGCCTTCAAAATTTTCTTTACTTTTTGAATATTCTTGCTATCTAATTCTCCGATTTTACCGAGAATCACTGCTTTATCAAGGGTCGCAATTTTTGTGGTTTTTACTACTGATTTTAATTTAAGTCCTGTCTTTTTAAAATCTGTACTATTTTCATCAATTAAAATATCAAATTTATAAATCTTGCTTTGTGGAATAGAAGAAATAAAACAGACTGTAACATCATCACCTTTTTCTTGCACTCCAAGAATAAGAGCTGGACGAACTTTGTTGCCAGAAAGATCAGTAAATGGAAAAGGAGTTAGAACAATATGGCCAAATTTATACATATTTATTCTTTATATCTTTTATTGAATAAATTTCAGGTTCATTAGCTAAAAAATCAAAACTCTTTGAATATGCATTAATATTTGTTATCAAAGAAAATTTGCCATTCCAAAACGCTGGAAATGGAATAAGAACAACTTCTGGAACATTTCTACGCCCAATGACAATAGATTTACGACTTGTGGAAACAATATCTACAAGATCGCTTATCCTTTCTCTGACTTCTGTTGTTGAAAGTGTTTTTATATTCATAACCATATTGTACAAAATGTACAAATCAAATGCAATATATACCTGTGGATTACTTTTACATATACTCTGCTATCACTTGTTTAAAGTTTATTAAACTGTAATTTGTGCAAATTTCTACTTAGAATACTCTCTCTATCTTTACATGTTAAGATAGGTGTGTTGATACACTAATATTGGAGAAAGTCGGTCCTTCTCAAAGTTTATTGCGGATAATTCACAATAATTTCTATGTTTTTACTTTTCTCGGGAAAAGAAGATTTCCAGAAAGGACGAATTACTAACACTGCGGAATCGATGTTCGGATATTGTGCTAAAACTTGATTAAAATCAGCTTTTTTCTTAGCTAATAAATCAGTGGCAAATTTTACTTCATCAACTTTATAAACAACTCTGGGAGTCCCAGATAAACTGAAATTAATACTTGTTACGTCCGCAAAAGAAATGTTTTCTTTATCTGTTAGAGTAAAAATCAAACCCCGAATGTTTGGCATATAAACTTCATTTCCTTGATACCCATCAATAATGTCTTCCGCTATTTTAGTTGTTAGTTTCCTTTCATCAAACAGAAAACCATACAGAGTACCTTTAATACTTGCTAAAACTGCGCCGTTCTGGTCAGGAGTAAAGCTGACATCTTTCTCATTGATATCTAAGAAAATGGCGTCTTTATATAAAATAAATCCGCTTGGAATTTGATTAGTAACTTTTCCCAAAAGTTTAGTTTCTAAGGTTGATTTCAATTCACTAACAGCAGTAGCTTTATCAAGTGAAGAAACTACAGGAGATTTTCCTATAGATCCACCAGTTATCTCCCCTTTTGATCTACCATAAAATTTAGAATATTTTGGCGTTCCCTTAAAACCTAGAATTTTAAAATCAAGTGGAGTACTATTGTATCCTTCTCCGGCTTCTGCTCCGTAAATTTCAACTTCTATACTGCCCGGCTTAGCATCTTTAGTCATACCGGGTACAGTTATTTTTTTACTAGTTTTATAAATTTTTCCATTGGAACCTTCTAAACGAGTATCTATCGTTAGCACTTGAGGCGAAGAACTGAAGGCATTATAAATCAAAATAGTACCTTTAGCCGACGCAGAACTATCTTTCATTTCTCCTCCCGGAACTGTTTTACTTTCTTCTCCAGAAATTACTACTAAACTAAAAGGCAAGCCTTGCACATCTGAATTTTTGGTAGCAGATAAATTTTCATTATTCAAAGGTATTTCTTTCACTTTAGGAACTACCGTAACTTTCGCCCCAGAAAATAAAAAAGAAAGAGCAAAAAGAAGAAAAATCACAGAAACCAAGGCCACGAAATAAATTCTATACTTAGACCTTTTGTTGGTCTCTTTTTTATATGTACTAAAAGTATCGCGAGGAGGGTTTTTTTCTACCTGAACTAAAACAGGTTTCTGTATTGGCCTTGTTTTTACAGGCGTTTTTCTTACCATATCTTGTAATAAATTTCTTGGCATAGTTATATTTTAACAAATAAAACGGTTAAGATAAATGGATTCAATAATAAGAAATGGGTCACGGTTTGTGTTATCTTTAAAAGCGGTAATGCCATGAAGCGTCTGAGCACCTAAAAAGATAATGCGAAATTCCGATTCGGTTAGGGTATATTGATTGAATTGTTCAGTCTTAATTATTTTTGAGAAAAAATCTGCTAAATCCTGATCTACTGTTATAAAAATAGTGGCTGGAACAGAAATATCGTCTGAAAGATTAACTAGAGATTCTTGAAATCCTTTTAACCATTCTTTTTTTAATTCATTTATAATTGGTTCAAGTTTTTTCTCAGTGGAACCTACAGCATGTCCATCTTTATAAAGAGAAATCAATGACTTCGCTTCATTAAGAGGACAATCCAAATTTTTCGCCACCCCGCGTATCATGAAATTAGGCCCTAATGGATATGAAATAGAATCTCCTATAATATCTTTTTTAATCATGGCAATATCAGTTACTTCCCCACCGATATCAACTAAAAGAAAGTTTTCTTGTTGCACAAACATATCTCGTGCCACAGTATAAGACGCCATAGCAAAAGAAGAAAACTTTATTTCTTCCGAATGAAAATGTCTGTTGATTGTTTCTTCTATCTTTTTTAATATTTTTTCCCCACTAGTCGAAATAAAAATAACCATTTCCAGTTTTTTAGCTTTCTTTTCAAAAGGTTCAGAAGTAGTATAACCATTCAACATAGTTTTCATATTTTTAAACTCGATTGGACGAACTTTATTATCAATATGTGAAAATTTTGCTAGATGTTCTTCTTCAAAAAGACTAATTTCTTTTTTAATTAATTCATCAGCTAGTTTAGAAGTAAAGACAAAAGACGCATTTTTTTCAAGCTTGATCACTCTAGTTTGAGAGGCATACCAAGGGGAAGACAGAACGCAGAAAATTTTAGACGGCTTTCCAACACCCATCATGCATATCCTACTAGCTACGATTTCCAATGATTTCAAAGTCAAAAACAAAAATCTATCAATATCAATTTTTTCTTCAAGTATTATCGGCTCGCGAATAGATAAAATAATTTTAGGGATTCCTCCTTTTTGTATTTCAAAAACTGCTCCTCCAATAGAAGAAGACCCAATATCAAAAACTAAAGCTAATTCTTTCTCTTCTTTTGCTTTAGAAAAGATTCCCATATTTTATATTATATCATAAAAACTATAAAAGTATGGCTTTTATGCGCCTAATCCCAGCCGAAACGGCTTCTTCTTTTTGGATTTTAAAATGTCCTAATTCAGAAGTATTTTGAACATGCGGACCGCCACAGAATTCTTTAGAAATTTGCTCGCCGTTTTTGTCTTCTATAAAATAGACCGACACTGCGTCAGGATATTTTGCACCAAATTCCATTTCCGCTCCAATTTTTTGAGCTTTTATCAGAGACATTTCTCGACGAATAATATCAAGTCCAGCTTTAATCTTTTCATTTACAAAATTTTCTACTTTATTTTTTTCTTCGTCTGTTAATTTATGGTCGCATAAAAAATCCATACGCAAACGTTCTTCGGTGATATTGCTTCCTTTTTGTTTTATATTTTTATCAACTACAGCTTGCAATCCAGCCAGAAGTAAATGATGCGCGGTGTGCAATTTAACAGTTTTTTCATTATGATTTGCTAGCCCACCCTTGAACATACCAGCTGACGCAGTACGAGATAATTCTTGATGTTTAATTTTTTCTTCATTGAATTCTTTATCGAAAGTTGGAGATATTGGGATTTCTAATTCTGTTGCATTTTTAATGATATCAGTTGGTCTAGTCCCAAGAGTTGCAGAAATTCCGAATCCTACATATCCTGACAATGGCATATTAGGTTCATTTACTTTTTGCCATTTTATCAATGCGGGACCTGTAGCACCATAACTGATTTGATACCCTTCTTTTTCTTTTTTAAATTCGGAAATGGTTTTTTCTTTATTAAGTAAGTATATTTTTTTATATTTATCTATAAAGAAGTCTATGAACTGTCCAACATTTATATTTCCTTTACTTGAAACAGAACGCATCAATCTTCTTAAGACATAGCCACGTCCAGTATTAGAAGGAAGGACTCCGTCAGAAATCATAAAAAGAGCCGCTTTAACATGATCTGTTATTATACGCTCTTCTTTAGTTTTTTCATTATTAAATAAATCAGTCTGATAAACACTTTTCTTTTTTTGCACTATAGAAACTAGTCTTTCAAATCCCATGCCCGTATCAACACCTAAAATACCTAATTTTTTAAGGGTTATTTCACCCTTGTCTAATTTTTCTCGAGAACCATCACAAAAGTATTCATTAAAAACAATATTCCAAATCTCCACATCTTCACCATCGGCATTTTTACAATATATTTCAGTAGTCGGACCGCAAGGACCAGAATCTCCCGTCGGTCCCCAAAAAACATCTTCTCCTTCTTCTTTTACATTCTTAACTCCAATTTCTTTCCAAATCTTTTCTGATTCTTCGTCTCTGGGAACATTTTTACTTCCTTTAAAAAAAGTAACATAAGAAATTTCTAAGCCGAGTTCTTTAACAATAAAATCATAAGCGTATTGAATAGCTTTTTGACGACCGTATCCACCGAAGGAAAAATTACCCAGCATTTCAAAAAATGTTAGATGGGAAGAATCTCCTACTTCTTCAATATCTCCAGTGCGAATACATTTTTGAACCGTGACAACATTTAAACCGCCAAAATCTTTCTCCGCATCCTTGGGATGAGTATAATACTGTTTAAACTGTTGCATTCCAGCAGTGGTAAAAAGTACCGAAGGATCATTTTCTGGTACCAAAGATGAAGACGGTATTATTTTGTGTCCCCTTGTTTCAAAAAATTTTAAAAATTTTGACCTAATTTCACTTGACTCCATATCATTTTATATCTTTTCACCTAAATCCCCATTTTCATCAGAAATTTTTCTTATCGGTCTTTCAAAAATATTCATAACTACAAAAATAAGTAAAACTAAAATGGTAGAAATAATAGCCAGACTAAAAAGTCCAAAACCGGCTGCCATACCAATGCCAGCTGTGACCCAAAGTCCACCGGCAGTAGTAAGACCTAATAATCTGTTTCCATGGAGAATAATCAAACCAGCACCCAAAAATCCAATACCAATCACTATGTTTGAAGCAATCATGGCAGGATTTAAACCTGGCAAATTAATATATTTTTCTGTTAAAGCTTCCGAAAACAATACAAAAAGAGCAGCACCCATAGAAACAAGAGCGTGAGTTTTCATACCTGCTTCTTTATGCACCAAAAGACGCTCAGCTCCAATCAACATACCCAAAACAACTGCAATTGTTAATTTTAAAATAACTTCACTATTTTGTGTAAAAAATTGTTCCATACATAGATTATACAACAACTCCTCCACCTAAACAAATATTTTTGTCATATATGACACAAGACTGACCTGAAGCCACAAGTACGGGTTTATTAAATATAATCTTTGCGGAAGCCTTGCTTCCGCAAATTATTTTACAAGGTAAAAATTCACTGTGATAACGAATCTGACAAGAATAGCTTTTATCCTTTAGTGGATAGCTTTTAGAAATCCAATTTGTATCTTTGACTTTCACAGAATACAAAGCAGTGCTTTTTTCGGCATACGCAATGGTAGGTTCTTTTATTGTTTCCAGGTTGGAGTGCGAGCCGTGAAAAAGCAACTGCTTTGTGTTTTTTGAAAAATTTTTGTTTTGTGATACAACTAAAACATTTTTCTTTACATCTTTACCAACAATATAATAAGCGCCATCATTCGGACTTTTTTTAGTAATAGTGAAACCGTGTCGCTCTCCTAATGTATGAAAAAATACTCCATCGTGATGACCGATTTCTTCTCCTTTTTCATTCTTTACTTTCCCCCTTTTTTCTTTAATATAATGTTTCAAAAAATCTTTCAAATCTACCGCCCCTAAAAAACAAATTCCTTGACTATCTTTTTTTTCTGCTACAGGTAAATTAAATTTCTTGGCAAGTTTGCGAACTTCAGTTTTTTTAAGATGACCGATGGGAAATAAAATTTTCTTCAATTGTTCTTGCCTCAAAGTCCAAAGAAAATAACTTTGGTCTTTAGAAGGATCAATTCCTTTGTATAAACTCACTCCACCCCTTCCTATTTTTCGTCCCTGCGCCCTTCCCCCGATTACGGGGTTGGGACCCTCGGGAAGCTCAAAATAGAAAGGGGTGTCATTCGTTTTAGCATAGTGTCCCGTCGCTACATAAATCTCCGCCGAAGGACGGACAAGCGCTCCCATAGAAACTGCTTTTTTGAGAAATGCGCCAAATTTTACTTCTTTGTTGCACATTACATCGGGATTAGGTGTTCTGCCAACCTTATATTCGGAAATCATATAATCTGCTACTTCTTTTTTATAAACGTCTGAAAAGTCAAAAGTGAGAAATGGAATATCTAAATGAGCAGCTACTCGCATAGCGTCCTGACGTTCTTCTTCTTCATTGCATTCTAAAAAATCCGGATGCCAAGTGCGTATAAAAACCCCAACAACTTCATAGTCTTGTTTTTTTAACAACGCTGATGAAACAGCGCTATCTACTCCTCCTGATAAACCCACAAAAACGACTTTCTTTTTCATAAAAATTTTTCAAAAACGCAAAGCAATGCTTTTTCCGGCATACGCAATATTAGATTTAATTACCACATTCAAGTTGGAGTGCGAGCCGTGAAAAAGTATTGCTTTGTGTTTTTTGAGTTTATAATTTCATTAGCTTTTTGTAAAGCTCGTAAGTGGCATAAGCGTCTGAAAGAGCGCTGTGAGGATTTTTGTTTTCTATGCCAAAATATAGACACATTTCGCGCAAAGAGAAATGAGTAATGCTCTTTTTTTTATTTAATTTAGCCCAAGCGATGGAAATTGTATCAAGTTTGTGATAATGCATACTATTTTTTATTTTAGTTCTAGCAAAAGCATATTCTAAAAAACTGGAATCAAAAGATACATTTTGCCCAACCATAATGCAATCTTTTACTTTTTTAGAAAGAATTTTCATAGCTTCCTCCAGTGCATAAGCGAGTTTCCAATCAGTTTTATTGTAATGATTTATTTTCAGAGCTATTGGGTCGGCATTTTCTATGTGTTCTGGTTTTATTTTTAATTCAAATTTTTTAATTACTTTTAATTTCGGCGTAGTAATAACACAACCAATTTCAATTATCTCGTGTTTTAACACATCAAGTCCAGTGCATTCTATATCTATAAAAGCTAAATTGTGTTTTCGCATGATTGATTTTTAAAGAACGAAGTGATTATAAAAATCATCACCCTGTTAAATGCCCTTTGGGCAATTTTGCAAGGCAAAATTATTTAACAGGGTCTAAAAAATTATACTCGCTTCGCTTGTTAATTTTTAAGATACATTTTTTTATTCAACAAATGCTCCGCAAAAGTCTTTGCGTAATGAATATTACCATCTTTGTCGTGTAAATAATAAAGATAAGAAGAACTTTGTGGATGAATCGCAGCTTCTATGGCTTTTAGTCCCGGATTGGCAATCGGATTTTCTGGTAACCCTTTTGTTTTATAAGTATTAAGATCCGCATCTACTTGCAGGGGCATACCCATTTTTAATCTTTTCCATAAAATTCCAGAGATGAATTCCCTATCTGCATCTCCTTTTGACTCTTTTTCAATAATGGAAGCCATAGTGATAATATCTTTTTCACTTTTGCCAGACAATATTATTTCAGGACGAATAGTTGATATTTTTTTCTCAAAATTATTGGTCATAGACTGTAATACATCTTTTTCATCATCTGTGGTTAGAAAAAAATAAGTGTCTGGAAAAAGATAACCTTCTTTTGCTTCTCTTAAGAAATTGTCCTGATTGAATTTTGGTAACTTTAAAACAAAAGCTTTAGCAATATCAGCCATATTAAAACCTTCCGGAATGGTCACTTTTACCGGTGCCAAATGACGTTCCCCCCTAGAAACACGTCTAGCCACTTCAAAAACAGGAATTTTATTTTCAAATAGATAATCTCCAGATACTACTTTTTCACCTTCAAAAATTATGACAAAAGTTTCAAAAAGAACTCTAGAATTAATAATGCGATTTTCTTCTAAATATTTAGAAGTACTTCTTAAACTTGAACCTTCTTTTATGTTTAAAATAGTGCCTTCTGGAAAATTATTTGGCGCGTTAAAAAACAAAATATTTACAAATACCAAAAACATAATCAAACTAAGAACACAAAAAATGAAATTTTTTTTAGAAAAATCCATTTTATTATGTTGGTAAATTGGTAGGTGGAGAAGCTTCTTTTGATTCGATACGTTCGAGAGTAGGAACTTTCAATATCTGACCAGGGAAATGCCACAGAGTCGCTATTTCCTCGCTATTTAAAACATTAATATGATGATGAAAGAAATTCGGAAAAATAAGAGGCGAAAGAGGCCAAGGCAATACTATCTTGTGACGCATCGGCGGATGGAAAAACTCTCTCTCCCGATATTCATTGAGCATTCTGTTCGCTAAACGCTTTATTTTCTTAGCGGAAAGAGGAAAAAACGTAGAAATAACATTGCCACCAAAAGCATCAGCCTGAGTTGAATTTATACGCCATAATTCGTTTGAATAAGGAGCTGCATATTGACGAAAAATCAGACGAATATTCCTCCTGTTGTTCATATTAAACAATTCTCTTTTGGCGACATAGCATATTCTGATACCGGTATCAAAACCAACTTTCAGCATTTTTCTAGCTGACGCTTTTATCATTTCATCCATAAAACCCGGAGCGCGGATTTCTTTTGAAAATTTGCCAGGTTGATCTGCTAATTCACGGACACTTGTAAATTCTTTAAGTCGTTCTTTCACCACCATTTCTGATTCTTTTACCCAATCATGATATTCATACCAAGAAAGCATGGCATGATTCAATATATTATGCAGCAAGTGTCCAATGGAAGGACCTTTTCCTTTGGTGCGATATAATTTTTTAGAAGGAGTTACCACTATTTGCATCCACATTTGTTCTCCTTTTCCTATTGAACCAAAAAGTTCCACAACGGGTGAGATTGGATCAACTTTATATTCTTCTTTGGGATCTTTATCCAAACCATAATCAATATAAGTTCTAATCGGATAAGGATCAGGCTTCAATAATTTAAATTCACAACCCCATAAATTCCAAGCACTGTTTTCGGTAATCTCATTAATAGCTAAAGTATAATCTTCCACTTCCTTTACTTGTGCCTGAGGAAACTGTGCATACATTTGAGTTTCGATTAAGCTTTTAACACGTGAAGGAGTGCGAATATAAAAATGAACTTGTCCTTCAATTGAAACTATTTCTAGGGAGAACCACAACCAAACCGCTCCTTGCCAATATGACTCAAGTCCTCCCTTTTGACTCATATGGTAAAGGGCATTAGTTATGAAAAGCTCCATTGCCTTAGGAGACCTTAAAACATCCCTAGGAGGAACTATCTCGAGCAAGACCCATTCAATACCAGAAATAAAATTGGCTCGCACATAGTGAAGCCAAAAATTATGAGCAGCATAGGCAAGGGCCCCCGTTAAAACAATAGGTAAAATCCCTAGTATTATTTTATAAATCCAAAAGATTATGGAATCAATCATTACTTATATTTTAGTATAAAAAGACAAAAAAATAAAGCAAAGTTATGCTTTTTTCGGCATACGCAATATTACATTCCTAAACCACATTCAGGTTGGAGTGCGAGCCGTGAAAAAGTATAACTTTGCTTTATTTAAACTAGAGTATAAAGACCATTCTTATTTTTCTTAAAGTATTTGGGATTTACCAAATTTACTAAAATAGTATTCTTTTTGAAATATCTTTCTTTCATTACCTTATCCACCACACTATCTTTTGTAAGTGGCCCCTCTCTTTTCAAAATATCTCGAATAACTTCCCGAGCAATACCGGTTTTATATCCCCATTCAGCCAAAGCATAAAGACCTCGGCCGACTAAAACAAAACGAGGATCTTTTATTAATTCATTGTGACAAGTAGCATAATGCGTCTTGCGTCCAAAAGTTTTAGAGATAGCATCAGCTACTTCTTTAAAATGCATCGGGGAACCATGTTTCCTCATTACCAGAAAAGCATAATCCTTTACTCCGCGAGTACGAACATTCGGCGAACTCGTTTTTCCCCATTCACCTAATGGATTTTTAGAAATAGTTTTAGACATAGCAAGCCATCTTTTGGCTATTTCGTCATTTCTATATTTTTCCGCCACATCTTTCATTTGATCAAAAAATTTTTTAATCATTTCCGTTTCTAATATTAAATCCTCGTCACTTAAACTTGCGTAAAGTTTTCTTAAAGTCTCATGCACTTTTTCTGCCATTTCATCATCTACACTCCAGCGAGTTTTAAAATGATCATCTTCCTTGTGCTTTTTGAAAAAATCTCCAAGTTCTAAATAAAAATGAATATGATTTTGTGTATTTTTATCTTTTGAAATATGAGCCAAAAGATCATATTCAGAGACAATAGAACCTAAAGAATGAATTAACTGTCTTAATTCTTCAAAAATCAGCTGTTCTTCTTTATAAGCAGAAGATTTCTTTATTAAAGTGAGCGCTGCATCTTCTATCTGACGTACACGTTCTCTTGTAATATTGTATTTTTTACCTATCTCTTCAAGAGTTTTATTTTTTGCATCCGGAGTCAAACCGAAACGATTCATAATGACATCGCGCGTGCGGTCTTGAAGATGTGCGGTTATTTTTTTAGTGACTTGTTTTGGTTTGAATGATATTGTTGCCATAAATTTTTATAAAAATGTCGTTAAACTTTATATCTTATATAATACACCTACCTCAACTTAATGTCAACTTCCAGACGTCGGACATCAAAGGATTCCAAATGTCCGACGTCTATTTCTTTCTCTGGGCTCTGACTCGATCAAGTTCGGTTAAATATTTTTTACGAATTCTGACTGATTTTGGGGTAACTTCCAGATATTCATCACTATTCATAACCTCTAAGCCTCTTTCAATACTTAAAATGAAAGGCGGATTTAAGTAAAGAGTTTCGTCGGTACCAGAAGCCCTCATATTACTAAGTTGTTTGCCTTTAGTTGGATTTACAGACATATCGTCTCCCTTTAGGACATTCCCGATAACCATCCCTTCATACACTTCCGTACCGTGCTCAATATACATTATACCACGTTCTTGTAAGTTTGCAAGGGCAAAAGTCACAGCCTTTCCAGCAACCATGGAGACCATAGAACCATACTCGCGCTTTTTTATTTCATCCGCATAATCTTTAAAACCGATAACTCGTGAAGACATAATGCCCTCTCCTTTGGTATCTATAATAAATTCTCCCCGATAACCTAATAATCCGCGAGTTGGTATCTCAAAAATAACTCTAGCAACATTTTCTTTCTCTGTCATATGTTTCATGATGCCTCTTCTTTTGTTAATTTTTTCTATCACTCCTCCAGAAAATTCCATAGGCACATCAATCACTAACTCTTCATAAGGTTCTGTTTTAATTCCGTCTTTTTCTTTAATAATTACTTCCGGTTGAGAAACTTGCATTTCAAATCCTTCTCGGCGCATATTTTCTAAAAGTATGGCAACGTGAAGTTCTCCTCTTCCGTAGATTTTGAAAAAACTTGGCCCCATTTTATCTCCTTGATCCGGACCTGCCTGTCCGGTAGGCAGGGAAAAATCTACTTTTAATCCAACATTTATTTCTAATTCTTTTTCTAATCTTTCTTTTATTTGCCTAGAAGTAACAAATTTACCATCACGTCCGGCAAATGGAGAATCATTCACTAAAAAATTAAGCGACAAAGTGGGTTCATCAATAGCAATGTGAGGCAATTGTTCTACACTTTCATCTTCACAAATAGTTTCACCAATAAAAATATCTGGGATACCAGCTAAAAGTACTATATCGCCTGAAGTTGCTTCAGAAACTTCTTTTCTAGTTATTCCTTCAAAAGTAAAAAGTTTAGCAATTTTACCTGTACGACTTCCCTCTTCTCCTTTAACAAAAACCTGACTGCCAGATAAAATTTTTCCGGAATAAATTCGAGCCACGGCCATACGGCCTAAAAAATTATCATAACCTAAATTAAAAACTTGAGCAGACATTTTTTCCTGCCTACCGGCAGGCAGGCATTTTCCATTTGAAGCATCTGGTACATTTTCTAAAATTACATCTAAAAGCGGAGAAAGACCCCCTCCTTTCTCCTCCCCCTTGATAAGGGGGAGGTTGGGTAGGGGTAAATTTCTAAAAGCTTTTCCTTCCCGTCCGATTGCATAAACCGTCTGAAAATTTGCTTGTTCTTCGTTCGCCCCCAATTCAAAAAATAATTCTAAAACCTCTTCATGCACTCTATGTGGGTCAGAAGCTGGTTTATCTATCTTATTTATCACTACTATCGGTTTAATGCCTAATTCTAAAGACTTTTTTAAAACAAACCTAGTCTGTGGCATTGGTCCTTCAACTGCATCCACCAACAACAGAACCGAATCAACAGCTCGTAATACTCGTTCCACTTCTGAACCGAAATCAGCATGACCGGGAGTGTCTACAATATTTATTTTTGTTCCTTTATAAGTGATGGAAGTATTTTTGGAATAAATAGTAATACCCCGTTCTTTTTCTAGAGCGTTTGAGTCCATTGAAATATTTTCATCTTGAAGTCCCCCGTTTTGTTTCATCAAAGCATCCGTTAATGTCGTTTTGCCATGATCCACGTGAGCGATGATTGCTATGTTTCTAATTTCCATGATTGATTTTTAACGAGCGTAATGAGTATAAAAATCACCACCCTGTTAAATAATTTTTGTAAACAAAAATTGCCCGAAGGGCATTTAATAGAGTTAGAAAATTATTTTCACTCCGTTCATTAATTTTCTAATAATAGCATACTTTTTTAAAAATAACAAATTATTTATAAAACTTTTTAGCGTAGATTAGATACAAAACCAAAATGCCATTAAAAACATAATTTATATACAAAGGAAAATGAGTGATACCTAATAAAGTATCATCTATTATTATATAAAAGGTGGTAAAAATTTCTCCACCCAGCCAAAATAATAAAAACCACATAGAAAGGTCGCCAGCTTTTTTAGTTTTCCAAGTTTTTATTACTTGTGGGATTGCACAGATAGTAAATAGAAACGCTCCAGCCCACCCGAAAACGTAGTGGTACATCATTGCACTTTTTGTATAAAAAATTTATAAGGTCTGTCGGTTAAACTTTTTCAACTTCCGTTCCCTCTTTCACTTTCTTGGCTGTTTTTAAACCAACAACTTCGCCCTTAGAAGCTTTTTCCACTTGCTTGTGTTCCACTTGAAGTGAATCCACATTTTGCTCAAAATCAGCGCCATGACCTTCAAATTTTACTTTATCGCCAACTTTAAGAGTGGTTTTAAGCTCCACAATGGCAACCCCTAAATTGTCATAATAATGTGTAACTTTTCCGACCTTCATAATATGTAAATTGTAGCATAAAAAAGTATTTTGTGTTATTTTATACAAATGCGTCGGT
>Ga0265296_1003718_pt1 | contig 13880 bp, 10 predicted proteins | sample MunlanPumphouse1_FD_189073 | JGI IMG/M metagenome (GOLD analysis project Ga0265296, IMG submission 189073) | Groundwater microbial communities from a municipal landfill in Southern Ontario, Canada - Pumphouse #1 | ecosystem: Environmental > Aquatic > Deep subsurface > Groundwater | place... | reverse complement strand
ATGAACGGCATGATCGAAGTGGACCTCTACGGCAACGTCAATTCGACGCACGTGATGGGCACGCGGATCATGAACGGCATCGGCGGTTCGGGCGACTTCGCGCGCAATGGTTTCCTGTCCGCGTTCCTGAGCCCGTCGACGGCGAAGAACGGCACCATTTCGGCGATCGTGCCGATGGCCAGCCACGTCGACCACACCGAGCACGACGTGTCGGTGATCGTGACCGAACAGGGCCTGGCCGATCTGCGTGGCCTGACCCCGCGCAAGCGCGCGCAGGTGCTGATCGACAACTGCGCGCACCCGGACTTCCGCGCGCAGCTGCAGGACTACTTCGACCGCGCCAGCCGCGAGAGTTACGGCAAGCACACCCCGCACCTGCTGCCGGAAGCGCTGTCGTGGCACCAGCGCTGGCTGGATACGGGCACGATGAAGGGCTGACGCCCGCTTCTGTGGAGCCGAGCATGGCTCGGCTCTACAAATGGCAGCACCGCAACATCCTGCGGAGCCGAGCCCATGCTCGGCTCCGCAGCACGCGGCTTATCCGCGCAGCGCCGCCAGCGATTCGGCCTGGATGCGCTCGTAGATCTCGAACTCATCGTTCACCGCCGCGCCCAGCGCCTGTTCGAAGGCTTCGCGATTGGCATGTGCGGTGTAGGCGCGCTGCTCGCCACCGCCCAGGTTCGACTGGAAGATGCCTGCTGCACTGACCGGCAGGAAGTCCTCGTAGACGATCGGATCGGCCGTGGCCAGGCCCGCTGCAACCAGTACTTCGGCCGGTAGGTCGGCCACGCGTTCCGGCGCGGCGCGGCCAGCGTCGGTCAGCTGGTAGCGGTAGTAGCCCAGGCCTTCCTGGCGCAGGGTGTCATGGTCATCCGGGAAACTGGCGAACACCGCCTGCAGGCGCTGGCCGTAGTCACCGCCTGTGCTGCCCGCGCCGCCGGCATCGCGTGCCTGCGTCAACAGCTGGTCGTACAGCGCGCGACCCTTCGCGGTCAGTGCCAGGCCGCGCTGCTCGATCTCGCCGAAGCGCGCGGTATGGGTGCCGGCGTCGCCGCCCTCGTTGTCCGGGAAGTGCACGGCCTCTTCCAAGGCCTTGAAGCTGGTCTGCCGCAGCAGGATCGGGCAGGCGCGGCGCGGCGGGCCCTCGATCACCGCCTTGGCGGCCATGCCGTGCTCGATCATCGCCGCCTGTGCAGCGTCGATGTCCAGCGTGCGCGGGGTCAGGTGATTGATGTGCGGGCCACGGAAGCTGACCACGTCGGCCACCAGCCGGTGCGCCTTGTGCAGCGCGTGGTAGGTCGGCAGATCCACGGTGGCGTCGCCATGCCAGCGGAAGGTCTCCAGCGCCTGTTCGACGAAGCGCTCGGCATCGGCCTGGCTCAGGCCACCCTCGCGCTCGGCCTGCTCGATCAGCGCCAGCGCGTCGTCGGTGAAGATGCGGCGGCGGGCGAGAATCTCGGCCGACTGCGCACGCAGTGCCTCGTCTTCGATCAGCTCCAGGCGCAGCAGCGAGGTGAACACGCGGAACGGGTTCAGTGCCAACGCAGCGGCGGTCAGCGGGCGGAAGGCGGTGGAATGCACCGGCACGCCGGCCACCGACAGATCGTAGTAGCCCACCGGGTACATGCCCATCACCGCGAACAGGCGGCGCAGGGTCGCCAGTTCCTGCGGGGTGCCGACGCGGATCGCGCCATGGCGTTCTTCGTCCAGGCGGGCGCGCTCATCATTGCGCAGCAGCTGCGCGGCCAGCGCCGGGTCCTGCGCCAGGACCTGCGTGTTGATCCGCTCCACCAGTTCCACCAGCGTACCGTACAGCGGCACTTCGGTGCGGTACATGCGGGACATGGCCTGGGCGAACAGGCGGCGGATCACATCAGGCGAAACGAAAGAGGCGCTCATCAGTCACTCGATTACGGGAACGGGGAACGGCGAGAACCCGTATTGTCGCCGGAGTGCGCGGCCGCGGCGATACGCAGAGCAACATGAAGAACATCGGTAGCGCCGGGCCATGCCCGGCGGACCCCAGGGCCGCGCTGCGCGCTCGCCGGGCACGGCCCGGCGCTACCTGCCCAGCTGGCGCTTCAGCGTGGCATCGAGGGTGATCGGCCGGTCCCAGTGCTCGTAACTGGCGACGATGGCGTGGCGCACGGCGCGGTAATGCAGGTTCTGCGGCTTGGCCGGCATCCGCTTCACCACCTCGGCCCAGCCGCCCTCGGGGTCCTGGCTGAAGGCGCGCACGCTGTCGCGGCAGGTCTGGCCACTGGCCTTGGCCCAGAAACAGGCGAAGTAGATGTCGCCGGCCTGCCACTGGTGGGTGGTGGCCAGTGCGGCGATGTAGCCACGCGGCACACCGGCGTAGCGCGATACCTCGTCAAGGAAGGCATCGGGGTAGCGCTCGGCGTAGTGGTTGATGTCAGCCAGCTGGGTGTCGACCCAGGCGTCGCCGGTATCCACCTCGTAGGTCGCCGAACGTTCGGCGGTCTGCTGGGCCAGCACGATGGCCGGCGCCAGCAGCAGGGACAACAGCAGCGCGCGCAGTGGCAGTTTCATGACCCGATTCTGCCGCAGCGGGCGCGCCGTGTCAGGCCGCGGCAGCGGCCTTGGCCTCGATCGCCGCCAGCGCGGCCGGCCAGTCCCAGGCGGTATCGGCGTTGACCATGCGCGGTTCGTCGTCGGCCACGCCGTGCTGGGTCTCGTGCGCCCAGGTCACCGCGTACGGGGTATGGATGCCCCAGCCGCCGAGGGTGATCACCGGTTCGATATCCGAGCGCAGCGAATTGCCGACCATCACGAACTGCTGCATCGGCAGGTCGAATTCGGCCAGCACGCGGGCATAGGTTTCCGGGTCCTTCTCGGACACGATCTCGATGCGCGGGAACAGGTCGGACAGCGCCGCCACCTTGATCTTGGCTTCCTGGTGGAACAGGTCGCCCTTGGTGATCAGCACCACCGGGTACTGCGCGGCGATGGCCGCCACCGACTCGCGTACGCCGTCGATCAGTTCGACCGGATGGCGCAGGGTGTCGTGGCCGATGTCGAGGATGCGCTGGATGTCCTTGGCCTCGATGCGCTGCGAGGTGATCTCGATGGCCGCTTCGATCATCGACAGCGTCATGCTCTTCACCCCGTAGCCGAACACGCCGAGGTGGCGCTGCTGCACTTCCAGCAGGTGGCGGGCGGTCTGGGTGTCATGGACGTCGATGTAGCGCGACAGCAGGTCCAGGTAATCCTGCTCGGCCTTGCGGTAGTAGTCCTCGCTCTTCCACAGCGTGTCGTCACCGTCAAAACCGACCAGGCCGATGGCGCGCGAGGGCGCAGGCGTGGAGGTGTTCATCGCCCTAGGATACAGGCGCAGAGATGACGAAAAAAACCCGGGTGGCCGAAGCCACCCGGGTTGCCCATGCACCGGTTGTCCCGAATTCAACCGTGGATCAGCGGCCCTGGCCTGCGGCCGTGCCACCCGCGCCGGCACCGGCCTGCTGGGCGGCCACGTAGGCCTTGTACTCGTCGGCACTCAGCTGGCCATCCTTGTTGGCATCGGCCTGGTCGAACACCTGGGCAAGGCCCGCATTCACCTGCGCTTCGCTCTTACTGATGGTGCCGTTGCCATCGGTATCGATGCTGGCCCAGGTCTGGCCACCGCCGTTGGCCTGCGCCGACGCTGCTGCGGCCGCATCGGTCGCCTGGTCGGCCGCCTGGCCTGCCTGTGCCGCCGCCTGCTGGGCCTGCGCCGCTTCGTTCTGTGCATGCGCGGCCTGCTGCTTGGCCGACTGCGCCATCGCCGGGATGGCCAACACGCTGCCGGCGGCGACGATCAGGGCGATCAGGGGCTTGCGGTTGCGAATAGTCATCTGGGGTGTCTCCTGAAGGGTGGTAGTGCGCGGTCGTTGTCTCCGCACGGCACCTACCCTGCCACCGCGTTTCTGAATCGATTTTGCGCGGCGATCGCCGCGAACACGCATGGTTAACCACCCACGCAGACGCATGCGTTAGCGCGGTGGTTAGTGCGAAGTGAGCAGGGAGTAAGACGAGCATTCAGCGCTACCGGATTTAACCGGCAGCGAACGAAAAACCTGCGTCAGTCGACGGTTTTTTCCGATGACCGCGAACTGAACAACACCCAGCCCAATGCAACACCGGAGAGCGCGCCGGCGATCTCCAGCACCACGCGGCTGCCCAGTTCGTTCGGATCGTGGATGGTGGACAGGAACAGGCGCGCATACAGCGGCGACTCCAGCCGCACGATGCCCATGTAGAACAGCTTCCAGGCGTCGATGCCGGCAGAGACGATCACCGCGATGACGCACGACCAGCCGATCGCATGGCCCACGGTCCAGTGCAGCAGCCGGCACAGGTGGTGCCACAGGAAATACACCAGCAGGCCGACCAGCAGGGCGATGAGGCCCGCTTCAAGCGTACCGAGCAGGCCGAAATGCAGGGGAAGGTTCATCGGGCGGGGACGCAGGAGAAGGCGGCCAGTGTAAGGGGTATCGGCAGGGCTGCGCCCTGCACCTGCAGATGCCGAAGCAACGGCAACAGCAGGCATTCCGTTGGGTGGCGGGGCGGTGTCGGAGTGCGGGGACGCCGTAAACCCATCCCTGGGGGCTTGGCAGCCGCATCCATGCGGCTGACACCCCGCACTCCGACACCGCCCCACCTCTGACAGATTCCCGCGATCGGGTAGATCCACGCCATGCGTGGATGAATCTCCATCGAAATCGAATATCTCGACAATTGATCGAAGATCATCCACGCATGGCGTGGATCTACGTGTCGACCAAGGTCGACACCCACCAACAGCAACACAGAACGCCGTTCCGACAGATCGCGGAAATCTGTCGAAGGCGGGGTGGGTCCGGTTGCGGGGGTGTAAGCGCCATGGATGGCGCGCCCAAGCCTCCATGGATGGATTCACGGCGTCCCCCGCAACCGGACCCACCCCGCCATGCCACGGAATGCCAGCTTCTGCTGTTGCTGTTGCTTCTGCTGTTGCTCGCGCAGTGGCTTCGGCGGGTGCAGGGCGCAGCCCTGCCGCCAACCCCTACCGCACTGGCACGTCGTAGGCGGTACCGGCATCCGGCTCGGGCTGCAGCGTGTAATGCCACCACTCCTGCGCATAGTTGGTGAAACCACGTCGTGCCATCGCCTGCACCAGCTGCTGGCGGTTGGCGTTCTGTGCATCACTCAAGCCCGGCGTCTGCGTATGCGCGCGTGGGCCGAAGAAATCGAAGTCGGTGCCCATGTCCATCGGCGTACAGCGTCCGCTGCGGCAATCCAGCAGGCCAAGATCGACGGTGGCACCGCGGCTGTGGCCGGAACGCTCGGCGATGTAGCCATCGCTCAGCAGCTGCGGCTTGTCCAGATCCGGATACTGCAGCGCCTTGCGCGACTGTTCCTGCGGATCGTTCACCCAGGCCATGAACGCCTGCACCGCGCGCACCGGGCGATAGCAGTCGTAGAGGCGCAGCGCGAAACCCTGCGCGCGCAGGTCGGCCTCCACATCGGCCAACGCCCTTGCCACCGGCGCCAGCAGATAGCATGCAGGCGCCTCATAACCGGGCACGGGCGCAGCGGTGAAGTTGTTGCCACCGGCATATCGGATGTCCATCTCGATGCGCGGTGACAGCGTGCGGATCTCCACCAGCCCCGCCGCAGCGGCGTCGGTGGCGGGCGAGATGCGTGGTGGCTCAGCGGCGTGGGCCGCCGGTGCCAGGGCAATCGCCAGTACGAGTGAAATGCAGGTCCTGGAAGTCATAGCTGAAGTCGATCTCCGGATCGATGGCGCGCAGCTCCAGCGTCGGCGTGTCTACGCCGGGATTCAGCCACGCCTGCGCCGAGGGCTCCAGCGTATCCCACTGCAACAGCCAGCGCCCTTCCAGCCGCTTCACTGTTGCCTGCAGCGTGGGCGACTTGTCCACGCTCAAGCGCAGGCCGTTGGCGGTGGGACACAGCGAGGCGGGGCCCAGCCAGGGATCGAGGTAGCGTCCCTGCCATTGCGCCAGATCGGTGGCAGCAGCCGGTTGCGCAGTCCGGGTGGAGGGCGCACGACTTCCCGTGGCGGCGCGCACGGCCCGTTCGGCGGCCAGCTCAGCCAGGTAGTACCCCACATGTTGCGCGCCTTCCGGCGCGGTGAACTGTTTCAGCGCCGACTGCATCAGCGCGGTACGCGCGTCTTCGGCCTCGCCGTTGATCAGCATCACCACACCGACCTTGCGATCCGGCAGCAGCGCCAGCGAGGAATACATGCCCGACAGCGTACCGGTGTGCGCGACCTTCCACTGCCCGTCCATGTCCGACACCCGCCAGCCCAGCCCATAACCGTAGAAACGGGCGTTGTCCCAGTCGCGTTGGCGTTCGCCCAACGGCATCGGCATGTGCAGTGTCCACAGCATGCGGCGTTGCTCGGCACCCAACCACGTCGGCGCCAGCGACGGGTCCAGCAGCACCTGCATCCAGCGCGTCATGTCGCGCAGCGAACAACGGATGCCACCAGCCGCCATCGACGTCAGGTCGGGGCTGAGCGTTCCATCCGCACCGACCACCACATTGCGGCCGTCGCGCCGCACATGCGGTTGGGCGACATTGCCGACCTGCTCCACCGACCATGCGCCCACCTGGCAGCGGGTCATGCCCAGCGGTTCAAACACGCGCTCGCGCATCAGCTGGTCATACGGCTTGCCACCAGCGGCGGCAGCAACCTCACCGGCAACGACGTACATCAGGTTGTCGTAGGCGTAACCGCTGCGGTAGCTGGTGACCGGCTTCAGGTGTGCCAGCCCGGCGATGACATCGGCGCGGGTGAAGGTGTTGGGCTCAGGCCACAGCATCAGGTCACCGGCACCCAGGCCGAGGCCACTGTTGTGGATCAGCAGATCGCGTACCTGCAGGTGTTCGCCCACCCACGGGTCATGCATGCGGAATGCCGGCAGATGGCGCTGCACCGGATCGTCCCAGCGCAGCTTGCCCTGCTCCACCAGCGTGGCCAGCAGTGCGGCGGTCATCGCCTTGCTGTTGGAGGCGATCTTGAACAGCGTGTCCTCGTCGATGCGGCCGCCGTCACCGCGCACCCCTTCGGTGTGGCGATAGACCACCTGGCCATCCTCGACCACCGCCATCGCCACCCCCGGCAGGTGCTCATGCTGGTCCACGAAGGCGATGTCAGCATCCAGGCGTGCGCTGTCCACCGCATGGGCAGCGGGGCTGGCCAGTGCCGCGAGCAGTAGCAACAGACGATGCAAGTCAGTCTCCGTCAGGCGGTGCCGGATCACATCCGGCGATCACAAATCCGCGCCCCCCGGCAGGGCGGCGCGCAGATGCGTCCTCAATAATTCCAGGTCACCGTCAGCTGTGCGTAGCGCGGCGACTGGAACCCGGTGCCATAGCCATACATCGTGTTCGGCGTGCCGATGCTGTCCTGCGGCTCGTAGTCCTGGTCCACGGTGACCACACGCTGCTGGTTGAGCACGTTGTACACCGCAAGCTTCAGGCGCAGGTCGGTGGGAATGGGCACCTTGTAGGAAACGCTCACGTCCAGGTCGTAGGTCCACGGGGTACGGCCGTCACCGCCGCGCGGCGAATGCACGAACACGCGCTCGGACGGCACCGTCGACTGGCAGTTGGACACGCACACGTAGTAGCTGTGGAAATCGGTGTCGTCGAAGGGATTGCCGGCGCCGAAGCGGGTGATCGGGCTGCCCGACTGCACGCCCAGCGTGGCCGCCACGCTCAGGTTCTCGGTCAGCGCGTAGCTGCCGCGGAACTTGAACTGGTGGCGACGGTCGTTGGCCAGGTAGCCATAGCCGCGATAGTTCACCCACGGATTGTCGAAGTTCTCGGTGCGGCCGGCGTCGGCGAAGTCGGTATCGGAGTTGACCGGACCTTCGGCATTGCCGCGGCCGTAGGCCAGCGTATACGAGGCATTGAAGCCCCACTTGCCGTCCCACGCACGGTCGACCTGCAGTTCCAGCGCCTTGTAGTCGCGCTTGGGCTTCACCCAGCCGCGCTGGCCCACATAGTTGCCATCGTCGTCATACAGCGCCCAACCCTCCTTGGAGGTATCGATGTCGATCCAGCCGTCGTTGCTGCCATCGCAGTTGGTATCGCCCCACACCGTGTTGGTGCGCCCGGGGTTGCCCATGATCCAAACGCCGTCGATCGCACCGCACTGCCCCGTGGCGGTGATGTTCATGTCATCAATGGCGTTGTGCAGGCGCCGGTAGGTGACGCTGGCGGCGACCGACCACGATTCACTCAGCATGTGCTGGAAGCCGAGGATGGCCTCATCCTGATAGACCGGGTCCATGTCCCGGTTCACCTCGGCGCGCAGGTCCGGCACGCTGCCGTCGCCCTGCGAATTGTCGACCGGGCCGATCTGCCCACCCAGGTTCGGGATGTTGTTGGCGGCCCCGGTGTAGCCCAGGAATTCGTACCAGGTGCGCTCATCGAGGAAGCCGCCGGCCTGTTTGATGTTGATGACATTGGCCACCGGCAGGTAATAGCGGCCCAGGTTGCCGAACACCTTGGTGGTGCCATCACCACGCACGTCCCACGAAAAGCCCAGGCGCGGGGCGATCATGTTGTCGATCTTGATGTAGCTGTCGCCGTCGCCGCCCTTGTTGTCGAAGCTCTCCACGCGCGCGCCGATGTTCAGCAGGAAGTTCGGGGTGACCTGCCAGTTGTCTTCCAGGTAGTACGCCGAGTTGATGGTTTCGAACGAGCCGGCCACTTCATAGCGGCGGGTGCGTGCGACCAGGCCGCTGGCAGGTACGGTACCGCCATTGAGCGGGCTGCCCGGATTCCGGTAATAGATGTCATAACGCAGCCCACCGGGACCGGGATAGGCACGTTCGTAGTCGGAGGTGTTTTCTTCGCGGTCCAGGCCGAAGCGCAGCAGGTGGTTGCCGAGCGACCACTCGAAGTCGGCGCGTGCAGCCTTGCGTGTATCCAGCGCCGCTTCCAGCTGCGAGCTGCTTGTACAGCTGCGGTCACCCTGCAGGTTCGGTGGCACGCCCTGGGCCGCGGTACGGTTGTCGAACACGCGGTTGCAGTTCTCGTCCATCAGCGAACTCTGCACGCGGTTGCGCTTGTTCTCGCCGTACATCAGCTTCATGGTCAGGTCGTTGTTGACCTGCCAGCTGTACGTACCGGACCAGTTCTTTCCGCCCACCGTGTTGACGATCTGGTTGCTGCGCTCGCCAAGGATGTCGCCGCTGTCGTAGTCGTAACGATAGACGTCGGTGAGGGTCTTGTTCTTGTCGGAGAAGCCGAACAGCGACAACATCTGGTTGTCGGTGATCTGCCAATCCAGCTTGCCGCCCCAGAAGGGCTCGTCGGCCTTGCCCTGGCTGAGGAACGTGCCGGCGTCATTGGTCGAGGTCGGACGATACTCGCGTGCCTCGTACATGCCGAAGAAGAACAGCTTGTCCTGCACCAGCGCACCGGAAGCGAACACGTTCAGTGCGCTGCGCGAATAGTCGTCGCGACGCGCCGAGATGTAGCGGCTGCCTTCGCCGTCGTAGCGGTCACGCGCCTGCGACTGCCAGGCACGCGGCTCGAACACCAGTTCAGCACCGGCCTTGAAGTCGTTGCTGCCCGAGCGGGTGACCGCGTTGATGACACCGCCGGTGCTGCGCCCGAACTCCACCGAATAGCCGCCGGTCTTGACCTGGAATTCCTGGTAGAACGCGAACGGAACCGACGAGAAGCCAACCCGGTTATAGAAATCGGTGACGTTCAGGCCGTTGATGTAGACCGTGTTTTCGGCCACTGACGAGCCACCGAAGGAGATGCCCTGCCCGCCCAGCGAGCCCTTGCCTTTCACCGCACCCGGCGCCAGCAGCGCCACTGCGGTGATGTCACGGTCCACCGGCAGTCGAGACAGTTCCTCGCGGGTGATGTTGGTGGCCGACTCGGTGGACTTCACGTCCACCATCGACACCACCTGCGGCGCGCGCACTTCCACGGTGCCCAGCGTGCTGACAGCTCCCAGCGGCACGTTCACCGTGGTTGCGCTGCCCAGGCTGACCGTGACCTGGCCGACGCGGCTGGCAGCACCGCCTGGCAGGTTTACCTCCATGTCATAGGTGCCGACCGGCAACAACGGGATGCGATAGCTGCCCTTGCTGTCGGCCTGCACCGAGCGCACGAAACCGGTGGCGGGATTGCGGACCGTGACCGTGGCGCCGGCAGGCACCTGCCCCGCATCGCTGGTCAGGCGACCGACGACCGCGCCGTCCTGTGCGAATGCGCTGGGTGCCAGCGTTGCCAGACACGTACCGAGGGCGACGCACAAGGCCGCCCGCTTGATGTTGTAAGCCTTCATCCCCTGCTCTCTCCTGCAAGAATTGAATGGTGGTGGGGTGGTGTGTCGCGCTAGCGTTGCCCGGCTGGCAGTACCCGCCACTGGAAGTCATAGCTCCATTGGTCGAAGTACAGGTTGCCGCCTGACCACTCGGCCTCGCCGCGCTGCGAGTCGACCGTTTCCGAGCGGTAGTGCTGTTTGGCCGGCACGAAGGCCTGGCCGAAATCGTCGTTGAACGCGATGCGGTAGCCATCGAGGCCACCGAGGTAGAAGTCACGCAGCGCGGGCGCGTCGCTGGCCAGCGCACCGGTGGTCACATCCATCGGCAGCCAGCCATACGGCGCCAGGTAAACCTGGCCCCAGTCGTGCAGGTTGTTGTAGCCGCTGCCATCGTCGGAAAACACCATGCCCGACTGCCAGCGCGCGGGAATACCGTTCATGCGCAGCAGGGCGATCAGCAGCAGGGTCTGCTGCCCGCAATCGGCGTGACCGGCACGCAGCGCGTAGTCACTGATGTTGCTGATCGTCGAATACTCGCGTGCACCGGCCCACGGAATGCGATCAACCGCGGCGAACAGCCTGCGTACCACTTCATACGGGCGTGTCTCGCCCTGCAGCACCTGGTCGGAAAACAGCTTCAGGGCGGGCGTGAAACGCACGTGCGGCAGCTGCTCGGCCAGATAGGGCTTCAACGCGGGATCATCCGGCGTGGCCTGCACCTTGGTCGCGTCGATTGCCGTGTGGCGCGCGAAGATCGTCACCGCATAGCGGATTTCAAAGTGCGTCGGCTTGCCAGCGACGGCCTTGGCTTCCAGATAGGCGGTGCGCTGCTGGATGCTGGCCGGGGCGATGCGCGCCTTGCCCGGCGAACTGGCAATCCACTGCACGCGCTCCTGCTGGCCGGGAATCTCGCGCGGGTACGGAATCCATGCACGTACGGTTTCGCCGGCCGGCACGGTGTCGGCCTTGACCGTCAACGACTGGGTGAATTCGATTCGCTGCGGCAACACGGAAGCGTTGCCGCTTTGTTCGGCGGCAGCAACCACGCGTGCATGATGCGCATTGCGCACTTCATTCGGGCCGGGCGGTGGCATAGGCGCATCTGCCCGACGACGCGCACGCGCCTCGTCGCTGAGCAGGAACAGGTTCGACGGTGCGCGCTTGAAGTACCAGCGCGTGCCGTCGATATCGTAGTGCTCGATCAACCCCTGCTGGTCCCAGCGCGCGAACTCCTCGTCGGTCAGGTTGGGAATCCAGCGACGCACGGCGGCCTTGGCTGCGGCTTCGTCGAGGCTGAAATCCAGCTTGATTCGGCGCATGCGCTCGTACTGGAAGTCGGCGGGTGCGGGCACTCCGTCTGCGGCGAACGTCGCATCGACATCCCTGAAGCGACCGCTGTCGACCAGATCGATCAACCGCGTTTCCTGCTCACGATCGACGGCACTGCGCTGATCCGCGGCCGGTGCCGCCCACGCCCACAGCAGCAGCGCGGCGCATAGTCCGGCAGCGACAGGCAGAGACGGTTTGCGAACGGCAGGATCCACAGCGACACTTCCCAAGCGCGGGTGGTAACGGCTGTGTAACACGGGCCGGGGGACCGGTCAATAATTTATTCTTGCTTTCGTCGCCAAAAGGAATAAATATTCCAAAAGGCATTCGAGGAGGGTGTGCAGCGCATGATCCTGGCTTCCCGCGAACCGCGTCGGCACTGGCCGCGCAGGTTGACCCTGGCGCTGGCCTTGGGCCTGCTGGCCTTACCGGTCTTTACTCAGGCAGCCACGCCTGCACCCGACCCCGGCGTACCGCTGCCCTACGTGATCGGCCTGCATGAGGCCTACCTCACCCCGGACTACTGGGCGGCACGCCTGGACAACGCCGACGCACCGATCCTGGACCGCGCGCAGATCAATGCGCAGAACGCGCGGATGCGCGCCGAGGACAGCCACATCCAGGACATCGCCGCGCTGCCGGCACAGCTCAGCGCCACGCAGGTGCGCGACAGCATCGGCGCGCTTTCAAGCTGGCCCAAGCGGGCGCTGTATGACGAGAAGGGCCAGGCCATCGCCCCCGGCCTGCGCACCGCAATCGAAGCCAACCTCGACCTCGACGCGGTTCCTGCGCAGGTCGCACCGTCGTACGGGCTGGTGGTGAAGCGCGCCGCGCTGCGCACCTTCCCCACCCGTCAGCGTGTTTTCAGCACCGTCGGCGACACCGATATCGACCGTTTCCAGGAATCGGCGCTGTTCCCCGGTGACAAGGTCGCCGTGGTCCACCGCAGTGCCGATGGCCGCTGGCTGTTCGTGCACAGCGAGCGCTACAGCGCCTGGATCGAAGCCGATGCCGTGGCCAGTGGTGACAAGGCCACGGTGCTCGGCTACGGCGCGAAGGGTCCGTACCGCATCGTCACCGGTGCCACCGCGCGCACCGCCTACACACCGGAAGAACCGCGTGTATCGCGCCTGCAGCTGGACATGGGCGTGCGCCTGCCGGTGCTGGCCGACTGGCCCGTCGCCGAACCGGTGAACGGCCAGCAGGCACACGCCTCGTGGGTGGTGCAGCTGCCGGTGCGCGAGGCCGATGGCCGCCTGCGCCTGGTGCCGGCACTGCTGCCGCGCTCGCAGGACACCGCCGCCGACTACCTGCCACTGACCCCGCGCCTGCTGCTGCAGCAATCGTTCAAGTTCCTCGGCGAGCGCTACGGCTGGGGCCACGACTACGACACCCGCGACTGCAGTGGGTTCGTATCGGAGATCTACCGCAGCTTCGGCGTACTGTTGCCGCGCAATACCAGCGCACAGGCGATCAGCCCCGCGCTGGACCGCCTGCCGTTCACCAGCAAAGACGGCAAGGCCGTGCGCGACCGCGCCGTCACCGATCTGCAGGTGGGCGATCTGGTCTACATCCCCGGCCACGTGATGATGGCCATCGGCCACGTCGACGGTCGCACCTGGGTGATCCACGATACCGCGGGCGGCAGCTGGTTCGGCGCCGACGGCAAGCGTGTGCAGGCCCATCTCAATGGCGTATCGGTCACGCCGCTGGAGCCGATGATGGCCAGCGACAGCGTCCGCTACATCGACCGCATCACCACCATCCAACGCCTGCGTGCCAAGAATCCCTGAATGAAGATCACCGCCATCGAACTGGGCATGCTGCGCGTGCCGCTGAAAACACCGTTCAAGACCGCGCTGCGCACCGTGGAGACCGTGGAAGACGTGGTGGTGCTGATCCGCACCGACACCGGCCACACCGGCTACGGCGAGGCACCGGCCACCGCGGTCATCACCGGTGACACGCACGGCTCGATCATCGAAGCGATCCGCCACTTCATCGCCCCGCGCCTGATCGGCCAGGAGGTGGTCAACCTCAACCGCCTGTGCACGCTGGTGCAGACCGCGATGGAGCGCAACACCAGCGCCAAGGCCGCGGTGGAAATCGCGCTCTACGATCTGTGGGCGCAGCTGCATGGCGCGCCGCTGTACCAGATGCTGGGCGGTGGCGACCCGGTGATCACCACCGACATCACCATCAGCGTGGACTACATCGACAAGATGGTGGCCGATTCACTGTCGGCGATCGA
>Ga0265296_1003717_pt1 | contig 13882 bp, 12 predicted proteins | sample MunlanPumphouse1_FD_189073 | JGI IMG/M metagenome (GOLD analysis project Ga0265296, IMG submission 189073) | Groundwater microbial communities from a municipal landfill in Southern Ontario, Canada - Pumphouse #1 | ecosystem: Environmental > Aquatic > Deep subsurface > Groundwater | place... | reverse complement strand
TCCTGATGATCAGCTTGTCAGTAGTCCGGCCTACCAGGCGCTGCTGACCTCGCTTGATTATGATATCAGAATTGTGATCGCGGCGGCTACAGTGGGCACGCTCATCGGAGCGGCTTTGATACCTGCCTTTGTTAATATCTTCAACAAGGCCATATTTCTGTTTGAGGAAACCGGTTCCGTGCCCAGGATGCTCTGGCTGATCATTGTTTCTCCCCGCAGGTTTGCGAAGGTGTCCGGTCAGGTTTACCTGCCTGGCAAAAAATCCCTGAAGCTGGCGACTTCCAGGAAACTGACCATCCCCAAAACATTTTTATTCTTAAACATAATTGTAACCGGTATTTATACCACCGGGGTTCTGTCTTCCATCTATGCCGGGGCGCTTTTCCCCAGCTTTCGCTCCACCGCTACCCTGCTTTCAGCGGTAGTAAACGGGTTAGCTACCATTCTTGCCGCAACAGTGGTGGAACCAACGGCCGCAGCCATCACCGATCAGGCTATGCGGGAGGACAGGAGCGATGAAGATGTCAAACAGATGGCTTTTTATCTTGCTTTTACGAGGCTTTTAGGAACTGTATTCGCCCAGTTGATTTTTATACCGTCAGCTTATTTGATAAAATATGTCGCTTCACTGCTCGCTTAATGGGACGTGGGACGTGAGAAATGGGATGTGAGAAGTAAGACATTAGGACGCCGGAATTGAGACATGGGACGTGGGTAGTGAGAATTCATTCGCACTATGATCCTAAGAATGGAAGCAAGAGAACTCCCCGTGCTTCCCTTCCGACGTCCCATGACCCAATAGGAATGCAGTATATACCCACGTCCCACGTCTCACGACCCACGACTAATATCGGAGGTGATGGTTGTTTTGACCCAGGATCTTGAATCGGCGCGGCAGCGGGTCGAGGAACTGCACAAAGAACTCGAATCTCATAACTACAGGTATTATGTATTGGATGACCCGGCCATTTCCGACGCCCAGTACGATAAAATGATGCGGGAGTTGGAAAAGCTTGAAGAACAATTCCCTTCCCTGGTGACTCCATATTCGCCTACACAGAGAATTGGCGGTCGGCCAAGAGAAGGCTTTACCACAGTACGCCACCACACTCCGATGCTCAGCCTGGCCAACGCTTTTGACGAGAGTGAACTGAAAGATTTTGACCGGCGGGTTCGGCAGGCGCTTCCTGATCAAGAGGTCAGCTATGTTGTGGAGCCTAAGGTTGACGGGCTGGCCGTCTCGCTTTATTACGAAAATGGGGTTCTGGTTAGAGGTGCGACCCGTGGTGACGGTGAAACAGGAGAAGACATCAGTGAGAATTTAAAAACCATAAGGAGTGTGCCGCTCCGGCTGCGCGAGGCCATACCAGGGCTGGAAGTCAGGGGAGAGGCGTATATGCCCAAGGATTCCTTTGCCCGTCTGAACGAGAGCAGGGAAGAGGAGGGGGAACCTTTATTCGCCAACCCGCGCAACGCCGCGGCTGGGACCCTGCGCCAACTTGATCCAAAGGTTACAGCCAGGCGGCAGTTAGGACTCTTTGTTTACGCTATCGGGTTAAGTGAGGGAATTAGCAGAACCAGTCACAGTGATGTTTTGGACTTGTTGAAACAGCTGGGGTTTAAGGTCAATGAGTACCGGATTTTTAGTGAAATCAGTGATGTAACGGAATATTGCCAGAAGTGGCAGGCCGGCCGCTTTGATCTTCTTTACGCTGCCGACGGGCTGGTAATCAAAGTTAACTCCATCGCCCAGCAGGAAAGGCTGGGGGCTACCATGAAAAGCCCCCGCTGGGCTATCGCCTATAAGTTCCCACCAGAGCAGGCTGTAACCAGGATTAACAATATTTTTGTCCGGGTGGGCCGGACCGGTGTGTTGACCCCCACCGCGGAGTTTGACCCGGTGCGTCTAGCGGGCACCACGGTAAGCAAAGCTACTTTACATAACGAAGATGTCATCAGGGAGAAGGACATCCGCATCGGGGACCAGGTACTGGTACAAAAAGCGGGAGATATTATTCCTGAGGTGGTGGCGGTTTTGCCGGAGGAAAGGACAGGCGGGGAAAAGGCCTGGTCCATGCCGGCAGAGTGCCCGTCCTGCGGCTCAAAGGTGGTGCGGGAGGAAGGAGAAGCTGCTGTCCGCTGTACCAACATGGCCTGCCCCGCGAAATTATGGGAAGAATTAATCCATTTTGCTTCGCGCAACGCCATGGATATCGCCGGGCTGGGACCGGCTGTGCTCTCACAGCTTCTTGCCGCGGGGCTGATCTACGATCCGGCAGATTTGTATAACCTGCGTTACGAAAGCCTTCTGCCATTAGAGCGCCTGGGCCCGAAGTCATCCCAAAACCTTCTGGGGGCTATTGAGACCAGCAAAAAGAGCTCCCTGGCCAGACTGATTTTTGCCCTGGGGATCCGCCACGTAGGAGAAAGGGCAGCCAAGATCCTTGCTGCACAATACGGTTCACTCGAGTTACTGCTAAAGGCAGGGGAAGAGGAACTGATAGCTGTACCGGAAATAGGTCCCAAGATTGCTGCCAGTGTAACCGCTTTCTTTGGTGAAAGAAAGAACCTGCAGGTAATAAACAAGCTCGTTCAGGCCGGCGTAAATACCATGACCGGAAGGCCGGTGCCTGAAGGCGCCGGGCCGCTGGCCGGCAAAGTTTTTGTTCTGACCGGAGCCATGGAGGGCTTCAGCCGCCAGGAGGCGCAGGAGTTGGTGGAGAGTTTGGGCGGGAAAGTCTCTTCCAGCGTAAGCCGGAGCACAGATTATGTTGTGGCGGGGGGGAAACCAGGCTCAAAATACGATAAGGCGCTCTCTCTGGGTATTCCAATAATAGATGAAAAGGAATTCAGAGCTATGACTGGAATGGTTTAAAACACAATGAATGGCCCGTAATTTATAGTGTTTCGCGTAAGAACGACCACCTTTCAGGCTGTGGTCGTTTTTACGTTTAATACAACATATCTTGTCAACCTCTTTGAGAGGAATAATGGTTTGCCAAAGCAGGGGTTTGATTACATCAGTCCCTCGGTTGCGGGCATCACCGGCTATACCCCTGAGTAATTCTACGCCGATCCGGACTTTAGTTTTAAAATCGTACACCCCGAGGACCGGCCCTCCATGATAACTTTCTATCAGTTTACCAGCTCCAACAGAGAACCACAAAGTTGATTCCTGGTTTTTTATGGCGGGTGATCAGTAGTTATCCAGTTTCGCGCTGACCGGAAGATTTATTCCGGTCAGCGTTTTATTTATGTGGTCTGTCGCCTGCTACACTTGATTTGAAACGCACATACAACAATGGTATAATAATAAAAGTTGTTGCCTTTTTATGACAATACTATTCAATTATTTAGATTTTGGGGAAGGTGAAATCCTTGATTACCAAGATTACCAAAGAAGATGTTGATCGGGTGGCGCTGTTAGGCCGATTGGAACTGACCGGTGAGGAAAAAGAGATGTTTACCAGGCAGCTGAACGATATTTTGGAACATTTCCAGTTTCTTGAGCGCCTGGATACGGCCAATGTGCAGCCTACGGCGCACGTGTTGCCACTTAAAAACGTACTGCGGGAAGACTGGGCGGGACAGCATATGTCACGCGAAGATGCCTTGGCCAACTGTCCTGACCGGGAAGATGACTATTTCAAGGTGCCTAGAATCGTATAGGCAATAGGGAGGCGAATCAGTTGCAGCTTTTCCGGCTAACAGCCCACGAACTGCATGATCTTTTAATAAAAAAAGAAATTTCAGCAATAGAAATAACTGAGGCTGTGTTTGACAGGATTGCATCGGTTGAGGAAAAGGTCGGCGCGTACCTGAACAGGACCAGGGAACGGGCACTGGCGCAGGCCCGGGTGGTAGACGGGCAGATCCGGAAAGGTGAAAAAATATTCCCTCTCTCCGGCATCCCCATAGCCATTAAAGACAACATGTGCACAGATGGCATAACCACAACCGCGGGTTCGAAGATTTTAGCAAATTTTATACCGCCATACAGCGCTACAGTGGTAAAAAAGCTTGACGCGGCCGGGACGGTCATGGTAGGCAAGACTAATCTGGATGAGTTTGCGATGGGTTCATCCACAGAGAACTCCGCCTTCTTCACCACCCGGAATCCATGGGATACCGGCCGGGTGCCCGGCGGTTCCAGCGGTGGTTCAGCCGCGGCGGTCGCCGCCGGTGAGGCGGTTTGCGCCCTGGGCTCAGATACCGGAGGCTCGATCCGGCTGCCGGCCTCGTTTTGTGGGGTAGTTGGGATGAAGCCTACTTACGGAGCAGTTTCACGGTTTGGGCTGATTGCCTACGCTTCCTCCCTCGACCAGATCGGCCCTTTTACCAGGGATGTTACCGACTGTGCCTTAATGCTCAATATAATCTGCGGGCATGATCCTCTGGACTCCACTTCGGTCAATTTTAAGGCGCCGGACTACACCGGGTTTTTGGTGAACGACGTGCGCGGGATGAGGATAGGTGTGCCCGAAGAATACATGGCTGAAGGTATCGACCCGGAAGTGCGCGATGTTATCGGGAAGGCGATGGCGCTGCTGCAATCCCTTGGAGCTAATGTTGAATATACCACCCTGCCGCATACCGAGTACGCCCTGCCGACCTATTACCTGATTGCCCCCGCGGAGGCCAGTTCGAACTTGGCCCGTTACGACGGGGTGCGATACGGCCTGCGGGCTGAAGAAGTGGAAGATATTATCGATATGTTTATAAAGACGCGCAGCCAGGGTTTCGGTTCCGAGGTTAAAAGAAGAATCATGCTTGGTACCTATGCCCTTTCAGCAGGTTATTACGACGCTTATTACCTTAAAGCGCTGAAAGTCCGGACCTTGATCAAGGAAGACTTTGACCGTGCCTTTGAAAAATACGACCTGCTTATTTCCCCCGTTTCACCAACCACGGCCTTCCGTATTGGGGAAAAAACAGACGACCCGCTTAAGATGTATCTTTCTGACGTATGTACTATCTCGGTAAACCTGGCGGGCATACCGGGCATGTCTATTCCCTGCGGCTTCGCGGGGGGGTTGCCGGTAGGCCTGCAATTGATGGGCAGGCACTTTAACGAGGGAGCGCTTCTGCGGGCCGCCTATACCTTCGAGCAGAATACTGACTATCATAAACGGTTTCCGGAGTTGTAATAAAAAAAACATTTGACAGGATTAACAGGATTAGCAAGATTAACAGGATTATAATAAAAGTTTAAATCTCATTATTAAAGATTGTTTATGAGTGTATTAATAATATTTTTTAAAAAATCTTGTAAATCCTTAAAATCCTGTAAATCCTGTCAAATTGTTTTTCTCACTTTGTTTCTAAAAAGAGGAGGTTGAAGTTTTGGCCCGGTACGAAACTGTTATTGGTCTGGAAGTGCATATTGAGCTGAAGACCAAGTCGAAAATTTTCTGCGATTCCACCACTGAATTCGGCGGTGACCCCAATACCCATGTCTGCCCGGTTTGTCTGGGACTACCGGGGACACTGCCCGTGATCAACAAGAAAGTTGTAGAATACGCAATTAGGGCCGCTCTCGCGATAAACTGCCGGATAGCCGGCTTCTCCAAGTTCGACCGTAAAAACTACTATTATCCGGACATGCCAAAAAACTATCAGATTTCCCAGTATGATTTACCAATCGCCGAATTCGGCTACCTTGACATAGATACTGACGGCGGCGTTAAAAGGATAGGCATTACCCGCCTGCACATGGAAGAGGATACCGGTAAACTCGTGCACCAGGGCACCATAACAACCACGCCTTTTTCCCTGGTGGACTACAACCGGGCGGGTGTTCCATTAATTGAAATCGTTTCCGAGCCGGACCTGCGTTCTCCGGAAGAGGCTTGTGCTTATATGGAAAAACTAAAAGCTATTGTCCAGTATACCGGGGTATCGGACTGCAAGATGGAAGAAGGTAGCCTGCGCTGTGACGCTAATATTTCCGTGCGGCCGGTTGGCAGATCTGAGTTGGGAACCAAGGCTGAAATAAAAAATCTCAACTCTTTCAGATCCCTGCAAAGAGCCCTGACCTACGAGATTGAGCGCCAGATCGAAACTTTGGAGGAAGGCGGCCGGATTGTTCAGGAAACCCGGACCTGGGACGAAGGGAAAGGTGTCACTCTGTCAATGCGCAGCAAGGAACACGCGCATGACTACCGCTATCTTCCCGATCCGGACCTGGTGCCGCTGGTGATTCAGAGTGAATGGGTGGAAGATATCCGCCGCTCTCTCCCGGAACTGCCGGACGCGCGCAGGGAGCGCTACGAAAAGGAATACGGGCTGCCCGGCTATGACGCCGCGATCCTGACCAATACCAGAGAACTGGCTGAGTATTTCGAGGACTGCGTGACCTGCTACCCAAATCCAAAAGTGGTCAGCAACTGGGTTATGGGCGATCTGGCCAGGCTTCTCAACGCGAACAACCTGGAAATCACGGAGTGCAGGGTCAAGCCGCAGCAGTTGGCCTCCCTGCTTGAGCTTATGGACAAGGGCACCATCAGCGGCAAGATTGCCAAAACGGTATTTGAAGAGATGTTCACCACCGGCAAGGACGCCAGTGTCATCGTTAAAGAAAAGGGACTGGTCCAGATCAGCGATGAAGGCGCTATATCCATTGTGGTGGATGAAGTCATCGCCAACAACCCCAAATCAGTTGAAGACTTCCGGGCCGGCAAGGAGAAAGCCTTGGGCTTCCTGGTGGGGCAGATTATGAAGGCGACCAGGGGCAAGGCCAACCCTGAAATGGTAAACAAGCTGTTGAGAGAGAAGCTGTAAACAAGGTCGGTGCACAGAATCCGAATCTGTCTGATCTTTAAGAGATATGGAGACGCAATATGGGATTTGAATGGCTATTTTCTAATTGGGAACTTTATTTAGGCCTCGCTGTTGCCCTGGCTATCGCCTTGTTCGTCTATCTTAAGCAGGAGATAGAATCATTGAGCAGGGGAAAAGCTGCTCCCGAAGCAGGCAAACGGGACAACCCCAATAGAAATAAAGGTACAAAAGAACAATCTGGTGGCGGAACAGTTACCCCTGCTGGGGCACGCAAGGCAGAGAAGAACCCAAAAGACAGAGGTAAAAAGGATTGAGCCTGCGGGCTCTTTTATTTTTGGAGACATAAATCAAAAGGCTACAACTGTATAGCAGAAGGCTTAACTGAGCCTAAGGAGAAAGATCCAGTTTAAGATCGGGCAGCACGCAGGTGACACTTATTTTTAATTGCCAGCATGGCCTGTTTTATCCTGGTAATAAAATTTTATAATTTTTTAACTTTTCAGATAATGATAATTGTGGTACTATTTTAAGTAATTCAGTTTTACCGCCGGTGTTAAATAACTATAGATAATGTGAGTTAATCAATTGAGGAGTGAAGCGGCAATGAACAAGGATATCATTATTGTGGACACTACCCTGAGAGATGGGGAACAGACGGCGGGCGTCGTTTTTGCCAACAGGGAGAAAGTAAGGATAGCAAGGCTTTTAGATGAAATAGGAGTACATCAAATAGAGGCCGGTGTACCGGTAATGGGCGGGGATGAGAAAGAAGCCGTCCGGGCTATCTGCAAGTCCGGCCTGAAGGCCAGCATCATGGGCTGGAACCGCCCCGTAATTAAGGATATAGAAGCATCGATAGACTGTGGTGTGGATGCGGTTGCCATTTCAATTTCCACATCGGACATCCATATCAAGCATAAGCTCAACACAACCCGCCAGTGGGTTCTGGAACAGATGGCCCTAGCCACCCGCTTTGCTAAGAAGGAGGGTATGCAGATTTCCGTCAATGCTGAAGACGCTTCCCGTTCCGATATGAACTTCCTGATCGAGTTTGCCAGGGCCGCCAAAGAGGCCGGCGCTGACCGCCTGCGCTACTGTGATACCGTGGGAATCATGGAGCCGTTTACCATTTATGACCGCATCAAGGAAATCAGGGACGCGGTGGATCTTGACATAGAGATGCATACCCACAACGATTTTGGCATGGCCACGGCCAATGCCCTGGCAGGCGTTAAAGCGGGGGCCAGGTACATAGGGGTGACTGTTATGGGCCTGGGTGAGCGTGCCGGCAATGCCGCCCTGGAAGAAGTGGTCATGGCTCTTAAGCACCTGTATGATATTAACCTGAATTTTAAAACCGAAATGTTTCTGGAAGTGGCCGAATACGTATCCCGTGCCTCGGGCAGGGAACTTCCCAAGTGGAAGGCCATTATCGGCAAGAATATGTTCGCCCATGAATCAGGTATCCACGCCGACGGTGTGCAAAAGGACCCCAAGACCTATGAGGCCTTCCATCCTGAAGAAGTAGGCCTGCTGCGCCAGATTGTGATAGGCAAACACTCGGGCACGGCGGCTTTAAAGGCCAAGTTTGTGGAATTCGGCATAGTGTTAACCGAGCACCAGGCCAAGGAACTGCTGTCAAAAGTCCGTTCATACACAGTTTCCATAAAACGGCCGCTCTTTGACAAGGAACTGATGTACATTTATGAAGATTTTTTTGGAAAGAGGGATTGACATTGGGCCAGACAATCATAGAAAAAATCCTTTCCAGCCACAGCGGCCAGGAAGCCCGTGCCAATGAAATAGTAGTGGCCCAAGTTGATTATATGATGGGACAGGATGGGACAGCCCCACTTGCCATCAGGGCCTTTAACGAGATGGGCGGGTTGGAAGTATTTGACAAGGAGCGTGCCGCTTTTGTGATTGACCACAGCGCTCCCAGCCCTAATGAGGGGGTTTCCGCCCTGCACAAAATGATGAGGGAGTTTGTCAGGGAAAAAGGTTTTCGTCTTTACGACATTGGCGAAGGTGTCTGCCACCAGGTAATCCCCGAGAGCGGCGTGGTCGGTCCGGGCAGCCTGGTCATCGGAGCTGATTCCCACACCTGCACCTATGGGGCGCTGAATGCTTTTTCCACAGGGGTTGGCTCCACTGACCTGGCCGGTGGGTTAATATCTGGCCGGATGTGGTTTAAAGTCCCCGAGTCCATCAAGTTTGTCTGCAGCGGGACCCTGTCGCCAGGTGTTTACTCAAAAGACCTCATATTATACCTGATCGGCGAAGTCACAGCCGACGGGGCAACCTACCTGGCGGCGGAGTTTGTTGGTGAAGCCATAGCAGCAATGTCCCAGGAAGCCCGCTTTACCATGTCCAATATGGCCATAGAAATGGGCGCCAAGGCCGGGTTAATGGAAGCGGATGAAAAAACGTCGGCCTGGCTGCGGCGGTTTACAGACAGGGAGTTTCACCCGGTAAGCGCCGATGCGGACGCATCTTACGCCAGGGTGCTGGAGTACGATGTTTCACGGCTTGAGCCGCAGGTGGCCAGGCCTCACCGGGTGGACAACGTGGCGCCGCTCAGTCAGGTGGCCGGCAAGCCCGTGCAGCAGGCTTTGATCGGTACCTGCACCAACGGCCGTTTGGAGGACCTACGGATTGCCGCCGGCATCCTGGGTGGGCGCGGGGTCCACAAGGATGTGCGCCTGATTGTTGCGCCCGCCTCCCGCCAGGTTTATTTAGACGCCATGGCAGAGGGGATAATTCAAACCCTGGTACAAGCCGGCGCGGCTGTGGTTACACCGGGCTGTGGACCCTGCGTCGGGACGCACAACGGTGTGCCTTCGGACGGTGAAACGGTTATTTCCACGGCCAACCGCAACTTCAAAGGCCGCATGGGCAACTCCAACGCGGAGATCTACCTGGCCTCACCAGCTTCTGTAGCGGCCAGCGCTGTAACCGGCAAAATCACCGACCCGCGCGAGTTTATTTAAAACACGTTGACAGGATTAACAAGATTTAGAATAGGATTTACAGGATTTTTTCAGAAGTCTTAATGAAATAAGAATTATTATAAAACAAGGATAATTAAGGATTAACAAAAAAATTTATTAATTATTTTTAAAAAATCTTGTTAATCCAAATAAATCCTGTAAATCCTGTCAAATAAATAAATCTTAAAAAGCAGGTGTTTTTATGCAGTTCAGCGGCAAAGTTCATAAGTTTGGCAATGACGTCAATACCGACTACATTATTTCAGGAAAGTACAAGTTTAAAACCCTGGACATGAAAGAACTGGCCAAGCACGTTATGGAGGACCTTGACCCTAATTTCTATGGAAAAGTCAGCACAGGAGATTTCATCGTGGCCGGCACAAATTTTGGCTGCGGTTCATCCAGGGAACAGGCCCCCTTGGCCATTAAGTATGCTGATGTGGGAGCGGTCCTGGCCAAATCATTTGCCCGTATTTTCTATCGCAACGCTATTAATACCGGTCTGCCCGTGGTGGAGTGCGACACCGATCTGATCGAACCGGGCGATGAACTGACCGTGGATCTTGAGGCGGGGCAAATTACCAATAAGACAAAGAGCGCTGTTATACCAATCAAGCCTCTGCCAAAAGTTATGATCAAGATCCTTAACGACGGAGGTCTGGCGGCGCATTTCAGAAAATACGGAGGGTTTAATTTAGGTTAAGAATATAGAATACAGGAGACAGAATTCAGTATTTATAAGTAGTTTATCCTGAATTCTGGCTTTTTGACTGCTGTAAGTTAAATATTTTGTCAAAATAGAATTGTTGACTACCGCAATGGAGGTGCCTTATGTCATACAACATTACTCTTATTCCCGGCGACGGTGTCGGCCCGCAAGTCGTAGAAGCCGCCCGGCGGGTTATTGACGCCTCCGGGGTCGCGATCAATTGGGAGGTGGTTGAGGCCGGCGAGGCGGTAATAGAGCAACACGGAACGCCTCTGCCGCAGCACGTCCTGGATTCAATTAAAAAAAACAGGGTAGCCCTGAAAGGGCCGTTAACCACTCCGGTAGGAAAAGGGTTTCGCAGTGTTAACGTAACCCTGCGCCAGGAGTTGAACCTTTACGCCAATGTGCGCCCGGCGCGCAACCTGCCCGGGGTGGAAACGCGTTACAGCGGGGTGGACCTGGTTATAGTTAGGGAAAACACGGAAGATCTTTACGGCGGGATTGAGCACCGGGTCGGGAAGGATGCGGCGGAAAGCATAAAGATTATCACCAGGGAGGCTTCCCTGCGCATCGCCCGCTTCGCTTTTGAGTTCGCCCGCCGGGAAGGCCGCAGGAAAGTGACCGTTGTACACAAAGCTAATATCATGAAGCTGTCCGACGGGCTTTTCCTGGAATGTGCCCGGCAGGTAGCCGGGGAATACCCGGACATTGAGTTTGAGGAGTATATTGTTGACGCCATGTGCATGAAACTGGTCCAGACCCCCGAAAACTACGATGTGCTGCTCCTCCCCAACCTTTACGGTGATATTGTTTCTGACCTCTGTGCCGGCCTGGTCGGCGGACTGGGTGTGGCGCCCGGCGCTAATATCGGCGACGAAGCAGCTGTTTTCGAGCCTGTACACGGCAGTGCGCCAAGGCATGCCGGCTTAAACAGGGTAAACCCGCTGGCGACTATTTTGTCCGGGGTGATGATGCTCAAGCACCTGGGCGAAATGGACGCGGCCGGGCGGATAACCGCTGCTGTTATCAAGGTATTGCAAGAGAAGAAAAGCCTGACTTATGACCTGGGCGGCAGCGCTGGCACCAGCGATATGGCCGACGCCATCATCGCAGCTATGAAGTAAAATATTTTTTAAGATTAAAAGGTGTTCCACCGTTTTTTATGGACTGCGCATTATTAAAATCGCAAGTCCATTTTTTATTTGCCGGTATAAAAGAATTGCCCAACAACCATACTAATAAAAACAAAAAACCTTTTTATACCATAACCGAGGAGGTGGGATCCAAAATGGCTAATCCAACCAGATTCGGCAAGGGGGAAGCGAAGCTCAAGGCCATGCATGAGGCTGATTACCCCGGGGGAGTTGTGGTTGACCCGACGCCGATAACCGCAGGTGAAGAAGTGACAGTTTTTTATGACGGTCTGCTGGGTAAGGAAGGAAATGGACAGGTTTATCTTCATTACGGATACGGGCACTACAATAAGTGGAAAAACACTTCAATTGTGAACATGGAAAAATCAGGCTGGGGCTGGGTAAGCAACGTGGACATGCCGGAACATGAAGGGCGCTTTAACTTTTGTTTCAAGGACGGCGCCGATCACTGGGACAACAACAATGGAGTTAACTGGAGCTTCGAGATTCACAACGGGAGCAAGCGCTATTAAATGAAACAGTCCCTGCCACTAGCCCGGTAGGGATTTTTATTGGGCTTTGGTCGATAGACAGGAGGCGAGAGTTTGTTGAGAGTTTTAATGTTATCCTGGGAATACCCGCCCAAAAGCGTGGGAGGGTTGGCCCAGCACGTTTACGACCTGACCGGCGCTCTGGCGGAGAGCGGTGTGGATGTGCACCTGATTACTTCCGGTGACAAAAGCGCGCCTTCCTACGAGCGGGTCAACGGGGTTAATGTTTACAGGGTGGAGCCTTACCGGGTTTCTTCACCCGACTTTGTTACCTGGGTGGCGCAGTTTAATGTGGCTTTGCTGGAAAAAGTGATGCCGCTGCTTAATGAGGTTGGCGGGTTTCATGTCGTGCACGCTCATGACTGGCTGGTGGCCTACGCGGCCAGGGCTATTAAACACGCGGGAAGGCTGCCCCTGGTGGTCACCATCCACGCCACAGAATATGGCCGCAATCACGGGCTGCACAATGATGTGCAAAGGCATATCAGCGATATCGAATGGTGGCTCACCTATGAGGCCTGGCGGGTTATCTGCTGCAGCCGCTACATGGAAGGAGAGGTAAAGCATGTTTTCCAGCTTCCCCCTGATAAGGTCGCAGTCATACCAAACGGGGTCAACGTCGCCAGTTTCCAGAAGGGCAGCGATAACGAACTCCGCAGTCACTACGCCGCCCCGGATGAAAAGGTCATTTTTTATGTAGGCAGGCTGGTCAAGGAAAAAGGGGTGCAAGTTTTACTTGATGCCGCCCCGGAAGTCCTGGCCCACTACCCTCAGACCAAGTTTATCATAGCCGGCAAAGGCCCCTACCTGAGCGCCCTGAAACGGCAGGTGGAGGCGCTGGGCATCGCCAACAGAGTATATTTTACCGGATACATCAATGATAACGTCAGGAACAGCCTTTACAGCTGGTCTGACGCGGCGGTATTTCCCAGCCTGTACGAGCCTTTCGGCATTGTGGCGCTTGAGGCCATGGCCGCCCGGACGCCGGTAATTGTGTCCGACTGCGGTGGTATCAGTGAAATTGTCAGCCACGGGGTAAACGGACTAAAAGCTGCTACCGGCAACAGCCACTCCCTGGCGCAAAACATTCTGGCCGTTTTAAAACAGTCCGAACTGGGCGAATATTTAAAGGAGAACGCGTATAGTATGGTTTTAGATGAATTTAACTGGCGGCATATCGCCCGTCAAACGGTTGCCGTATACAAAGAAGTTCTGGATGCGCACCGCAGCACAACATGGCCTGTGGCCGACAGGCAGAACGGGATTTTCGGGCGGTTTAACCGGCTCATTGCCAGATACTCCTAAGCTTTTTCTCAAACAACGAACGGAGGCTCGTGTATGAAGGCTATCATTATGGCCGGGGGAGAGGGTTCACGTCTCAGGCCTTTGACCTGTGGCAGGCCAAAGCCAATGGTTCCGGTTTTAAACAAACCTATAATGACTCACATCATTGATCTATTGAAAAATCACGGTTTTACCGACATCGGCGTAACCCTGCAATATATGCCCGAGGCAATCAAAGATCACTTTGGCAACGGGGCGGAATATGATGTTAATTTACGTTATTTTGTGGAGGATTCACCCCTGGGCACCGCGGGAAGTGTGAAAAACGCCTCGGGATTCCTGGATGAGACTTTTCTGGTGATCAGCGGAGATGCCTTGACCGATCTGGAGTTGTCCCGCGCCGTTGAATTTCATAAAAAGCAGGGTTCCCTGGCC
>Ga0265296_1003715_pt1 | contig 13884 bp, 9 predicted proteins | sample MunlanPumphouse1_FD_189073 | JGI IMG/M metagenome (GOLD analysis project Ga0265296, IMG submission 189073) | Groundwater microbial communities from a municipal landfill in Southern Ontario, Canada - Pumphouse #1 | ecosystem: Environmental > Aquatic > Deep subsurface > Groundwater | place: Canada... | reverse complement strand
ATATGAGTTATGAGTCTCCCCCAGACCCCCTCTTTTCAACAAATACAATTAAATTTGAATGGAAAACTGTTCAGTCAGACTAAACCATCACACATTGACTAGATTATTTTTTAAATTTATTTTAGCTGGTTAATTCTTATTAACTCAAGTTTCGCATTTAAACAATTATTATACCGATATATATTAGTAATATCAATACTTCTCCAATTCGGAAAATAATTTTCGATGATCAACATAAGAGATCTTTCTCGAGGAATTGAAAAGCAATTACTACATAAAAAAGAATCACACAATAATTATAAGTCTCTAATTTAATATATCTTTCGCAACAAAAGGAATAACCCTTATGAGAAAAATAAAATTTATCAGACAATAAAATGTTTAGAATATTATTTATGAGTTTTTTTAATAATTTTCCCATATTCTTTTAATGATGGATCTATTTGCAATATTCTGAATTATTAATATTTGTAATTTCTTATTTGACTTTCTGAAGCCAAAAACTCCCTCCACTGTTTTTATAACAATTAGGCATGGATGCAAAGCATTCCTTATGTAGAGTGTGCAAAAAATTAGGAAAAAGAATGATTTTAAAACTATCGTTGTACATAAGGAAGGATCTCAGAATGTAATCTTCATTCCAACTCCTGCCATCCAAAACCCAATCTTTAGGGTACTCAAAGGGGTAAAAAATATCATGAAAATGTATAAGAACTCCTTTTTTCAAGGAAGGTAATATTTCGAATATCAAATAATTAACATCACTACCGGTTTTAGAGACATGAGTACTGTCAATAAACAAAATATCATTTTCCTCTAATTGTTCAAAAAAAGAAATTTCGATTTGCTGTAGATTCTTTTCGAAGATTGAAACCTGATGTTTATCATCATTTGTTAATAAAGAATATAACCGGTCAGGAAAGGGTTCAATGAATGACAAACTCGTTTGCGGCCTGCTAAAATACTGAATGGCATCAAGAATTAAAGCAGATGAGAACCCCGACCCAATTTCAATTATTCTCGAAGGGTTAAAATGCCTTATAAAAGAATAAAGGAAAATACCATCAGAATATGAAAAAAATGGGTTCTCATAATAGTACCGGAATTTTTTGTTCTTACTCTCCGGAAAAGGAATATCGTGATAATTTTTAGAAAAGTCATCAATGAGTTTTAGCTGTTCTAAAATATTGAGATCAATGCCTGGAAGTGTTGAGGGAATGTTTTTTTTCCAGATTTCATCTTCACGTTGTTTTACCTCTTCAGTGTTTACGACAGGGGAATAATAATGTCCTGCTGGGAAAAGCATATGTTTTTCGTATTCTTTGAGCTTCGCTCGTAATTGTTCTTGTTGCTGATTCATTTGATCTTCATTTTTAATTGTTTGATCATAGAATATACAGGGGAAATCGTGTTTCAAAATGCTTTTCAATATGGTTAAATATTTATTCGCTAAAGATTCATCAACAAAGCATATTGAATTAATATTTCTGGAATTTTCTATTATCCATAGTTGCCAATTTTCCCTGTAATACTCACCATATAAAATTTCAACCCCTATTTGCTCCAATTCCGAGACATCAGGCTCCGGTCGTAGAAAATTGTCAGGAAGAAACTTAATATTAAAATTTAGTTCAATAAAATGATTGATCATCTGTATCGTCTTCTCGCTATGGTGGCTAGAGGCACACGGCACGTTATAATCAATTAACAGAATCGTTTGTTTGTGTTTGCTTTTATCGCGTGCTTTGAACAGATTTTCGTCTCTATTATAATTATTCTTATCTAGTTCAACCTTCCATTTTGAATAGAAAATCTTCTGATTTTCATCCTGTTTCTTTTTGATCCCTTGTGTAATATCTGTTCCGTGTGAAATACCTTCAAAATGAATGACAATTGATTTTGGCTGATACACGGTGCGATATCCTAACGATCGGATCCTCATTGCCAAATCGGTATCTTCATAATAGGCCGGCGTATATTGAGGATCAAAACCATCTAATTTTTCCCATAGTTCTTTTCTAACACAGATGCAGGCCCCCGAACAATAATCAACATCCTTAAAATAATTGTACTGAGGTTGGTCGGGATCATCTCCTCGGCCGTAATTCATAGCTGAACCGTCTTTGAAAACAACACCACCAGCTTCCTGCAATTCACCGGTCGAAAAAATTAGTTTCGCCCCCACCAGGCCAACATCCGGCTTTTCTTCCATGGTTTTCATGAACCAACTAAGCCACCCTGGTTGAACAAGGGTATCGTTATTTAAAAATACAATGTATTTCCCCGAAGAAAGTTTTGCTGCTTTGTTACAATTGAACAAAAATCCCAGGTTTTTTTCATTTCGGATAACTTTGATATTCCTTACAAACCGTTCAATATTCCTTGTATCATCGGTAGAACAATCATCCACGACTATGATTTCATATGATATTTCTCCTGAATTTTTCAGGATAGAAGCGAGGCAAGCGTATGTATAATCCCATTGATTGTAAACCGGAATTATAATTGATACAAGTGGTTGATCAGGATTTAAAGAAAATTCAAGAATTCCGGATGGCTTAATAAGGTCGTATCTGATAGGTTCACCCTTACTCTGTTGAATATCAGCATGGAGTCGCCGGCCTTTCATGTATAATATGGCTCTATTAATGAACTCATTTGTTCCTTCGCGCTTTAATAATTGGTATCCTAATTTAATATCTTTATAAATCATTGGGATTTTAAAAGAATGTTTAATAAACCAAGAAGGGATAGTCCGATTTCTCCTTTTAACAATAAGTTCATTACAAAAACCAACAAGCTCCTCAATTTTTTCTTTTACAGCGCTATAGGAACATATTTCAGAATTAAGCTGTTGACCGGCGAGACCCATTTCTAATTGCAAATTCTCATCTTCCATTAGCATTATCACAAAATTTGCAAAATCAGCAGGATCATCGACAATCATCATTTGTTTCCCATGAATGGCTTCAAAACCCTGCGCACCTATTCTTGTGGATACTACTGGCACTCCATAAGCCATAGCTTCATTGACTTTCCCTTTCATTCCTCCTCCAAACCGCATTGGCGCAACTGATACAGCAGCCATTTCAAGGTAAGGTTTGGTATCAGGAACATATCCTATCACTTTTATACCAGGAATACTATCTAGTGCCAATACTTCTTCAATAGGATCACTACCTATAATCAAAAATTCAGCTTTAGGATTAGATTTATAAATTATAGGCCAAATTTGTGCCGAGAACCATTTAACAGCATCAGGATTAGGGTACCAACTATAAGAACCTATGAAAATAACCGTGGGATTTCGTTTTCCACTTTTTCTTGGATTAACCGGAACAATATTAGGAATCAGAATAACATTTTTGATCCCTTCGACCTTTGTAAGCAGATTTAGGTCATCTTTACTGACTGCAATGGTTATATCAGACGCCTTGTAAATATCCAATTCTCGTTTTTTCGTTTGTAATACTTGGGAGTAATCGATCTCTCCCAATTTTGCCTGCGTTTCTTCTCTGGCATAATGCACATCAACAGAATCCACGATTGTAAATGCCGATGGTAGTGCAGTTTTAAATTGAGGCATCATTTCTTCTGCTATCCAATACATATTAAAATATCCTCCATCATAGCGATTCTCCTCTAAGGCTCTTCTAAAAGCATCTTTTTTTATCGGTAAAATCCGTATCCCTTTATTCGAAAGTGCCTCTATATAAGGAACCGCATCCTGTGAAGTGTTCCATTCAATATGCGATGTAGCAATACAAAAATCAATTTCCCAAAATTCAGATAACATTTCCAGAATGGATACAAATCTTCGTTCTCCGGAACTTTTATCGGGTCGTGGAATATTGTAAGAAACAACTAGAATCTTTGGCTTAGTATCCATTTTTCCCAATCTTAAAACGTTTAATTAAATTATACGCTTGAATTGGTAGCCACATTATGATCCTGCCAACTTTATAGGTGTATGATCGACGGATAATATCCGCTTCGTTATCATAATGAGTAGCTTGGTATTGTTTATTTGATTTTTTTTCAAAAGCGATATTATTATTATGTGAAGAATCGATCACATTAACAGGTAACACAGTATTTGTAACAATTGTCGAAAGTTTTTCCATGAGTTGAAGGTAATCTACCTTACTTGCCAAAGCTTCTTTGGTTTTTTCTAACCACTGTAATCCAAACTTCTTATCGGGCTCTAAATGAGCACCCTCTGCCCATTCATTCCAGGCATTTATAAAAATTAATTTTTCATCACCAGAATGTTCTGCATCAGTAAGTTCAATAGTTATTTTAAGAAAAATGGAATAAAGTTCTGGTGATGAGTTAACAAAAATTGCACTTGAGTTTTGTCGCCTTGGAGTATTGTCCCAGGCAGGGAAAATCCCTCTAAAAAACTTATAGGGTGGTTTTTTAATGTTTACCATACGCTCCATGACTAACTTATAATCCATTATAAGATAGTCGTCCAATGGGGTAAATTCAAGATTATTTTCGTTTGAAGACCATTGTGGCAGAACCCGACACTCTGGATGAAAATCAAGTGGAAACTGCACAGTAGCATCAAAGCCGATCAGTCGTGGATCAATCTCCTTCACAAAATTATTAACCGCACACAGAAAAAGCTCTTCATTGAGCTCTTTCTTGATGATATTTCTCCAAATATCGACAGTCTGGTTAATATCCGGAAATCGTTCAACACGATAAATAAGCAGCAATAATTTATTGTTTACACGAATATATCTTTTATCCTTCAGGACCGGGATTAGTTGACGTATAAATACTTCATCATCTTCTTTAGAGTGTTTTTGCTCTATTATTATTTCATTTTCCCTTCCATCCCATCTTCGGGTCCAGTTCTCATTTGCCCAACAAATGCAGAAGGGGAAATCTGGTTTACCTGTTCTTAAATTCTCATCTAGAGGTCTGTTAAGTAATCGTTTACCATTAAAGTAATAATAATAATAACAAAAACCATAAATCCCATAGGCTTTTGCAAGATAAGCCTGTTCCTCTCTGACTTCAGCTAACCTCAGATCATAGAAACCCAAATCAGCCGGGATATGTGGTTGATAATGTCCGGGGAAGACTGGTTTTGCAAAAGCAACATTAATCCATTCTGTAAAGCCTTTCCCCCACCATAAATCGTTTTCTGGAATGGGATGAAATTGAGGAAGATAGAATGCAATTAATCGAATATCATTCTCTGTACTCATATCTTATTCTGAAATATAACTTTTTGCTAATATAAGTTTAAATGCAATCCTGTCTTATAATATTTAATAGTTTGAATTTAGATTAAAATTGATCACTGTGTAAATCTTGAGTTACCTGAATTATTATCATCACGAGAGACAGTGTTAAAAAATTTTAAAAACAGCTGATATATATATCGAAGAGGTGATGTAATTCTCCAGGAATAAGAATTGTAGAGTGAGTTAATCATTTTTTCAGCATTATTAAATTGATTCTCCATTTCCTGAATTATATTCTCTTTTTCCTGGATTAAATGAGTTAATTCAAAAAGATCATGATCTTTTGTTTTTATTAGAATCTCTTTTTCGAGAATAATATCGTGGTTTAGAATTTCAATAACCTGCTCATTATCAATTTTATTTACTTCTCCTATAATTTCGATTTCCTTTACATCAAAGTCAAAATTTAAAAATACTTGCGGATCAAAATTTAAAAACCTCCAGGATTTATTAGCTCTTTGAATACCATTTGAATTTAACTTTGCTTCGGGATTTATTATTATTTCGTTGTTCATAGTCGTAATGACTATTTTATAAATTTTTAGATCAACATAAAATTCTTCAGTTGGATCAAGTCTCAAATAATTAATTCCATGATCCGGCAAAGTAAAAGAAATTGAAAATAAACCAAACGGAATTTTTTCTGCTAATACACTCTGTTTTTCATTAAAACTATTTTCTGTTCGTGCATAATAAAGTTTAGGCTGTAATAAAATTTCGGAAGTATCTTTCATTATTGATGCATTTATCAGGTCAATTACGGCATTATTATTACCTTTAAATTCCTTTTCTTTCAATTCAATTAGTTTTTTGTAAATTTTGCCGGCATGGTTTTCACTGTTGAATTTTTGTGCCACATATTCAGAAGCCAATTGTATTCTATTTTGAGTTTCCTCCTTATTGTTTATTGTCAACAAAATTTTATTTGCCAACCCTTTATGATCCCCAACCTCATAAGCTAAGCCATGTATTCCGTCAATAAAAATTTCTTTCGGGCCACCGCTGTTTGCATAAATGATTGGTTTCCTGAGTAAAATGGCCTCTATCAGGGTTCTGCCCAGCGCTTCAATAACCGCACAGGACACCACAATATCAACCTTTTCCATAAGCTGATAGGGATCATCAACAAAATTATTTCTTACGAACCGATCCGAAAAACCAGATTGTTCTATAATTAGTTCTATATTTTTTAGATATTCATTATCTCCAACATATCCGGCCAATATGCATTTTACGTTAAATCCTGTCTTGTTTAACTCAATACAGGCCCGAACAATATCTTCCTGCCCTTTGCCTTTGCAGATAGTGCCAAAAACACCAATAGTAACGCCAGATTCCCAATCAGGACTAAAAATAATATCAGACTTTATATCAATAGGATTCTCACTTACGCGATTAACTTGTATGTCGCTGTAAACAACAGTTGTCTTTTTATCTTCATCCGAACCGAATAAAGTATTACTAACATCTTTGGTAATGCAGAACACCTCGTTACTGCCATTGTATAATGCACTTATGCTTTCTTCGAATCCAAAGTAAAATTGCAAATTATGATCCAGTACACCATATTCACGAGCTGAAAGAACATGAGGAATATTAAGTAAGCTTGCACATACAGCACCCCAAGGTGCAACTATAGTTTGGGAAAATATCACATCAGGGCAAATCTTTTTAACTTCCGGAACTATTTGATTCATCACTGCATCAAATGAACCTGCTAATTTTCTTTTTGAAAAGTCATCAGAGGTTATTCCACACCACCACCAGGAAACTTTTGATCTTTCCCACTTTGGAACCACAAAAACAGCGCAGCCATTTTCTTTAAGGAGCTCCATTAAATACCCCTCTGCCGGTAAAACAGCTGTGCATAATACTTTCCTTTCTGATAATCCCCTCACTGCATCTAGCAAATCTCTTTCTGCTCCTCCTATATTTCCAAGATGAGAAAAAAACAGAACAGATAAAACTTTTTTTCTTTTCACACATAGAACATTAAAATATGATGCTTCATAGACGCTAAGCATCATATCTAAGTTTCCAGCAACATCAAGGGGATAATAGCGAAATTCTTTATCATCAATTCCATATATACTGAAATCCTGTGTGTATAAGTATTCTATTACTTCCGTAGAACTGCTTCCTGCTAGTTTTAGCAATTCAGGATTCAACTCTAATAATATGGTAATATCTTCACATTTTTGATACGTTGAGGCTAGTCCCTTTAGAACCTCCAGTTCATAACCCTCGGTATCAGTCTTAATGAAAAGACTATTAAACTGCTCATTTTCAAGAACATCATCCAATCTTACAGCATCAACTTCCAATTTTTCCAATGTTTCGGAACTTGGATGTGGAATTACGCCGCTATTATCGGAGGCTTCTGATTTATATATATCGATTTTGCCTGTACCAGATGATACAACCGCTTTAATACATTTTGCCTGGTCAGGTCCTATATTATTGTGAATCAGGTTTTTATTGAGTATCTCAAAATTTTCTTCTATTGGTTCAACCGCAATAATTTTAATCGCTTTGTTTGAATCAGCGGCAAGCAGTGAATAGTAACCATAATTAGCTCCAACATCAACAAAAAGATCGCATTTTTTAACAAAATTTCTTACTATTCGCGTTGAAAATTTTTCGTATCCTTGAGCGTAGGAAAATGTAAATCTAGGAGTAACATACATTGAGAAGCCATCTCCTGAAGGGGTTACAATCTCGAGTAAATTAAGGTTGTAATCGTTTTTTAATATTTCAGATGCAACTTTATTAATCATTTTTCGCGAGGGTTACTCAATCTTTGTGATTATTGTGCTTTTGGAATAAAGCATTAAACCGAAGTATATTAAAAGTTAATTTAATAATTTTCGAACAATTTCATAACCGTTTGGAAGTTTGTAAATTACAGCCTGTTTTTGTGAATAAAACCGTTCAGTTACTTCTTGAATTTCATTCTTAAATAAATAAATATTGACATCTCTATTTTGGGTTCCAAGTAGCAAAATTCTTTTATTCCTGTAGTCAATGCTATTTAATATTTCCAGTTCTGCTCTTAGCATTAATCTATTATTTTTCTATGTGTAAAGCAATATTGAGTAAAATTATTATCTGTTTTAGGGCACCTCTAAAAACTACTTTTTTTGATCTCGGCTTCGATACAAATATATAGGATGGTTTTCTAAAAACCTAATTTTACACCCCCTGATTTTTAATTAATTAATCATCTGATATGTATTTAATAATTGGTTTTCCCAGGCACCCTATATTATTCTTTAATAAAATCCGGGCCCAAATATTGAGAAAGCGCTTCATTTGGACCGCCAATAAAAGCCGGTTTACCGGATTCTAAGTATAAAACCCGGTTTGAGTATTTTTCAACTGAACTCTGGTCATGAGAGACAAAAATGATAGTTTTTCCTGCTTTAATAAGATCTTCAAAAACCTGGTAGCATTTAACCTGGAAATTGGCATCGCCCACGGCCAGTACTTCATCCATCAGCAGAATTTCTTTATTTGCATGAATGGCCACAGAGAATGCAAGTCTTACATGCATTCCGCTGGAGTAGTTCTTTACCTTTAGATTAATAAATCTTTCCAATTCCGAAAATTCAACAATTTGATGGTATTTTTTATCAATTTCTTTTTTTGTCAAACCTAATAGAGTGCCGTTAAGATAAATATTGTCTTTACCTGAAAGTTCAGGATTAAAACCAACACCAAGCTCCAGAAAAGGTGATATTTCGCCATTGATCGTAATCGAGCCTTGATCAGGTGTATATATCCCTGCCAGGATTTTCAACAGGGTAGATTTACCACTTCCATTCCGGCCAATAATACTAAAAAATTCCCCTTTTTTAATTTCGAAAGATACGTCTTCAAGCGCATTAAAGGTTTCATAGCTCATCTTCTTGCTGAAACTTAAAATCCGCTCCCTGATGGAGTTTCGTCGCTGCTGGGGGATACGGAAACTCTTGGAGACATGTTCAACTTTTATGGCAATATCGTTGTTAATCATTATTGGTTAAACTACATGTTTTCTATCAGGTTCTTCGAAGATTTTTTTAAGTACCAGATGCTGGCAAAAAATATCGGAATGAATATGGCTATAAAAATCAATAAATGATCAAACCGGGGAACTGCACTATCAATTAAAACAACCTTTGAATGCTCAATCAGTAAGGTCATGGGATTCACATATAGTATAGATTGTACGTCAGGTGGAACAGCGGAAATCGGATAAATGATCGGGCTGGCATAAAATAAGACATTGAGCAGGACTTCCCATATCTGGTTTACATCTCTTAACCTGACGTACAAAGGAGCAGCAAAGAAAGAAAATGCCAATGATATCCCATAAATCAGAATGATATATAACAGAAAGAGGGAAATATCTATCATGTCAGGATAAATATGATAAGCAAAAAGAAAAAGAAAAAGAATGATCAGATTAAAGAAAAAAGCCAGTGCGCTGTGTACTGTCGCAGAAATGATAATGATCCATTTAGGGATAAATATCTTTTTCAGAATGTTTGCTTTGGATATTAAACTGTTCATGCCGACAGTGGTAGTTTCCGAAAAGAAAAACCAGAGAATCAGGCCCAGAAGTAATCGTATGGAATAATTCGGGTTATCCTTAAAAAAGAGATGCGAAAAAACAAAATTCAGGACTAAAAATATACTTAATGGTTTGAGAAATATCCAAATGATCCCCAGCCATGAACCCTGATAACGCATCTTCAGATCTGTCTTTGCGAGCATCCAGATCATTTCCCATTTATGATGTTGATTTTTATGGTTCATTATTGGTGATATATTCCCTTGCAAAACTATGAAAAGTTAAATCTAAAGCTCAATATTTTATTTTTTGTCTTTGCATGAAAATATCGGAACCATGAAACAAAGATGAAGTCAAATGAGCATTTTTCCTTACTTTTGTCCCCTTGTTATTTGATTCACAACTATGACGAATAAACTAAGGTTCGATCCTAAATCAAACTACCTTCAAACCCGCGAAACTATCGGCTACGTTCCCAGGAAACAAGCTAGCCAGGCCGATTACGACCGTATCGGTTTCATGTCAGGACTGGAAGTACACCAGCAACTGCTCACAAAATACAAGCTTTTCTGCCGCTGCCCTGCCGGTGTTTATAATAAGCATGAGGCATACGATGCCGAATTGATCCGCCACATGCGCCCTACGCTCAGTGAGTTAGGGGAATACGACGGCACGGCCCTCATGGAGTTCAAAACCAGAAAGGAGATCGTTTACCGCATCAAGAACGAAACGGCGTGCACCTATGATGTCGACGATACCCCACCGTTCAAAATTGACCAGGAAGCGCTCAATATCGCCATCAAAATCTCCCTGCTATCAAAACTGAATATTGTGGGCGAAGTGCATATCACCCGTAAACAATACCTTGACGGCTCAATTCCTACCGGATTTCAGCGGACCGCCATTATCGGTGTAGAAGGTGTGATCCCTCTTAAACATAAGAAAGTCAGGCTGATCCAGCTCAGTCTCGAAGAGGACTCTTGCCGGGAAATGTGGGATGTGGGCCACCAACGGGGTTATAAAACCGACCGCCTTGGCATGCCGCTGATAGAAACGGTAACTTACCCCGATTGTGCGAATCCTGAAGAAGTTAAAGAAGCCTGCAACTACATCCGGTTCCTGAACCGTAGTACCGGTAATGTACGCACCGGAATGGGCGCCGGCCGCGAAGATGTAAACGTGAGCTGCCGTGGCGGTTCACGGGTAGAGATCAAAGGCGTGGCCCATACCAGGTGGATCCCGGAACTGACCCACAATGAGTGTTTCCGCCAATGGGCATTGCTTCATATAAGGGAATTGCTTAAAAAACGAGTGAAGAATCCTGAAACCTGGAAAATCTCTTATAAAATCATCCCCTATCATACCTATAATTTCAGGTACAAACCCCTGAAAGAGGCCCGCAACAATAAAAACAAGATCGTAGCCGTCAACCTGCCGGAGTTCAATTGCATCATGTCGCACTTCACCCAACCTGGCAAAATGTTCGCAGATGAGATCAGCGAACGGTTGAAAGTGATCGCCTGCATAGAATTGCCCCACATGGCCCACTCCGAAGATCTGACCCCAATTGTACCTTTGAAGGATTGGGAACAGATCAGGAAACTTTTTAAAGCCAAGGAAAATGACGCTCAGATTATCTTTTGGGGCCCTGAAGCTGATATGCAGACAGCCCTCGATACCATCGAAGAGCGTTGCAAAATGGCATTTAAAGGCATCCCGAACGAAACCCGCAAATCCTTCGAAAATGGTACTACGATCTTTGAAAGGGTCCTCCCAGGGGCTGACCGGATGTATCCAGATACCGACTCCGCACCTATCCCGCTGGAAGATGAGTTGATCGAAAAACTGAGGAAAAACCTGCCCACCGATGTGATCGATCGTTATCACAAGCTCGTGGAATGGAAAGTCCCGGAAGATACCCATACTTACATCTTCTCCAAAAACCTGTTCCCGGTCATCGAAAAGATCGTGAAAGAGCTGAAAATCAATCCCCGCATGGTTGGGACCTACTTCGGGCATCACCTCAAGTACGTGGAAGGCCGGTATAATAAATCTGTTGAATTTACTTACTACAAAATTTTCGGTCTTTTCCGCTACCTTAAGGAGAATGACCTTGATCTGATCCTTGCCGGGAACATGTTACCGGTGATATACATGCATCCCAAAATGGATTTCGAATCGGTGCTTACGAGTATCAAGTTCAAAAAGGTCAGAAAAGAAGATATCCTTTCGAAAATACCCTTTTTAAAAGAAAAATTCAGGCAGATCAAACGCTCAAACAGGAAAGAAAGTGAAATTAACTGGGTGATGGGTGAATTAAGAAGGTCTGCAGAAGGGAATATTAATCTCAGCGAGCTGGAAAAGGAAATTACAAAACGTTAAGATTCTTCGCTTAAATGCATAAAACTTTAATATGACTGACGATATCTTCCAGGGCTATAAAGGCGATGCGCTCGAAACCCTCAAGCAATTCAACACCCGTGTCTGGGGACAGACCGTAGTAGAAACCACAAGGGGCACTTTTACCGGTACCGTTTTACCACGGTCTGAAAACGACGACGATAAGCATATCGTTGTAAAAATCCCGACGGGTTACAATATCGGGGTTGACGTCCGGACCATCACAGATATGAAGGAAACCGGCTATAAGAAGGCCGTTTACAAGATCCCTGAGAAAGAATTTCCAATCACACCCGGATTACCAAGGGTTAAGCTGCTTGGTACGGGCGGGACCATTGCTTCGCGCCTGGATTACCGCACCGGGGCCGTCATCCCGGCCTTTTCACCTGGCGAACTCTATGGGGCAGTTCCAGAACTGGCCGATATCTGCAACCTGGAAACCGAGAAAATATTCGCCGTATTCAGCGAGAACATGGGGCCGAAGCAATACATTGCGCTTTCCCAGGCCATCGGGAAAGAGATCGAAAAAGGAGTGGATGGCATCGTGATCGGTCATGGCACTGACACCCTGCATCATACCGGTGCCGTTTTGACTTTCATGTGCCAGAACTTGCCTGTTCCGATCATTCTTGTCGGCTCCCAGCGTTCCAGCGACCGGCCCAGTTCCGATGCAGCGCTGAACCTTATGCACGCCATGCACGCCGCCGGCCACGGTGATATTGCCGAAGTGATGGTATGCATGTTCGGCCCTACATCCGATGAATATGGCTTGCTGCACAAAGGAACCAGGGTGAGAAAGATGCACTCCTCTTACCGCTCTACTTTCCGGACGATTGGTGATGTGCCGATAGCCATGGTAAGCCGGAAAAAGATCACTCCCATCCATAAAAACTACAACAAGCGCCGGAGCGATCGTAATGTGAGCATCTTCCCTTACTTCAGCGATGAAGTGACCATGCTCTATTATTATCCCGGTATGAAACCTGACGTCATGAATGCAATGATCGACGACGGTTACCGTGGCATCATCATCGTCGGCACCGGGCTGGGTCATGTGAATAAGGAGCTTTACCCGGCACTGGTTAAGGCCAAAGAGAAAGGCGTACATGTCTTTATGACACTACAGACCATCTGGGGCTTTGTGGGCATGTTTGTATACGATACCGGCCGCGATATGATGGCCAAAGGTGTGATCCCTTGCGGAAATATGCTTCCCGAGGTTGCCTGGGTCAAACTGAGCTGGATCCTCGGCCAGACCAACGACCCGGTAAAAGTCCGCCAGATGATGATGACCCCGATCAACGACGAGATCACCCTCCGCGAGCCTTATAACGGTTATTTGGTTTACCAGGGCGGTGTGCCGGAGGTGGAGGAGTTTATCAGGAGAGTGCATAAATGAGTCAGCAGTCGGTAGTTGGCAGTTGGCAGTTGACCGCCGAACGCTGACCGCAAACTTTTTTCTTGCTTTTCTCCCATTTTTTTCGTATCATCGCTGTCTGAATCAACCTATTAACTTTAAGCCATTGAATACGAAAGAATTTATCCGGTCGCTCGCTGAAAAGCTTCATATTAGCCAGAAAGAAGCAGCAAAACTGCTTCAGGACACCACCAGGGTTTTACGTGAAACCGTCTCTGAAGAGAAAAAACTTACCCTGGTTCACCTTGGAA
>Ga0265296_1003714_pt1 | contig 13884 bp, 11 predicted proteins | sample MunlanPumphouse1_FD_189073 | JGI IMG/M metagenome (GOLD analysis project Ga0265296, IMG submission 189073) | Groundwater microbial communities from a municipal landfill in Southern Ontario, Canada - Pumphouse #1 | ecosystem: Environmental > Aquatic > Deep subsurface > Groundwater | place... | reverse complement strand
TTCAGTTTAGGAAATGTCATTTCATTTCTTTACCACTTCCCAATAGCCGCCCTTGTCCGGGCCGATGCGGCGCAAACGTTCCTGCTGTTTAAGTGTTCGGATAGATTTTTCAACACCGGCAATGCTCATCCCGAGTATTTCCGCAATCTCCTGTATAGTAATTACCGAATTCTCAACCATGAGGCGGAGAATTTTCTCCTTACTTTTCTCCTTACTTTTCTCCTTACTTTCTCTGCCCTTTTGACCGACCTTTTTCACCAACCTTTCTACACCTGTTTTGCCCTCATAATAGCTTTTACGTTTGAATGTAGTGATAAACTTAGTTCCTACTTCACTGAACTTAGTATCAGGTTCTTTTGAGAGTATAAGTTTGATTCCTCGTCCCCATTTCTCTATAAAGTGAACACGGTGGAGCATTTCTGCAATCAGCTCGTTTCTTCTTTCTGAGACCATCTTTGTCCTGATGGTCTCTATAGTCAGGCCGCCATAAAGCAGTCCAGGACTCCTTATCTCCACCCGGTCTTTAAAAACAGCAATATTGACAGAATCAAACTCCCGGTAATCCCTATGGCAGAAGGCATTGATTATTGCTTCTCTGAAAGCCGCCTTGTCAATCTCAGGCAGATCTATCCTTTTTAACCCTTCCAACTTCATGCCGATATGAATATTTTTCAGGATATATCCTTCAGCTTTTTCGATCAGGGAGAAGAGGTCTCCTTCAAAATCCTGCATATCAATAGTAAACGATGTGTCTGTTGTGCCGAAAACAGCGCATCTCAGGCGGGCATTGGGAAAAAATGCTTGCGGTTTTTTGGCTAATAGGATTACGGCTGTATTGAGGAGCTTACCGTCAGACACGAGCTTTAATTTTTCAAGCGCATTGCGCACAGTGTCATATTTCAGACCTGAACCTTCCAAAAAAGATTTAACTTTGCTTGCGCTTATGTCCGTAATCTTTGCTTCTTTACAAATTTCGGTATCCCATCTTAATTTGTCCTTATTTTTTCCGAGAATCAGCCCTTCAAGTTCTTTAACGCTTAATTGCCGGTCTTCATCTGCTACCCTTACATATACTCTGCCATATGCAAAATAGGGAATATCGTTACCCTTTTATTACCTGTAAATTTGACAACTGAAGTGTCTTGTGGTAGGAGTTATAGATAGTAGTGATTAACGAAGGAGAACTCTTTATCAATAAATTTTCTCTGGAATCGTCATGAGCTTTGGTTCACAAAGGAGCATGAAAATGTATCACCCTCCCTTCATCCCTCCCATCGAGGGAGGGAAACACACCCCTGCACCCCTCTCAAGAGGGAAAGTCCCCTCTACCCTTGTGGGTGAGGGGTTATTTTCGGGTCAATAACATGAAACCCACCATTTATCAGAAGGTTGCTATTGGCTTTGGGCTGGGATTACTCATTCTCATTGTCAAAGGATTATCAAGTTATGAATATAACAGAATATCTTAGTAAAAAACCTAAATCATTTTTAATAGCAATAGGGGTATTCCTGGTCATATCTATTGGTGTTATTGATTACTTAACGGGTTATGAAATTTCATTCTCAATATTTTATATGTTACCCATTACGCTAATTGCCTGGTTTGTGGGAAGATTGCCTGCCGTATTTATATCTATTCTGAGTGCTATAACATGGTTGATAGCTGTTTTATACTCAGGGCACTCTTATTCTAATTATGCTATCCCTTTTTGGAATACGATTATGAGATTGGGCATCTTTTTAATGGTCACTTATTTTCTAATATTTATTAAAAAATTACATAATGAATCGGAGATCCGAGTTCAGGAACGCACTGCCGAACTGGCGAAATCCAATGAGGCATTACTCAAAGCTAACCGGGCCCACAAGATGCTCAGTGTATGCAACCAGGTGCTGGTGCGCGCTAAGGATGAATCGGTTTTGCTGCATGATATATGCCGAGTAATTGTGGAAACCGGCGGATATCTCATGGCATTGGTCGGTTACGCTGAACAGGACGAACAGAAGACTGTGCGGGTGATGGCACAGAAAGGATACGAAGAAGATTTTCTTAAAACAGTGAACCTTACATGGGCTGATACAGAAATGGGGCATGGTCCTCTGGGGACAGCAATCAGAACACGCACTCCTTCAATTTTTCAAGATATTGCTAATGAATCCAAAATTGCTTCCTGGCGCGAGGCGGCTCTCAAACGCGGATATGCTTCTGCCATTGGATTGCCTTTGATAGTCAACTCAGATCTGTTAGGTGCGCTGGCCATCTATTCAGCGGAGCCTTATGCCTTTGACGAAGATGAGATTAAGCTGCTGACAGAGCTGGCAGACGGTCTTGCATATGGCATTATGACCTTACGTACACGCACCGAGCGCAAGCGGGCGGAAAAGACGCTGCGGGAAACACGCGACTACCTGGAAAATCTGCTCAACTATGCGAATGCCCCTATCATAGTTTGGGATCCAAGTTTCAGGATCACCCGGTTCAACCATGCCTTTGAATATCTTACGGGCTATTTAGCCCACGAGGTCATCGGCAAAGAGCTGCACACACTCTTTCCTGAAGAAAGCAAAGAAGAATCTCCGCACAGGATTGAACGCACTTTGAGTGGTGAATACTGGGAGTCGGTGGAAATCCCGATTTTTTGCAAGGGTGGAGATATCCGAATAGCGCTCTGGAACTCGGCAAATATCTATGCTGAGGACGGAAAGACTCTTTTAGCCACCATAGCCCAGGGCCTGGACATTACCGAGCGCAAGCAGGCAGTGGAGTCATTACTGGAGAGCGAGAAACGATACAAAAGAATTGTAGAATCTACAACAAATTATATTTATACTGTTGAGATAGAAAATGGCAAACCAGTATCAACAAGACATGGCACTGGCTGTGTTTCAGTAACCGGCTGCACATCTGAAGAATATGAGGCTGATCCTTACCTCTGGTATCGAATGATTCATGGGGAAGACAGGGAAGCTGTAATAAAACAGACTGATAGGCTATTTTCAGGTGGGGTTGTGCAACCCTTTGAACACCGAATCATCCACAAAGACGGATCAATTCGCTGGGTAAAGAATACTCCCGTTCCCCGACGTGATAAGCAAGGCCGTCTTATTGCATATGATGGCCTTATTGCAGACATCACCGAGCGCAAGAGGGCGGAAGAGGCGCTGAAGAGTGCGTATGGCGAGTTAGAAATACGGATTAGCGAAAGGACAAAAGAACTCGAAGACGCAAACCTTGAACTTCAAGTTCTCAACAAAGAGCTGAACTTGAGGAGGCAGGAGGCAGAGGACGCAAAACTTCAGGCAGAGGCTGCAACAAAAGCAAAGTCGGATTTCCTTGCCAATATGTCCCACGAGTTGAGGACACCCCTAAATGCAATAATCGGCTTTTCAGATATGATGTTTCATGGTATGACTGGTAAACTTACCGAACAACAGATTGAGTATCTCGGTGACATAAGAGAAAGTGGAGAGCTTCTACTGTCTCTCATAAACGATATACTTGACCTTTCAAAGGTTGAGGCAGGAAAAATGGAACTTGAACTCAGCGAATTTAATATAAAAGACCTCATTGAAAGGAGTATGGTTCTATTTAAAGAAAAGGCCATGCAGCATAGAATAAAGCTTACGGCTGAGGTTGCCCCTGATGTTGAACTAATTGAGGCAGATGAAAGAAAGATAAAACAGGTGATTGCGAATCTGCTGAGCAATGCTATTAAGTTCACACCAGATGGAGGCAGCGTGCGCGTGACCGCACGGAGAGTTAGGAGCGAAGACAAAACACCCCCCCAGCCCCCCCTTACCAAGGGGGGGATTGAAGGGGGGGTAGTCTCCGAACTCCGAACTCAATACTCCGAACTTAATTTCGATATGCTCGAAATTACTGTTGAGGACACAGGTATCGGCATAAGGCATGAGGACTTTGATAAAATCTTCCAGCCATTCCAGCAGCTTGAATATATCTTAAACAAGAAATACGAAGGAACAGGTCTCGGCCTTACCCTGTGTAAGAGAATTGTTGAATTACACCACGGCAGGATATGGGTCGAAAGTGAGGTAGGTAAAGGGAGTAAGTTTACGTTTGTAATACCAATAAGACAGTGAATAGTATTTAGTGAACAGTGAATAAAATACCTATGAAGATACTTATAATTGAAGATAACGAGAAAAATCTGAAGCTTTTTCGCGCATTGCTTACCTCTCAGGGCTATGATACCATTGAGGCAAGGGATGGTAAAGAAGGTGTAAGGCTTGCTAAAGAGCAGAAACCTGACTTGATTCTTATGGACATACAGATGCCTGTTATGGATGGAGTTACAGCAACAAGGCTCCTAAAAGAAAACCCGGAGACTAAGGACATCCCTGTTATTGCACTTACATCCTATGCAATGAAGGGAGACAGGGAGAGCTTTTTAAGCGAGGGATTTGTTGAATATATTGCAAAGCCAATTAAGGTGAATGAGTTTCTTGAGGTTGTGAGGAGGTATCTTTGATGAATTCAACACAATTAGGTGAAACAGAGAAAAAGCCAAAAATCCTTATAGTTGATGATGATGAAAAAAATCTCAAACTTATGGGTGCTATACTCACAAATTACGGCTATGTCTTTGAGACAGCGAAAAACGGTCTTGAGGCATTGGAAAAAACAAAAGAGATATCTCCTGATTTAATCTTCCTTGACGTTATGATGCCGGAGATGGATGGATATGAGGTATGCAGAAGGCTTAAAGAAGACCCTATGACTCAGCATATACCGATTGTGATGGTAACTGCACTTGCAGATAGAGATTCAAGGCTTAAAGGACTTGAGGTCTGTGCAAATGATTTTCTCACAAAGCCTGTTGACAGCACAGAGCTTATGATGAGGACAAAGAACCTTTTGAGAGTAAAAGAGTTTGAGGATTTTATAAAACACCATAATGAAATTCTTGAGGCAGAGGTCAAGAAGAGGACATCCCAATTGAGGCTTGCGACAGAGGAGCTTACCAATTCAAACAAAAAACTGAAAGAAGCATTCATCGACACAACTCAAAAGCTCCAGATTGTCGCTAAATTTAAGGATGAAGAGACAGCAGATCATATAAAGAGGATTAGTTATTACTGCTCTATTTTAGCGAAACATCTTGGCTGGTCAGAAGAAGATGCAGAGACAATATTTCATGCCAGTCCAATGCATGATATAGGAAAGATTGGAATCCCATCGGATGTCATTCTTAAACCCGGAAAACTTACTTCTGAAGAATTTGCTCTGATGAAGACCCATGCTATAATTGGTGGCAGGATTTTTCAAGGCTCTTCATCGAATATAATGCAGATGTCGGAAATGATTGCCCTTACCCATCATGAACGCTGGGATGGAAGCGGTTATCCAAAAGGGCTTAAAGGGGAAGAGATACCTATTGAAGGAAGGATAATGATTATTGCTGACCAGTATGATGCCCTGAGGAGCGTAAGGCCATATAAGCCTGCCTTCGACCATGAAAAGACTTTTAAGATAATTACAGAAGGTGATGGAAGGACGATGCCCGGGCACTTCGACCCTAAGATACTCGAGGCATTCAAGGACATACATAAACAGTTTGAGGAGATATACGAAAAGTACAGGGATTAGTTTAGGTAGCAGACCGCCGAGGGTCAGGTCTTTAATCTTGCTCATTCCCCTGCTCCGAACAGTTTTCAATTCTATGCCGCTTCCTTCAAAATCTTATCCTTCCCCTGCCTTCTCCTGCTCCACAAAAGAAGAATGCGACAGACAGCATATTTTATGTAAAATTATATAGTTTTTCTTTCGAATTGTGCAATAAATTTTAGGCTCATCCGGGTTTTGTGTGGAACCTTGAAGTGAAAAAAATAGTTCCCTCACCCTTGAGGGGGGAGGGTTAGGGTGGGGGTGTATAGGCTTGACTAATAGGCTGGTCAATACGGCCAAAACCCTTAGAAAGAGTCAAACGGATGCTGAGAAACTGCTATGGAAACATTTAAGGGCGAAACAGATGGAGGGGCTCAAATTCAGGAGACAGCAGCCAATTGGAAATTATGTTATTGATTTTATATGCCTTGAGAAATCACTGGTGATAGAGGTGGATGGCGGGCAACACGCAGACAATAATAAGGACGAAGAAAGAGACGCATGGCTCAAGTCAGAGGCCTTTAAGGTCTTAAGGTTCTGGAATAATGAGGTGCTGACTAATATGAAAGGCGTATTGGAAGTGATAAGTGAAAACTCTTTAAATCACCCTCCCCTAACCCCTCCCCTCAAGGGAGGGAAAAAGTGATGGTTACCCACACAAAAGCCAGAAGAGCCCTTTTATTAATGGGTGGAAGTTCTTTTTGAGGGCAAATACCCATGCAGAGGTATCAATAAGAACCATCCTATTTTTCCGCCCTCTTCTTCTTCTTCAACTCATCCAGAGAAAGGTCAATATCGAATGTGCCGAGGTCCTGCCTCAGAAGTTCGCGGTTTTTCATCCTGAGCAGTTCCCTAAGACCCTTCTCTATTACATCCTTTTTGGTTTTGAGATGTGTTGCATGGAGGGCGTCTCTTATAAGCTCCTCGTCTATCAGAACTGTTGTCTTTCCCATATACATCTCCAATCTATGTATTTAGATACATCTTAGAATACATCCTCATGACATGTCAACAACCAGTTCTTTGACTGTCAATTACGAATTAAAAGTGAACCGTTGATTAAGTAAGGGATAAACGCAACCTACTTCTCCACAAGCACTGTCGGTTCAACAGACATTCCGATTCTTAAAATATGTTCAGGGTCTGTTCCCTTATCAAGTATTATCTTAACAGGTATCCTCTGCACTACCTTTACATAATTTCCTGTCGCATTCTCAGCCGGAAATAAAGAGAAGACTGCGCCTGTGCTTGCCATTATGCTTTCAACTTTGCCTTTAAATTTTTTGCCGGGATATGTATCCACCTTAATCTCAACTCTCTGTCCAACCTTTATTTTTTCAAGCTGTGTCTCTTTATAATTCGCAACAATATGAACATCCTCCAATGAAACAATTGCCATTAATGGCTGCCCGGCCTGTATCTGGTTACCAAGTTCAATTGATTTTTTAGTGACATGCCCATCCGCCGGGGCATAAATCTTTGTATAGTCATAATTAAGCTGTGCTGCGTCCAGTAAAGCCTCTTTCTGCTTGACAGACGACATTAATACCAACTTCCCCGCCTCTGCCTGTTTCAAAACCAACCTTTGAGTTTCGACAGAAAGAGCTGAATATTTCAAACCCTCTGATGCTGCCTTTACCATGGCTAAAGACGAAATGTAGCTTGTCTCAGTCTTTTCATATTTTTCTTTTGGGATTATATCCTCTTTATAAAGACCCTCTGCCCTTTTCATATCAGACTCAGCCTGTTTAAGATTTGCCTCCTGTACTTCAAAAAGGCCATTTATTGCATTTGCCCTTGCGCTTAACTCTGCAATCTGCTTTTTCGAAGTCTCTATCCTGGCCTCAACCTCCAGCAGTTTTGCCTTTTCAGAATTAAGTCCTGCCAGCATTTCTTTTATCTTTACATCATAATCAGCAGAATCCAGTTCCAGAAGAACGTCTCCTTTTTTTACAAACTGATTCGATTTCACATGGATGTTTTTAACTGTACCATGAACTTTTGAAGCAATGGTATGTACATTGCCGTCCACAAACGCATCGTCGGTTGCAATGTGGGTTTTCTTATACTGAATATAAAAAAATCCGGTGATGATGCCTGCCAATGTAATACTCGCAAAAATAAAAGCAGCTATCATCTTTTTTTTATGATTTGAAGGAGCCGTTGTTTTTATTTCTTCCATTTTATTCTCCATAATTGTTTTTCACCACCCATTCACCTATCTTATTCATACCTCAAGGCATCTATCGGGTTAAGCAAGGATGCCTTGTAGGCCGGATAAAATCCAAAAAATATTCCAACAATACCTGAAAAACTGAATGACATCAATATCGAGAGCAGCGACACTACAGTGCTCCATCCTGCCAGCATCGCCACTATCTTTGAGCTGGATATGCCTATGATGATCCCCGCAACACCTCCGAGCATAGAGAGGATGAGCGCCTCTATGATGAACTGGAGCCTGATGTCCCAGGTCTTTGCGCCGATCGCCATCCTGATGCCGATCTCCCTGGTCCGTTCAGTGACCGAGACCAGCATGATGTTCATGATGCCGATACCTCCCACAAGCAGAGAAACAGAGGCAATGGCTGCAAGCAGAAGGGTCATTACCTTTGTTGACTGCTCGGCAGCCTGCATCATCTGGGTAAGATTACGCACTGTAAAGTCATCATCCTGCTTCTGGCCTATATGATGCCTCTGCCTCAGCAGTTCGTTTATCTGTTTTTCGGCTGCAGCAAGGTCTTCGGTGCTTTTTGCCTTCACCATGAGCATCCTCACCATGCCCGGGAATGCAGTGCCGAAGAGCTTTTTCTGCGCTGTTGTTATCGGGACATAGATGGTGTCGTCCTGGTCATGTCCGCCGGGGTCCTGGCCTTTGGTATCAAGTATCCCTATGATCGTAAAGGGCACATTCTTTATCCTGATAATCTGGCCGATGGGATTGATGCCTCCGAAGAGATTATCAACAACTGTCTGGCCGAGCAGACAGACCTTTGCCGCGCTCCTGACCTCTTCATCACTGAAAGGCCTTCCTTCTGTCAGGGGCCAGTCCCTCACAGAGAGCATATTCGTCGTGGTCCCGGTGATGCTGGTAGACCAGTTCTGGTTGCCATAGACCACCTGTGCAGCACCGCTGTGGACCGGAGCAACATACAATACAGCCGGACAGTCCTTCTGTATGGCGTCTGCATCACCTATGGAAAGCGTAGACTGGGTCCCTGCCCCCATCCTTACCCCGCCTGCAGTGCTTGCCCCAGGCACTATCATGATAAGATTGCTTCCGATGCTTGCCATCTGTTCCCCTATCCTCTGCGCCGCGCCTGTTCCAACAGCAAGCATGGTAATGACAGCGCCGACACCGATGATAATGCCGAGCATGGTCAGGGCAGAGCGCATCTTGTTCACCTTTAGCGCCCTCAGTGATATTTTTATTGTTGAAGGTATATTAATCATGCTCTAACCTTACAGTAGCCTCATTTAAAGGGGACTCTTTTGTCATTCTGCGGTCGATGCGACTCCTCGCGGAGATCCGACTCGGACTTGACCGGAGAATCCAGTTCCTTTCTCTGGATTGCCCGAGCAAGCATGCCCTCGAAGATTGTAATCGGGGGTCGGGCAATGACGATTCATGGATAACAACTTTATACAACATTGAGTTTTGCCTTTTGCTCATCGCTGATAATTCTGCCGTCTAAGAACTTTATTGTCCGTCTGCTATATGCTGCTATATCATGTTCATGGGTTACGAGTATTATTGTAATGTTCGATTCAGTGTTCAGTTTTACAAAAAGCTCCATTATCTCTGCGCTTGTTTTTGTGTCAAGATTGCCGGTAGGCTCGTCTGCAAAGATGATGGGAGCATTATTCACCAGCGCCCTCGCCACTGCAACCCTCTGTTGCTGTCCTCCTGAAAGCTGGTTGGGGTGATGCTCTCCTCTTCCTTCGAGTCCAACGCTTTTTAACGCAGCGAGCGCCCTTTCATGTCTCTCCTTAGCCGGCATACCGTCATAGAGCATAGGGAGTTCAACATTTTCAAGCGCTGAGGTCCTCGGCAAAAGATTGAATCCTTGAAAGACAAACCCAATTTTTTTATTCCTTATGCCTGCAAGCTCGTCCCTGTCAAGCTTGCTTATATCAATACCTTCCAGCAGATACTGTCCGGTTGTTGGTTTATCCAGACATCCGAGAATATTCATAAATGTTGATTTCCCTGAGCCTGAAGGCCCCATGATGGCTATGAATTCGCCTTTTTCAATATTTAGTGAAACATTATTAAGGGCATTCAACGCTATATCACCAAGCCTGTAGGTCTTGGTGATCTCCTGTGTTTCGATTAGGGCCATATCAGAAACGCATGCGCGGCGCTGAAGACTGGGACTGGTTTTTAGGTTTTTCAAGGGACTCGACGATCACTTCCTGTCCCTCCCTTATTTCGCCTGAAAGCAGTTCAGTATATGTGCCGTCGCTTATGCCGGTGGTTATCGCAATGCGCTTGAGTTTCTTGTTCTCAAGGACCCAGACCCCGCCGCTGCCCTTCCCTTTCTTTGCAGTCAAGTCCCTCTTTTCAGAAGGCGGCCGGAAACGGAGGGCTGTATTGGATATCCTGAGGATGTCCTTCTTGCTCGAAACAATTATGGATACATTCGCGGTCATACCGGGTTTAAGCTTCAGTTCAGGGTTGTCCACCTTTACAACCACATCATAGGTAACAACGTTCTGCACAGTAATCGGCGCGTTCCTTATCTCAGAGACCTTGCCCTGAAAAGGGCTGTCAGGGTAGGCGTCCACTGTGAATTCAACCGGTTGGCCTACCTGTATCTTCCCTATATCAGCCTCGGCAACGCTACTGTCTATCTGCATCTTCGTAAGGTCCTGTGCGATGTTAAAGAGTGTCGGAGTCTGAAAACTGGCTGCGACGGTCTGGCCTGTATCCACGTTCCTGGATACGACTATACCGTTTACCGGAGATACTATACTCGTATATCTCAGGTTCGTCTCTGATATCCTTAAGGCAGCCTCGGTCTGGCTTAGCTGTGCCTTTGCAGCAGACACCTGCGTGCCGGCCGTATCATAGGCTGTCTCGGCAGCATCAACGTCGCTCCTTGATATCAGGTTCTTTGTAAAGAGTTCCTTCTGCCTGTTCAGTGTCCTTTTTGCGTCTGCAAGCGCCACCTCTGCCTTTTCCACGTTCGCCTTTGCGGAAAGGACGTTCGCCCTCGCCTGAGCCACCTGTGCATCAAAGATCGCGGGATCTATCTGTGCTATGAGTTGTCCTTTTTTGACCGGGGAATTGAAATCAACATAGATGTTTTTTATCGTGCCTGAGACCTGCGTCCCGACAAGGACCGTTGTCACGGCATTCACTGCTCCTGTCGCAGTGATCGATTGTACGATATCGCCTTTTGATAATTTTTCAGTCCTGTACTTCAGACCGTTATCTTTATTCCTGAAAAATATAAATGCGGCAACACCGAGTATAATTACGATAACAATGACTGCAATTATTTTTTTCATCTGAAAATACCTCTCTTTGTCATGCTGGCTTGTCCAGCATCCTTCTTCAAGAAAGATTCCCGACAAGCGGGAATGACATTTTTCCCCCTTTTGTGCAGATTTACCGGCATGAACGTTTCATCATCTAAGCCCCATTGCTTTCTCAAGAGTTGACTGTGCAACCTTGTAGTCATATAATGCCTGTATATACACTGACTTTGCATTGCTCAATCCCACCTGTGCATCAGTAACCTCAATTGGATTTCCCACTCCTGCTGCATACCTGCCATTGGCAAGTCCGAGGTTTTCCTCTGCCTGTTTTACAGCAAGCTCTGCCACCGGAATCCTTTCCTCTGCCTCTTTAAGATTTAAAAAAATCTGCTGGACTTCAAGAAAAATGTTCTGCCTCAGCAATTCTTCATTTGCCTTAAAGACATCAAGGTTTGCCTGTGCCTCCTCCACCTGATATTTTGTCAGGAACCCGCTGAACAGAGGAAATGATAAAGCCACTCCAACGTTCCAGCCCTCGCCCAGCGGAAATTTCTCTCCTGACCTGTTATAGGCTGCATTGCCTGTCAACACCGGATAATATCCCGTATTTGCAAGCTTGATAGATTTCTCTGCCGCCTCTCTCTTAAAAACCAGTGATGTGAGGTCAGGCCTGCTCTTATAAGCCTTATCAATCGCTTCTTCAAAAATTACCTCATATTTCTTATATGAAAGATTATCCTCGATTGTATATTCAGGTGCATCAGGCACCCCAATTGCATTATTGAGTGTTACGATTGACACCCTGAATGCATTCGCTGCCTTGATAAGGTTCAGCCTGGAGTTGCTCAAATCAACTTCTGCTTTAGTTACATCAAATTTAGGTTTTGTGCCGACTTCATAAAAGCCTTTTGCCTGTTCAAGATGGCTCTGGAACTGCTTGACGGTCTCATCCGCAACATCCCTGTTCTTCTTGGCCGCCAATACCCCATAATATGACTGCTTTACATTAAGGATTATCTGCGCCGTTACGTTTGCTAAATCCGCTTTTGATGAATCCAGATTAAGGTTCTGGATATTCACCTGCGTTGAAGTCTTGCCAAAATCGTATATATTTTGTTTGAGATTTGCACTGCCGTTATACTGGTCAGAGGAATTGTGGTCTGTCCTCGATACAGGAGATGTCCTGCTGTAGCCTGATGTCAAATCTACCTGCGGATAATAATTTGCTTTTGCCTGTCCAACCCTGCTCTGATTTACCCTTACTGTATTTTTTGCTGCGACGATGTTCGGTTGTTTTTTTAAGGCAATTCCTATACACGTATCCATATTAAGCAATTCGCCCTTTTTTATAACCTCTTCTGCCTTTGCTCCTGCGGCTGTAATCAACCAGAAAAATGCAATCGAAAAAAAGAAGATATTATAAAAAAATTTATTTCGCATAGATTTGAGACTGCTTGTTCTACACACCATCTTTATCCCTTATTATCATACCACCGCCCCGCTTGTGCCTTCCAAGCCATGCGCGCACCATTTCCTGTATTCTGTCCATATAATAATAAACAACCGGCGTAATGTAGAGGGTTAAAAGCTGGGAGACGATAAGCCCGCCAACAACTGCAAGGCCGAGAGAACGGCGCGAATCTGCTCCTGCGCCGAATCCAATGGCTATCGGCAGTGTGCCCATAAGCGCCGCCATCGTGGTCATCATAATAGGCCTGAAACGGATAATGGCGCCTTCATAAATAGCATCCATCGGCTTCTTCCCCTCTTTCCTCTGGGCCTCCAGTGCAAAGTCAATCATCATAATGGCATTTTTCTTCACAATGCCAACCAGCATGATAATACCGACAAAGGCGTACAGGTTCAGGTCCTTTCCGAATATCAAGAGTGTGATGAGCGCCCCGAAACCTGCTGACGGCAGACCGGAGAGAATGGTCAAAGGGTGAATGTAACTCTCGTACAGAATGCCGAGTACGATATAAATCACGACAATGGCAAGGAGCAGGAGCATAGCCAACCCTTTGGTGGAAGCCTGATAGACCTGTGCCGTCCCCTGGAATCCTGTAGTAATGGCGGCAGGCAGATTTTTTGCTTCCTTCTCAACGGCAGTTACAGCATCACCCAGAGGAGTGCCGGGCTTGAGATTAAAAGAGATTGTAACGGCATTGATCTGTCCAAGGTGGTTAATGGATAATGGACCAAGTCCCTTTCCCATCGTTGTTAGAGAAGAGAGCGGCACCAGTTGTCCGGTGTTCGAGCGGACATAGAGCATGCTTAGCGCTGACGGGTCCATCTGATATTGTGGCTCCAGTTCCATAATCACATTGTATTGATTTGTAGGGGTGTATATGGCGGATACCTGCCGGGTTCCGTAGGCCGAGTAGAGGGTCTCCTCTATCTGCTGGGCGGTGATGCCGAGGCTGGCAGCCCGGTCACGGTCAATATCCAGGTTGAGTTGAGGGCTCTTCATTTGTAAATCACTGGTCACGTCCTGCAACATCGGCAGTCCCCGCAACTTCATCTCAAAGTCCGTTGCATTCTTATAAAGTTCGTCTGTCTCAGGGCTCTGAAGGACAAACTGGTACTGTGCCTTTGACATGGTTGCCTCAAGGCGGATTGGAGGCGGGTTCTGCATGAACATCATGACACCCGGGACTCCCATCACCTTAGGACGAAGATTCTGGATTATCTGGTCAGCATTAAGCTTACGTTCGTGGCGAGGCTTAAGTTTGATGAACATGAAGCCGCTGTTTGAGCCTACCCGTGACCCGCCT
>Ga0265296_1003713_pt1 | contig 13888 bp, 16 predicted proteins | sample MunlanPumphouse1_FD_189073 | JGI IMG/M metagenome (GOLD analysis project Ga0265296, IMG submission 189073) | Groundwater microbial communities from a municipal landfill in Southern Ontario, Canada - Pumphouse #1 | ecosystem: Environmental > Aquatic > Deep subsurface > Groundwater | place... | reverse complement strand
CCTCCCTACGCCGCGCGCAGCGCAAAGGCGCGTGTCCGATCAACCTTGCGCCATCGTGAAAGGGGGTCCCTTTTGCGCGCCGATAGGGGGTCCCGTTTGCACGCCGATTGACACAGTGCAGAACAGTGACTTCTTTGGCCGCACCTTTGTCGGTGCCGTATCGATCGGCCTCGTCTTCCTGCTTCATGCGGCCGACCAGCGGAAGCTTCTCAGTAATGCGGCAAGCGTGTTGGAACCGGGCGGACGATTTCTGTTCAGCGCCCCGCGCGAGGTTTGCGAATGGAGTGATACACTGACCGGCCGCACATCAATGTCGCTAGGAGCGGACGCCTATGCGGCGCATCTCGCCATAGTAGGACTCAGTTTGGCACACTGCCATTCCGATGAGGGCGGGAACAACTACTACGAGGCGGTTAAACCCATTTAACGCGCCCCCAACGATCTCGAAGGCGGGCTCCGCTTTTCCCAAACCGGTTCACAATTGCCAATTCCCAAAATGTACCATCGAACATGGAGGAACGGGAAAACTCAAGACGCCGGCGAACACATCAATTCCGTCCCATGTCTGACCTACCCCGGCGGGATGGCGGAGATCGCACGACAAACGCTGCCGGATTGGCAAAATGCAAGACAACGCCGATCACCGGGTTTTCCGTCACCCCCTCGCGGTTCCCTGTTCCGCCTCGAACGTGCATTTGCCTCTGCGATGCCACAGAGCCAGCGCATTGGCGCGATCATCGTCCGGCAGATCGACCAGCCCGCCTTGAAGATATGATGAGAACATCTCTCCATATCTAACTTCTCGAGCCCTTAGGCACGTCCCGCAACTCCCAGCTATGAAAGGATTGCAGGCGCTCGCCATGCTTGCGAGAAGGGAAGTCTCACGGCAGCAAAGATTTAAGTGTGACGCGCTCGGGTCGTCAGACGAAGACACTCAGGTTGGGCGTGTGCAAGACGGTGTCAATAGGAATTGCCCGACGGCTCAGCAGCAGCGGCCTTTCCGCTCCCAGTGAAATCCTGTCGGATCGCCGTACGGCGATTGTATCGCATGGACGATCAGAGTTGCGCTGGCGGCAAAGCAGAAGGGCGCTATCGACCTCAAATATCGCCTCCTCATCCGTTGGATTGACGAGGACACTCCCGACAACACGCAGCGTCCGCGATGCCGGGCGTTCCGCCCAGGCCTCCCCACAATGGAAACGCGCGACGCGAAGCTTCAGCAACTCCTTGTTGTCGCAAATATGGTAACAGCCGCTCTTGGTTTCATCGACAAACTCGCGGCGTGAAAGGCGGATCGGGACCTCATATGTTATCTGGTCACCGAGCATGTCGAGCCACTCATCGTAACGGCGTTCATCCAGCAGCTTCGCCTCCAGCGAAAGAAACCGTGAAGCGAGATGAGACATTTCCATCGTCGACCCAACCGACCTTTCCATGAGCATAGTTTTCATGTCGACCTCACCCGTTCCGCATCATTTTCAGCCACTGTTTCCAGAAGCCGGCCTGGAGATACTCACCATAATAGGTGTCGAAGAATTGCCCTGGTCCCTTCCAGTCCGGATTCGGTTCGGGACGCTTCTGTTGATAGTTGAGTTCTGCGCCCACTTTGCGGTTCCACGGACTCTGTGCGGCTTTGGACGCGCCTTCCCAGATCGTCATATCGTCCTGCTCGAAGATGCCGCCGGCGCCGAAGGTATATTGACCGGATAGGTAAGCCTTGCGCTGATATTCCTCCGGCATGAAGGCAAAGTTGAACTGCCAGTGCCAGACTTCCATTACGCCGGGTGCGATCGGGCTCCACACCCGGATGTCAGTATTCGGTATCGGAAACTCTCCCGGCCCCGGTGGTTCGGGCATCCGCAAATAGCTGAAGTTAGGAAAGATCGTCCCGACAGAAGGAGGAACAGTCACGAGCAGCTCTCTTTGCGTCTCATCCAAGGCGCTAAGGTCGAACTGGCTGGCGAGTTCCTCGGGAAAACCCCAATATTTGAAAGGAGGACCAAACCATTCGGGTAGCCGGTAACCGAGAAACTCATGACCGTTTTCAAAGAGGAAGCCGTGCGCATATTGGCCGCCCTCGCGCACGTCGCCAGGCAGATAGCCCGTCAATGTTACGGAGTGATGCGCCGTGCCGATATGGTAGGTGTCACCCACGAAATTTTCGGCACCGCTCTTCCAGTCGGCGTGCAGGATGAAGCGCTCCGGGGGAGCAAGGGCTTTGACGCCGTCGGGATGAAGGCCAAAGATCGCATCGAACATCCAGGCGGCACCGCCTAGATAGTCTCTCAGGCTCTCGGCCTCTTCCGACAGACAAGCAAATATGAATCCGTGGATGCTGTCCACCTTGGGCGCACGCCGCAGGCCCCATTCAGAAGCATTGAGCCGGCCTCCATAGGCAGCTTGCATTTCCGGAGCGCCGACGAAGCTGCCGTCGTTCTTGAAAACCCACCCATGATAGGGGCATTTGAAATGGGAGGCGTTGCCGTAGTCTTCCTGGCACACATGGCTGCCGCGATGCGGGCAATGGACTGCCCGCGATGATTGGTCCGGTTGCATAGTTAGCTGATCTGGATTTCTGATGCCAGCCTGGGCGGGAGGCGGAGCGTAGCGGAGCCGAGCGGCCAGGCTGGCATCTTGACTGTTTCCGGGGCTGGAGGGCGGTAGCCGAGGCTGCTGTGTGGGCGCAGTCGGTTGTAATGCTCGCGCCACCAGCCCGTGACGCAGCGGACCTCCTCCAGGCTGTAGAAGATCTCGCCATTGAGCAGTTCATCGCGAAGGCGGGCATTGAAGCTCTCGATATATCCATTCTCCCAGGGGCTGCCGGGTTCGATGTAGAGGGTGGTGACACCGAGCCGACCCAGCCACTCTCGCACCGCATGGGCGACGAACTCGGGACCATTATCGGACCGGATATGTTCAGGCGGCCCATGCTCGATGAACAGGTCGGCCAACACGTCGATCACGTCGTTGGACCGGAACCGTCGCAGCGGCACCATCGCCAGACATTCGCGGCTGAACTCGTCGATGATATTGAGCATCCGGAACTTGCGTCCGTTGCGCGTCTTATCCTCGACGAAGTCGTAAGACCACACATGCCCGCGATGCTGTGGCCGCAACCTTATACACGACCCATCGCCCAGCCAGAGCCGACGTCGTTTCGGTTGCCTCTTCGGCACTTTAAGACCCTCCCGCCGCCAGATGCGTTCCACTACCGACAAGCTGACCTGCCAGCCTGCATGGCCGAGCAAGGCATGGATACGGCGATAGCCGTACCGGCCATAATCCCTGGCCAGCGCGATGATGTCGGCCGTCAGATGCCGTTCGTCGGCATCATCCTTGGGACGATGTCGCTGCGCTGAACGATGCTGAACCAGAACACGGCAGGTCCGCCGCTCCGATACCGGAAGAACCCGGCGGACCTGCTCGATCGCTTCACGGCGACGGGAGGGACTCAAAAAGTCAGCTTCGACGCCTCTTGCAGGATCGCCTTGTCCAGCGCCAGATCCGCAACCAGCTTCTTCAGCTGCGCATTTTCCCGCTCCAGATCCTTCATCCGACGCACCTGGTCGACCTTCAGGCCACCATATTCCTTACGCCACCTATACAGCGTCTGTTCGGCAATCCCGATCTGCCGACAAGCCTCGACGGCGGTCCCGCCTCGACCGACAATCACATCCACCTCACGCAGCTTCGCGATGATCTGCTCCGGCGTAAATCGCTGACGTCCCATATATTTCTCCAATTCTTATGCCCTCTCGGGCTCTCTCCAGAATTGGACCAATTTTCTCAAGGCAGACCACGATCGGACAGCCAGCATCGCACCACCCATCATAAAGGCACGCCCCGCGACCGTTATATTCTTCCGAATTGATGGCGGTAGGCGTCGGTGACAGAGCTAGCCCCTTTGCCTGGAAGCCCCTCGTAATGACATCCGCCTGTGTCTGCTGCAGCAAGGGCGGCATAGGATAAGGCTCGCCCTCAGGCCGCCATTTCTCTGCGGCCGCATCCCCGGAAATCCCGATCTCGCGCTGCACCTTGTCATAATAGGGACGAAGTGCGTCATAGTCGAACGGCCAATCCGCCGACCGACCATAGATGGAACGCACCTTGAAATCCTCGGGCTGCAGCCGAATGGAACTTGCGTAATAATGGATCGCGGAACCGCCGAAGCCTGCTCCCGTATTGAAAGCGGCACTGACCGGGTTCCCGCCCACAGAGGTGACGCCAGGCGTGCCTTTCAGCCGCCGCGCCCACAACTGCGAGCTGACCATATCTTCGACTCGCCAGGGGGCACCCGCTTCGAGCACCACCACTTTCCGTCCGGCTTCAGCCAATTTTGCAGCGACAAGGGTTCCAGCGGCGCCGGCGCCAACGATAAGAACCTCGGTTTCTTCTATTGCAGCGCTCACCATTTTTCCTGCGGCTCGATATGGGGCATGTAAGGAATCTCAAGCCGGTCAAAGCCCTCAACGGTGCCATAAAACACGTCGACCGCGTCGTTCCGGAGGATGAGATAAGTGGGCGGCGTCGGCAGCGGACCCGTCCAGTTCGCCAAAGGCGCCGGGGCCATCGCCTTGATAAAAGCGATCCGCTCTTCTCCCGACAGATCCTTGAAAGCCTTACCCCATACCCGTGAGGCTTCCAGATCCACAGCCGCCAGCGTCTTCCTGTAGAAGTCGGCGAAGTGCTCCGACACACCGAGATAGCGTGCGATGAGCAGACAATTGACTGGATCTCCACTGATCTGCTGGTCGACATAGTGGGATAGACCGGCCGCAGCCGCGCCCGGCAACAACGTATCTCCCAGAGCGTCGAGAGTCTCTGCTTCCAGAGCGGAAAGGGTCCGCAACGAAACCTGCCGCGCCCTCGCCTCGCTCGGCGTCAGCAGAAGCGACGTTCCTCCGGACATGAAGACCAGGCTTCCAAGTCCAAAACTCCGGACGAGGGACCTTCTCGTGAGAGCTATTGCCCCGGCCTCCGACATGCTTGCTTCTTCAGGAACGCTCATCGATGCCCTTCATAATTCAAAGTTCGGATGCGGTTCTCGAACCACCGGATTCTAACATCGCTGTCGTGCTGTGGTTGCGCCAAAACCGGCTTCTCAAGATTTGAGAACAGCCTCAGGGCCAACCGCTTCAGAACGCTTTTCCGACAACATGACGACCGATGCCGCGAGGGCCAAGCCAATGGGGGGAACCGTCATCAACAGTGTCCCAAAAGCACCTCCCCCAAGCGCATAGGCAAGTCCCCCGATAAAGGGCCCGACCATGGAGCCAAGGCGCCCTACGCCGGTCGCGAATCCCATCCCCGTCCCTACCATTTCGGCGGGATACAGACTGGCACCGACACCGTAGATCAGATGTTGGATGCCATTGAGGCAGAACCCGATAGCGATCGATCCAGCGAAGAGACCAAGAAGATTTCCCTGCGAAAGGATCATCAGCAGCATTCCACCGAGAGCTCCGCCATAGCAGCACAGGAAGATCAGGCGCGGACTTCTGCGCAGAACAAGCCAAGCCAGCACCCATGCGCTGGTGATCGCCGCAAAATGGAAGGCGGCACTTACCAATGCGCTCTCGCGGGCCGTTCGGCCAAAATCCATCACCAGACTCGGCAACCAGTTCAGCAGCAAGTGCAGGGTCAGCAATGTGCCAAAGCACATCGCCCAAAGCGCCACCGTTCTTACCGCCCGCCCTTCCTGGAAAAGTTGCACCGGCGTGACGGCTTCCTTCTTGGCCGCAACCAGGAGCGGCGGCACCTTCCACAACGCGACGACGGAGAGAAGCAGCGGTGCGATACCGCCAACCACAAAGATCAGCCGCCAGTTATAGTCTGGCTTCAGATAGGCCGCCAGCAACGCCACAACCACCCCGCCGGCCGACATACCGGAGAAGATCATCGTGACCCTGGTCGTACGCGATACGTCAGGCCCTAGTGCGGAGGCCACAGAAATGATCGTAACGATCGCAGCGCCAATGCTGACGCCTGTCAAAGCCCGTAATGCAATGAATGTCGCCGTGTCGGGCGCCACCGCCGTCGCAAGCGTGGAGATACCGAGCAACATGAACGCGATCGCCAGCACCACCCTACGGTCGATCCGATCCGCACTCAGGCCGCCAATGATGGCACCAACGAGCATGCCAAGCGTGCTGGCGCTGAATGCTGTGCCGAGCTGGACCGGGTCCATACCGTAGAACTGAGCAAACTTGCTTGCTGTCAGGCCCGCACAAGCGACATCATAGCCCTCGATCAAGGCTCCCGAAAAACATACGACCGCCGAAAAAACCTTACCCTTCGAGACAATCGCTACGCGGGATGCAGAGTCATGCGTCATAATTTTCTCAATCGCCCTCGTGAAGGAAAGTAGTGATCGGCCAGCCCTTGACCGTCGCGGCGACACTTCGGTTGTTCTCGAACCAAACCCATGATCGTCCGTTATCGCCCAATCAACCAGGGTGGGATAGGCAAAGCTCCAACTCTCGCAATCTGAGAAGCCTAGACGCTTACTGCGCACGGGGATCGACACACACAGAAATGCTCATGAGACACTCCGCCGGTCAGATTAATCTCCCATCACGCGCTGAAGCAGGCGCTGCCATGCATTTGCCGTGCGATATGCTCCTACTCAACATCACACTATGCGATGCCCGCTCGTTCTCCCGCCTTCGGCACAAAAATTCCGGAGGATGGCTAGAAAACTGTCGGGCGAAATGGCCCAGGAACCCACTCGACCTTCGACAAGCGAAGCGACTTGGCAATTCGTTCGCTGAAACGCTAACCCATGCACATCAACAACCACGGCGGAATCCACGACACAAAGCTTAGCGCAGGCTCTTAGGAAGATAACGATGTCAACATTCCAAGATCGTGTCAGCACCGAGGCACCGCAATCCAAAAGGGACATTGCGCGAGAACGTCGACGGGAAGCAATTATCCAGAAGGCTGCCGCGCTCTTCTATCGTTATGGCTATGGTTCAACAACAATGACGATGGTTGCGAATGCGGTAGGCGGCTCCAAAGGCACTCTCTGGTCCTATTTCGGTACCAAAGAACTCCTCCTTACCGCAGTCGTAGACGGCGCATCCGCGGAGTTCCATGATGCCATCCGGTCAGCATTTCGGCCGTCTGATGACGTGCGCAATAGTACGATCGACCTCTGCAGGATTGCGACAGAAAGAATGCTTGAGCCCGACATTTCGGGTTTGTTCAGAATCGTCGTGACGGAAGGCCAGAATCACCGTGAGATCAAGACAATCTTTTATGATCGGGGTCCACGATTTGTACGACTCTGTCTGACGGAATACCTCACTTGCGCTATAGGCCCCACCGAAAGCGAACGTATTGCGCCACAGATATTAAGCTTGGTGATGGGCTATCGGCTACGCTGCATATTCGAACCTGAATTGCGCACATCCGCCGCCATCTCCGATTTCTTCACAGAAATCATTCCTGTCCTGCTCGCGAAAAAAGCCGACCGAAACTGGCGTTAATCGCTGTCTGCAATCCGTGCGCCCATGTTCGCGCTCGCCCCGCTTTTCGCGGCGCGCTTGGCACCATAGCGCATCACTGTCCTAGAGTCGCGCCATCGGTAGGCCTACATAATCGCGGGCAGACTTTCATCGGCCACGAAATTATCCTGAACGGCACTGACCCGGATCGAGTGACCCGACACAGCTTTGACCCAGTGTTCGAGTTCAGCCTCGCCCATCGTCCCGAGCAGCTTCTTCGCATGGGCCGCGCGAATCAGCCGTCGATAGATCAAAGTGATGAGTTGGGATGAAGCGCCTCCTGCCCTACCGACCGCACCGAACCGTTGAAATGCGTCACTACCCTGCGGAACAGCGGTCCCCTGTCGATATGCGCCGTCTCGCGCAGCACGCGATTGCTCCTCCCCGGTCCTGTAACGCTCACCCTGCCCACCTCAAGGTAAGCGGCCGGTGCATGCGGCAGAGGCCCTACCAATTTGTAGGCAGTCGATGTTCGGCCTGCCGAGCAGCCAGGGCGCGGGCCTCGGCTGCTGCCACAACCTCTCTCACGAACACCGCCGGCCAGACACGACCGAGTTGGGCGTCGGCCGAGTCGTTTGTGTGGAACCGTCCCGAGTAGATACCGATGAAGTTGACTGCGCCGTCGCCGCCGGAAACGCGACCGTAGCCCTCTTCCAGCTCGACCTGTCCATGCACTCGCTGAATAACCGGCGAGCCCGACATTCCTGGACGCGAAGCAGAGTCGACGATCAAATATCGCTGATGCTTGCTCGCGGTGAAATACGGCTCGCTGGCGAGAGTGGCTTGCTTCCAGACCGGGAGCCCGATCCCCATGCGGCCAAAAGGATATCCGAGGATGAAAATTTGCATCCCGATCCGCTGTTTGAGTAATACGCTGCCGATCGCATTCATTGGCATCACCGACGCTTGGCTAGGTGGCGGCAAGTCCACGTCCAAGGCAGCAATGTCGACGACCCGCCCGTGCTCGGGATGCTCGACCCAGAGCGGCTCGCCATCCGCGTCCACGGTCGCTACCTTGACGAGCGCTGGAGGTTGATCGAGATCGTTCAAAGGCACGTAGACTCGCAGGTGATCTGGTATGCCTCCTTGCTTGTGCGTGACTTCGTTGGTCTCGTTGTTTCGCCCAGAGACGACGTGCCAGTTCGTCACCAGAGACAGGCGTCCATCGAAGCGCAGCCAAGGGAAGGCTGTCGCCCCACCGAGAAGCTGGTCGCCGAAAAACGCTTCGACATACAGCGGCACCAGCGAACAGGTGTCGATGCCGGGCGCGGTCATTTCAATCTCTCCATTAAACGGCCCACGGCGCCGGCTTCCGCCGCCAGATTTCGGTTGTAGGCGAGCGGCATGCGGGGGCTCTTCCAGCGCAGGGCGTCCATGATCCCGGCCAGATCCTCACCGCTGGCGAACAAATCCTGGTTCAAACCCACTCGCGTCGAATGGGCGCTGACCCCCTTGAGCAGGCGGGCTATATCGTCCTTCGTCAGGTCCGCCAGCGCACCGCGATCGAACGCCCGCTGGATGATAGCCCGCCAGATTGCGCCGATCGATCCCGGATGCAGCGCCGCGGGACCGACATCGTACTCCACCCTCGCCGGCACGGCCGGCTTTGGCAGCGTCTTACTCAGATCCCATTTCTCACGACTGGAGATGCTGTCGATCCGCCGCCCCTTCTCCGCCGGCCGCGCTTTGTAGCGCCGCACTTGCACCCGCCGGAAAAGCGGCCCGTCCGCGATCCCGGCGGCCTCGGTCCAGGCCGCGATCGCCCGCACCGAGCGGGGCGAAAGGTAGGCGGTCGCCCCTCCCCTTCCGGATCACCCTTGGAGCGATGAATAGCGAGCAGTCGCGCCTCCGGATCCAGTGCATCAAGCACATCGGCGACCTCGACGGCCACGAGTTCAGACGCGCGCAGCCCTGTGTCATAAGCCACCGAGAGCAAAGCCCGGTCCCGCAAACCCGGCAAATCGTCCGTACAGGCCTCCAGAAGCGCCCTGACGTTGATCCCGCGGGGTTTATCGCGCTCAACGTCCTTCACCGGCCCCTTGAAGCGCAGAGGGCGCGCCTGGGCCTGCGTGGTGCCCTTCTCGCGGCGGATCGCACGGAGCCGAAGTTTCACCAGCTCGGCTTGCGTCGGATCTTTGAGGTCGAGCAGTTGGTGAATCTTGGCGATCGACGCCCTGTAGCGGCCCAGGGAAGCGGGCTTAGCCCCCTGCCCCGCCCGAGCGTCGAGATAGTCGGCGACAATCTCGGGGGTCGCCGGCAGCGCTATCCGCTTTGTTCGTCGGCACCAGAAGTCGAACGCCTCGAGGTCGGATTTCAGCGCCCGGATCGAGTGCGGCGAGCTGGCGGCTTGAAAGGCCGCGATCAGAACCGCATTCACAGCGATCGTCTGCCGGGCGCTCAGCTTGGTGACCTCCCAAGCGAGATCGATCCCGGAGGCGGGAGGAGACTGGGCTTCCGACGAAGGCACGGGCAACATGTCCATGCTCAGAACCTCGATTCCTTGACAATCTGCTCGTGGGTAAACGGCTCAACGCCATACGCAGCGGCAAGGCCATTGAACGCCTCGATCGCAATGCGTTGGAGCTCTTCGGGCGCGATCGAGGTCAGCGTCGCGTCATACTCGTAGGAATCCTCAACCGCCGCATAGCCATCATCGCCAAAATCGAACTGGCCACGCGGCCACCAGCTGCCTTTGATGCTACTGACCCCGAGGCGCACGTGGATCGGCAGCGAGCCACCATGCTCCAAGGCGAGCGCACAGTTGCGCTCGAGAAAATGAAGCCATCGCTGATAGAAGTATCCGGTCGCCAAGGTGAGGCGATCGTTCTCCCGGTCAAACAGGAAGCCACCACCGACGCCCCAGAATTCCCCGGTTCTTTCGAACCACTGGGTTAGAGCGACAGTTGGATACACGCCCTCTTCCTCGGCCCCTGGCCAGTAGACAACCGACCCGCCCCGACTGATGCCGTAGTTTAGAGAGTTGGCGCGGGCGAGCAGCGCCGGATGACCTGGATGCTCCGCAAGCGCCTTTCTGGCGCTAGGCTTTGCCGACCATTTGGAAGGGATTAACCGCGCATATCCGGGATACTTGTCCCTCCATACGAGCTTGCTGGTACCGTGAGCCGGATTGGTTACCGACTGCGGTTCATTGCGATCGAACCATAGGTCTGGATCGCCAGCGAAATGCGGCTGCCAATGGACAGCCTCGGGAGGCGGCGCAGGCAACTGGTCCAGCGCCAACCGGAGATACTCGGCCAAGCGCTTCGCGAGATCTGCCCGAACTTGGCGCAGTTCCTCGCGATCGGCGCCGACAGGCAGGTGAAACGGTATCGGACCGCGCCGCCCGCGCATGTCGAACGGCAGCTTCTCGACGGTTGCCCCTTCGAAGGCCGTGTTCCAGACCTGCAGCACCCGATTTTCACTCAGCGCCCGATGCGCATACCCCAGTTCGATCAGGACATTCGGATTGGCGCACGACTTGCCGTTCGCCGAAACCGCGATCGGCGTCACATCGCCGACGAACACCGCGGCTTCGTCGATCTTGCGCAAAATGGTCGCGACGATGTCGGGCGTGCCGGCGACGCCCTGGGTATCAGACGTCAGACGCGGCCGCTCCGCTTCCGCGAGATCCGCCGCGAGCAGCGTGATCGCCGCATCGAGCGCATAGCGGATCACGTCGCGCGTGACGCGGGCGTCGAGATCGCTCTGCCAGGACCAAAAAACCGTCTTTCCCATGCGCTGCCACCCGCTCCGCTTCGGCGCGCTTGTACCGCACCTTATAGAAGGGCGTCAAATATGCTTATGCGATAACTGCAATTATCAAGGGTTAATATCCGAAAGCATCCGACTGGTTGTATAGTTATTGCTTGCTTGCTATACATATCTGAGAGCGCATTGATTTGACGGGGTTTTATGACCTCACCGCTGGCCTTTCCGTGTTACGGACCCGATGAACCGCCCTCCCCCGCGGATATCGAGGCGCTGTGCGCAACCCAGGTGCACGCGGCCCGCGCCCTCGGTCAGCTTGATGCCGCCCTCACGTGGTGTCCGCCCGACATATATCCCATCCTCGCTGCGCGTCTCATTCGCGAGACGCTGATCTCGGCGCTGCGGCAGGAAGGGCATGCGTTCACCGACGCTCGCTTCCATGCCTGGTTCGCGGGGCTTGTACCACTTTCCGACGAACCGCTCCAGTTCGCCCTCGCCCCCCGCGCTCTGGTGACCACCCTGCTCGCCGAGATGACCCGCAGCAGCTGGGCGCCGCTGGCGGACGCGGCACGTGGATTTGAAAAAGCCTGTCTGGCCCTGCGGGACCTCGACAACCATCCGGCCGTCGAAGCCGCGCTGGCCGCCATCGACGAGGCCGCGGCGCTGGTGGCAGATCTGGAGCCGGCCCCCCTCCCCTTTGCGGCCCTGGCCGCCCTCCACCGCGCCATCGGCCAAAGTCCGCGCTTTGCCCCCGCCGAGCGTGCAATCGAGCCGATCACGCTCGGTGGGCGACAAGTGGCGATTGAGCGGGCGCGGCCGCCCTCGCCGCGCTGGGCGGTCGAATACGCCTTTGCCGCCCATCTGCGAGCCACCGGCGCATTGAGTGCGGTACTGCCGCTGAACGGCCTGATCCGGCTCGATACGGTGCGCGCGGCCGACGTCGACGAAAAACCGGCACATGCCGCCATCGTTCAGTCCGAAGCGCTGCGCGATGCCCTGAATCACCTCAACAGCCTTCTGGTTGAGGCCCGCGACATATGCAGAGACCTCGCCGATCGTTATAGCGGGAAGCGCGCGAGTTCACGTGCCCCGCAACTCTACGGCCTCCTCTCCGGCTTTGGCCCGCTGCGTTCGTCCCAGATCGAAGCCGTGCTGGGCGCCACCCGCCTCGGGGTGCGGACCATGCTTGCCGCCCTGTCGCAGGCAGGCGACCTGACCATCGAAACCCTGTCGGGGGTCAAGCTCTATTCGGTTACGCACACTCGGGCGCCCCTTGCGCCATCCGCGCTGACCGATGAACCGGGCCACTTTTCGAGTGAGGCGCTCGAGGACTATGATGCCGCGCTCGCGCAGATCGACGCCCTGCTGGCGCGCTACGACGATCGAGACGATCGATCGGACGGCGAAAGCTGAAATCCGGCGAAAATCGCGTCCCCGCAAATGCCCCTTACAGCGCCAAAACGACACTGAGCCAGGCACGACTATAGCAAGGGCCTCAAATCGCGCTGTACGGGCTTCTCAGGGCAAATTTACATGCCGAGCGCGCCACGCCGACCGTCATCCACCCAATTTTGCACCAATGAGCTGCCTATGAAGCCGAACAAGCCATGTCCGTAATCGCGCGCCGCATGGCGACCGATCGGACCGCCCCGTCGGGCGCACCGCACGCGCCAAGTCGCGCGCGGCCTTATCGAGGCGTGCCAGCGACGTCGCAAGCCTGTCATCGCGGCGAGACCCATCGGATGCCGGCATCACCGACAAGGGCAATTGATGCTCGTGACACCACAAGTTGGCGCTCGATATTCATTCCTTGCGATATGAAGCGACCGCCCTTCGGCTAGCATGCCGGACCAGCAGCATGCGCACCCATAGTGGCGCAGGGCGGGTGGCAACAACCAATGCGCGGGCCACGCGGAAAAACCGTCCATCACCGCAGCGCTGCCGATATTCACTGCCCATCCCAGCCCGGTAACGAGTTCGTCGATGGCCGCATGATGCCACGTCGGCAGGTCGAGCTTGCCGCGCGCCGGATCATAATCTTCCGGATCGGTATCGAAATCGAAATAGCGGAACAAGGTTCTGCGCGAGGTGTCGTGGCGCCGCGCGATCCGGTCAAGCCACGAATCGAAACACTCTTCAGGCTGGCGCTACCATCGTTGGAATTCGTCACCACCGGCCTTGCTATGATGCTCTCGCTTGTGTTGCAGCCTTCCGAGTTCGTTTCCCCTTCCCTCTTGAATCTCTTTCAAAGAGAGGAAGCGCCGCAGGCGGCGTTACTTCGTTTAGACTCTAAGGTTCAAAAGTTAGCCTGTGGACGGCTTGCCTGCGACTCACGGATTCATCACGAGTCGCGCGCATTGCCCCGTTCCTAAAATACCGTTCGGCCGTTCCCGAAGTACCTAGCTATCCGTTCCCATTGAACCGTGATTCGGTTCCCAAAGTACCGTGCTGCGTTCCTGAAATACCGTGCCTCGGCTCGTGCTGTCCTGTGAGTAAAATGCGTTTTACCGGGACCTATATACCGGAAAACAGGGTCTTTTCCAGCGTTCAGGCTATTTCAGATTGCCTCATTTGGCGGGCGGTTGCGTCCGCGGGTTAGCGGCTTACGGATCGATTCGGCGACCCCAGATTCGCAATAGCGACTCGCCACGGTATTTCAGGAACGCCGAGGT
>Ga0265296_1003712_pt1 | contig 13891 bp, 15 predicted proteins | sample MunlanPumphouse1_FD_189073 | JGI IMG/M metagenome (GOLD analysis project Ga0265296, IMG submission 189073) | Groundwater microbial communities from a municipal landfill in Southern Ontario, Canada - Pumphouse #1 | ecosystem: Environmental > Aquatic > Deep subsurface > Groundwater | place... | reverse complement strand
AACCACGAAATTCCAACCTGGTGGCTGGAAGCTTCGTTAAACTTATTCTTATTTTTCTTACTCCGCCGCTCCCGTCAACCCACCGCCCATTATCTGATCAGTTATGGCCTCATTCGTTTCTTTATTGAATTTTTCCGTTCCGATACTTGGCAACTTGGCATTTTTAAAATTGCTCAACTTATTTCTCTCGTTTTTATTTTCGCGGGGATATGGCTTCTTTCCCACCACCACACCACTACCGGCAACAAATAACCAAATTTCCAGACCCAATACAAAACTTCCCATCCTTCTCCCCATTTTTTCGTTACCACAAAACTTATATAGCCAAACATCAATACTACCTGAAAGATAAATATAGCCACCCAACTTTTTTTGTCCTTTATCTCTATTAGTGGCAACAACATAAACATCCAAGTCCAGTACCACGCCTGGCCTCCCCTTATCATCAAAAAATAAAACATTCCTATCGCCATAAATCCAGCCACCTGATTTCTATATTTACCCGCAACCACAATTGGCAATAATCCAGCGCTAATCCATTTCGACAACATCGACATCAAAAATACCACCCATCCAAATATTTTTCTTTTTTCGAGCCACACCATTCCTAATAAAAACAAAGTTATCATCACCAAATCGTTGTGTCCGTTTACCAGTAGCTCAATTAGAAGTAGAGGGCTAAACCACCACATTGCCATTGCCCTGTTTTTATCTTTTACTAATTTTTCTACCGCCCATCCACCAATAATAAAAAAAACTAAATTTATTATCTTAAAACTAGCCAAAACTGTAATTACTCGATTTGTTCCTAAAATTAAAAGCGGCACTATCGATAATCCCAAATAAACCGGACCATAAAAATATGGCCTTTCCACTGATCCCATCAAGTCCAACCACAAATCTTTTCCCAAAAACGTATTTGGTGGCACCAAATACGGATTAACCCCATAATCCACCACCATTTTTGCCGAAAAAATATAAGTATAAATATCCTTTGATAAAAACGGATAACTGGCGGCTGCTAACACGGCCAAAATCAACCCCGCCATTCTCAATCCTCTCGTTTTATTCGACTTTCTCGTCACCAAATAAATTTGCATTCCCAATAAAAAAAGTACTATTCCGCCCCAAGCAAACGCCAACATCTGCCTATGCATTCCTCCGTATTCAATTATCTTATTTAAAAACTCAATTCCCGGCTTGCTTTGTTCGATCATCAATACAAGCGGCATATCGGTAAAAAAATACGAAGCTATCAGCATCGCTATTCCAATTACCATCGCCATTATCACCCACATCCCCCATTTTACCTTATCAGTGACAACGCGGTTGTTTATTCCCTCGTATTTCCTTTCCGCTTTGAACCCGTACACGAATTATTGGCATCTCAACACTTTTAACTTGTCTTTCGCTAACCGAAATTTCTTTTAGACCCTTCCCCAGATTCCAAATACTAGCATAAAAACCACTTGTGACTCCAGTGGGAAAAGTTTATCCGCCACAGGTGGAAACCCACGATTATCAGCCTCGGCTAATGTCCTAACCACTTGTGACTCCAGTGGGAGTCGAACCCACGATTACCTGGATGAAAGCCAAGTGTCCTAACCACTAGACGATGGAGCCTTGCCGGCTATTTTAACAATTTTTAACTTCTATTACCATAGTATTGTCCAAAATTTACTATAATTACACGTAAGTTATTTTTTTCCTCCCTTGTCAAGGGGAGGGTTGGGGAGGGGTTTGGTTTTATGATCCACATCTTTCATGGCGACAACGTTGTCGATAGTCGAGCCGCCTTCAATTCCTTCCTCGACCAAAATCAAAAAACCGACATCCTCCGCCTTGACCCAAAAGTTATCGATCTTGATCAAATCAATAATTTTCTCAACGGCCCCACCCTTTTTTCCGATAAAAAGACTCTGGCTATTTCCAATCTTTTCTCTGTCGCTAAAAGCACTCTCGACAAGCTTAATAAACTGCTTGCCACCTCTGACTCCGACGTGGCTATTTGGCAGGACAAAGCTCTGACCACCGTTCAGCTCAAAATTTTCCCAAAAGCCCAAATTAAAATCTTTCGCCTCCCAAACCAGCTTTTCACCTGCCTCAACTCCGTCAGGCCTCATAATCTCAAAAACACCATCCTTCTCTATCATCAGGTTTTAAAGCTCGGCCTCTTTGACCTCTTCCTCTATCTCCTCAAAAACTCCCTTCGTAAACAACTTACTTCCTACTCGCCATTTTCCAAAGACACTCTCAAAAATACCTACCTCCAACTCATTGAACTTGATTTTCAAAATAAATCCGGCGAACTACCTCTACCTAAGGAAATAGCTTTAGAACGTATCTTAATCAATCTTACGGCATAAATCTATAGCTATGTGTAACAAATATGTACATACTATCCGCCTTGTTTTAAATCAAGCCTCGGTTAGCACTCGAGCCCACCGACTGCTAATTTCTAAGCTAAAAACTCCTGTTTACACTTTGCTCATTACCCACTACAATTTAACTAATGCCAAACATCTTGTGGTTTCGTGATATCCGAATCGATGACATTTCAAAGGTAGGTGGTAAAGGTGCCAATCTTGGCGAAATGTATCACCTTGATATTCCGGTCCCCAACGGTTTTGTCGTTACTGTCCAAGCTTACTTTGACTTCATCCAAAAAAACGATCTTCGCCCCGAAATCAAAAATATCCTCGACCCTATCGACGTCGATGACCCTAACCAACTTCTAACCGCTTCCAAAAAGATTAGAGCTCTAATCAAGAAAAGTCCTATTTCACCTCAACTCGCTATAGAAATAATGAAGTCTTATAAAAAACTTTGTGATTACGGTGGCCTTAGAAACGTCCCCGTGGCCGTTCGCACTTCAGCCACTGCCGAAGACAGTTCCGATGCTTCTTTTGCCGGTCAAGGTGAAACCTTCCTTAATGTTGTTGGTGAAACCAATGTTATTAATCGCGTTCGTGATTGTTGGTCAAGCTTATTTACCCCCAGATCAATTTTCTATCAAGTTAAAAAACATTACGATCATTTCAAAATCGGTGTTGCTGTTCCGATCCAAAAACTCATTAATTCCGACGTCTCCGGGATTATGTTTACCGTTAATCCGGTCAATAATGATAAAGATAAAATCATCGTCGAAACTATTTGGGGCTTAGGTGAATACATTGTTCAGGGCAAAGTCACTCCCGATCAGCATCTTATCAATAAAAAAGACTGGGATGTTGCCTCCTATACTTTAGCTGAACAAGATTTAGCACTAGTTCGCGCTCAAGATGAAACCAAGGAAATTACTTTACCCCGTCATAAACAAAAACTTAAAAAAATTACCGATGCTATGGCCATCAAAATTGCCCGCCTTGGCCAAAAACTTCACGATCACTATCAAAAACCCCAGGACATCGAATTCGCTATCGAAAAAGGCAAAATCTATATAGTCCAAACCCGTCCTATTACCACTGTTGTCAGCAACCAAAAAACCCTAGATTCCCAACAAACTATTATTTCTACTCCCGCCGACATCAAAGGCGATCCCGCCAGTCCCGGCAATGCCACCGGGGTGGTTGTCATCATCAATTCACCCAAAGAAATCGGCCGCGCCCGTGCCGGTCAAATCCTCGTAACCTCCATGACCACTCCTGATTTTGTTCCGGCTATGAAAAAAGTCGCCGGCATTATCACCGACAAGGGCGGTCAAACTTCTCACGCCGCCATTGTCAGCCGCGAGTTAGGTGTTCCCTGCGTCGTCGGCACCAAAATTGCCACCAAATTTTTTCACGAAGGCGACATAGTTACTCTGAACGGCACTACCGGTGAAGTCTGGAAAGGGGATTTAAGCGGTTCCTTTACTCCCCAAGCCGTTAAAAAACATCGACTCATTTCTACTGCTACCAAGCTTTATGTCAATCTTGGCGAACCCGATCTGGCCGAAAGTATTGCTAAAAGAAATGTTGACGGCGTTGGTCTTTTACGCGCCGAATTTATGATCGCCGACATTGGCATTCATCCCAAAAAAATGATCGCCGACGGTCGCCAAAAAGAATATATCCAAAAATTAGCCAAAGGCTTGGTTGAATTTTGTAAAAGTTTCTCTCCTCGGCCCATCATCTATCGGGCTACCGACTTTAAAACCAACGAATATCGCCACCTCAAGTGGGGCAAGCTTTACGAGCCCGAAGAATCCAACCCTATGCTTGGTTTTCGCGGTGCCTACCGCTACATTAGCTCTCCTGATGTCTTCAACATGGAGCTTGAAGCCATCAAAATGGTCCGCAACAAGTATGGCTACAAAAATCTCTGGCTGATGATTCCTTTTGTTCATACTCCCCAGGAGCTTTTTGAAATCAAAAAAATTATCGCCGCCGCCGGCTTACTTCGCTCACCTACCTTCAAACTCTTTATGATGGTCGAAATTCCCAGTAATGTCATTCTTTTAGATAAATTTATCGATGTTGGCATTGACGGCATTTCCATCGGCAGTAACGACTTAACCATGCTTACTTTAGGTATCGACCGTGACAATAGCGAAGTGGCTAAATGCTTCAGCGAGCTTGATCCGGCCGTTATGTGGAGTTTAAAAAGAGCTGTTATCAAAGCCCGTAAACGCGGCATCATGGCTTCAATTTGCGGTCAAGCCCCAAGCAATTATCCCGATTTAGTTAAAAAATTGGTTAAATGGGGGATTACCTCCATTTCCGTTTCTCCCGACGCCATTGACCGTACCCGTGAAATCATCGCCTGGGCCGAAAGTGAAAGAATTAATCAGAAGAAAAAACGTTAGCCAAACACCACCACCACTTCTCCTCTTTCATCTCCATCAAACTCTTTCTTTACCTCTTCAAATTTCTTCGTCATCTCCCGACAGATTCTGATTTCTGTTTTTTCCCCGCAAACTTCTTTTATTTCCAGAATTAACCTTTCGGTTCGAAAAGGGGATTCGTAGACCACTTTTGCTCCCTCAAACTCTTTGTATTTTTCCAAAATTTTCTTTCTTTCACCTGGTTTCTTTGGTAAAAATCCCAAAAATGAAAACCTTCCAATCGGCAACCCGGCTAGCACCAAAGCATTAATGGCCGCACTTGCTCCCGGTAACGCTGTATATTTTATCCCCGTCTCTTGGCATTTTTTTACCAGTCTCCATCCCGGATCCGACAGTAGGGGAGTCCCGCCGTCAGTTACCAGCCCCACTTCCTTTTCCTCTCTTAACCAATTCATTACCTGCGGGATTTTCTGCTCTTCCGTCTCATCATAAAAAGATACTAACTTGGGCTTATTTTTAATTTTCAATAATTCCAGTAATTTCCCGGTATTTCTCGTATCTTCGCACAAAAGTATTTCCACTTTTTCCAGCGTTTCCATCGCCCGCACCGTAATATCTTTTAAATTTCCGATGGGAGTTGAAATTAAATATAACATTGATAGATTATACCTTCTTCAAAGTCTCCCTTGCTTGCCCCTGGGGGGTCAAAGGGAGATTTAGAGGGATTTATCTTAATTAAACTGTCTTATTACCGCCACGACTTTCCCTCTGATTTCCACATCCGCCACATACATCGGCGACATAGTCGAATTGGCCGGCTGCAATCTGATTCTGTTGGCTTCCCGATAAAATCTTTTCAAAGTCGCAAACCCGTTTCTCAATACCGCTACCACTATATCCCCGTCTTTAGCCTCATTTTGTTCCTTAACTACCACAAAATCACCGCTTAATATCCCGTCATCCACCATCGAATCCCCTTTAGCTTGCAAAACATATGATTTATCCCCGGCTTTTACCAGCGCCGAGTTAACCATTAACGTCGCACTCGGATCGTTATATGGTTCTATCGGTTCTCCGCAGGCAATATAGCCCATCACCGGCAGTTCCACCGATCCGTCTCTGGCTTGTTTTTTCTCCGTATCCAAAACTTCAATTCCTCTGACTGCTCCCCGATATCTTCGGATCATTCCCTTCTTTTCCAGCACCGCCAAATGCTCATGAACTGTTGCCAACGATGATAAGCCAAAATTTTCGGCAATCTCGGTCAGCGTTGGGGCATAACCATATTTTTCGATATTTTGGGTAATATAATCCATGATCTGTTTTTGCCTTCGATATAAAGTTGCTACCATATACTAATCATACCCCAATATTACCCGAAGTCAAGTCCATAGCGAAGTCAGGAAACTAGTTAGATTTGCTATATTAAGTAGTAATGTTATTCTTTCTCTTTATTTTGGTACTTATCTCTTCCCGTCCGGCCTTAGCCATCTCCGAGTTTACCCTCAATCAAAACGTTACTTATACCATTAACCAAAGCGGCAATGCTTCAGTCGTGGAGGACCTCACTTTAACCAACAACTTATCGGAAATTTACGCCAAAGAATACCGTCTTACCCTTTCCGACGACAACCTCAAAAACATCACCGGTAATGACGATTTCGGCAATATTATTCAAAATATTCAAAGCCAAAACGGCCAAACCCTCATTTCTTTAAAGTTCAACCAACCGGCTTTAGGCAAAGACAAAACCACCCGCTTCAAACTTCGCTACACTATCGACAACTTTGCCGAAAACAAAGGTAAAGTTTGGGAAATTTCTCTTCCTCAATATCAAAATCTCAAAGAAAAAGACACAGTAAAAGTTACTCTTTTTTCTCCTTCTTTTTTCGGCGATCTGGCCTACTCTTCGGTTCCTCCGATCAGTAAAAATCAATCCGTCTCTCAAAACGAATTTAGTTATCAAATCAACCCTTCCCAAAACCAAAAAATTCTACTGATTTTAGGTAACTATCAGATATTTGATTTTGACCTTACCTACCAGCTTAAAAACGATGAAAACGAAGCTGTTCAAACCGAAATTGCCTTTCCTCCCGACACCAATAACCAGCTCATAATTTTTAAAAAAATCATTCCGCCGCCGGAAAACATTATTATCGATTCCGATGGCAATTGGCTTGGAAAATATCTGCTTTCGCCGTCACAGGAATTAACGATTTCTGCCACCGGTCAGGTAAAAATCATCCCCGCCACCTTAAAACCGTCTCCCTTAACCAATCCCAACTCCTTACTGGAAGAAAAGCCCTTTTGGCCGGTTACCCACCCCCAAATTACGGCCATTTCTCAAAAGCTAAAAAATCCCCAGCAAATTTACGACTACGTTGTTTCCAGTCTTAGCTATAATTACGATCTTATCAACTCCCCTCAAAGAAAAGGCGCCCTTGTTGCTATAAATTCTCCACAGGACTCGGTTTGTACTGAATTTACCGATCTTTTTGTTACTCTTTCCCGCTCCAAAGGCATCCCGGCCCGTGAAATTGAAGGTTTTGCTTATACTAATAATCCAAAAATCAAACCTACGAATCTTAATGCCGACGTTCTTCACGCCTGGCCACAATATTACAATTCAATCAAACAAGCCTGGATTGATATCGATCCAACTTGGGGAAAAACTACCAATGGCATCGATTATTTTCGCGATCTGGACCTAAATCACTTTACCTTCGTCATTCACGGACAGGACAGTAGTTATCCTCCGCCTCCCGGAGCCTATAAAACCAACAAAAATTTCAAAACTGTTTTGGTTGATTTTGCCAAAACCGAGCTCAAACCTTCCTATTCGCCTCCTGTTGTTACTCCCATCAAAACCGGCCTAAACCGGATCCCCAAAATTATTCTCCAAAACCAAAACCCTAATTCGCTTAATGCTGTCACCGTCTTTCTCTCGGCTAACGATTGGTCACGTCTCATTGAAAAAATTCCTCCATATTCTTCGGTTGAAATTACCATTCCTCCGATTTCTTTTTTTCAATCTCTTTTACCCAAAAATCAAAAAATTACTTTTCAATTCCAATTTGAAGGCTCACCGGATCTTCATCGACAATCAATTACCTACCTACCTCATTATCTAAATTTAGGCATTTCCCTTGGTATACTAATAATATTGCTATGTCTTGGGGGTATAATCATCCTCACGCCTAAGAAACATTTTTCAAAATGAAAAAAATACTCCGATTTATCCTTATTTTTATCTTCGCCTTGGTCGCCGAAAATCAAGTTTGGATGAACCTTACCTTTCAAAATCAAATCGTCACTCTGCTAAAAGTAGCCGTCGTTCTTTCTGTCTTTGAGCTTCTCCTAAAGCCGATTATCAAAATTCTTCTGCTACCAATTAATATCCTTACTCTCGGCCTGTTTAGAATCGTCATCAACACTTTGGGGCTCTATTTGGCTACTTTTTTACTGGCCGATTTTAGCCTTCAAAATATCGACTTTGCCTCACAAAGGTGGCAGGGGTTTACTTTGCCACCCCTCCACTTTGTCAATTTCTTCGCTTACCTGATTACTTCTTTGACTATCGGCCTAATATTTAATATTTTTAATTCTATTTTGGTTAAAACCATTAAAAAATTATGAAAACCGCTCTTATTGTTATCCAAATTATTCTTTCCCTCGCTCTTACCGTCTTAATTTTTCTCCAATCCAACGGCGATAGTGAATCCAAAAGCAATCTCCTTTCCACTACCGTCTCGGAAAAAAGAGGCTGGGAAAAGGTTCTCTTCAACTTCACCATCTTTCTTCTTGTCGTCTTTATTATCTCTTCGATTATTCAAACCATTATTTAAATTGGCCCAAAAAATCCGTTTCAAACTGGAAATTTTTGCCTATCACGCCAAAAAAATGATTCCGTTTTTTTTGGTAGGCATTACTGTCGGCATTTTTATTTTTTTATATCAAAAGCAACTTATTAGTCTTTACCAAAGTCCAATTCTCCATCCTCAAAAAGTTGGCGTTGCCGGCCTTTATACTTCTCAAAATCTTCCCGTCGCCATTCTTCGTCAAATTAGTTTTGGCCTCACTCAAATTGACCAAAACCAAAAACCAACCCTATCTCCATTAGTAAAATCCCTCCAAACCCCGGACGAAAAAACTTATATCTTTGAACTTAATAACAATATTTTTTGGCACAATAAGCTCAAGTTAACCGCCAATACTATCAAGCCCCAAATCGACGGTCTGACCTCGGAATCACTTTCTCCAACTACCTTAAAAATTATTACCGATAAACCGTTTGCTCCCTTACTTACAGTGTTATCTCAACCGCTATTTCGTAACCAATTGGTCGGAATTGGTCCCTACCATCTGAACCAAATCAAATACCAAGACGGCTTTGTCAAAGCTCTGACCGTTAGCCCTGAAGATAAGCTCACTCTTCCCAAAATTATTTATCGATTTTACCAAAACGAAGACGACCTCATTACGGGTTATAAACTTGGAGAGGTTGACGAAGTTGAAATCGAAACACTTCCTGGCTACCTCAACGATTGGAGCCAAACCAAAATAGTTCCCTATATCAATACTACCGATAAATATCTGGGAATTTTTATCAATACTCAAAAATTTTCTCAAAAACAACTTAGACAAGCCTTAGCTTACGCTACTCCCAAAACTCCTGATAAAAACAAACGTTGTCTTGGCCCAATTTCTCCTAATTCCTGGGCCTACAATCCCGATGTCAAAGATTATGCCTACAATCCCCAAAGGGCTAAAGACCTATTTGAAGGCAATAAAATAGAAAAAATAAGTTTAAATGTTATTAATCGTGATCTTCTCCCGATTGCTGAAGAAATAAAAAATAGCTGGAAAAAAGATCTGGGCATTGACGTTACTATCACTATCGAAAACCAAATTGATCCTCAAAATTTCGATGCCGTTTTGGCTTATAGTGGTATTCCCGCCGATCCTGATCAATACACTTTTTGGCACTCCACTCAAGAAAAAACCAATATTACTCATCTCAACAACTCCCGCATCGACAAACTACTCGAAGAAGGCCGTCTGACTTTTAATCTTCAGGACCGTAAAAAAATCTATCTTGATTTTCAAAAATTTCTGCTTGAAGAATCACCGGTCATTTTTATTTCTTACCCCACTATTTACTCCGTTTCTAGGATAAAATAAGAAAATATGGATCCAAAACCAATTGACCCCATCGGCTGGACTCTTATCGGAATTCTTTTTCTACTTTTAACTTACGCTGGTTATCTTTCTTATAAAAGCATCGATTTCCAAATTCTTCAAAAGCTGGAAAGTATTCCCTTAGTTTTACCCACTCCCATCATCGCCTCTCCCTCCGCCACCCTCGCCACCCCGGCAGCAGTTAAAAATTAGCTAATATTATGAGAAATTTACTCGAATGTCTTTTTCCAAATATAACCAAAACTCCCCAAATGCCACCTCCCTTAACTCCCCGTCAAGTTGAATTTGAAAGGTTAATTGACCAAGTTCAGGCTGAAGCCGCTCAAAACGGTCGTCTCATTAGCCGAAAAGCCGCCATCTGTGGCGCCCGCATCCGGATTCAAGACTGGCTCAATAATTAACAAAGTACCAAATGATAATTGACAATCCAAAAAGTATCTTAGCTTTTGATCTTGACGGAACAATCACTCCCCGCAACCAATTTGAAATTCATCCTAAAGGCTTAAGCCAATTGTTAAACGACCTTTCCAATCAGGGCCATTTTTTTATCCCGGTAACCGGTAAGCCTGTTGCCTATGCCGCTAAGATTTTTTCGGCCAATAACTTAATCGATAGGGGAATAATCGCCGAAAACGCCGGAGTTTACAGAAAACCAAACAGTCAAAAAATTGAAATCTACGGACCAAGCATTAAGGAAATGTATGCTCTTAGAGATAAATTAGGAATTGGCATGGAAAAAGTTAATGTCACCGATATTTTCATTGACCAAAAAAAGTATGAAGTCGCCGTCGATCCCGACGACGTCTCCATTTTGACTATCTTCACCGATCCGACTTATGTCACTCATCGCTGGAAATTCAACCACTCGATTGAAGCCGAACTTTTAGTTGAAAAAATCAACAATATCATTACGTCCAACAATTGGCAAAACACTTTATCTGTTTTGCCTCCTTTCCCGGACAGGGCTATTCAGATAATTCGAAAAGATCCAATTTCAGGCCATTCAATCGACAAATCATCGATAATCTTCGCTCTTAACGCCATTTATCCCAATATCGATACTATCCCAATTGCCATGTTTGGCGATGGCCACAACGACATTCCTGCTATGAAACCAGATAAAGTAATTCCCATAACTTTTACTAACGCCCACAGCGATGTCTTAACTTATGTTAAATCAAAAAATGGCTATATCTCCCCCCATAATGCACCAGAAGATTTAGGCGTGCCAGACGGCTTACTTTGGCTAGCTAAAAATAATTTTTTCAAAGAGGACACTAATGCCGTTCATCATCTCATCACTCGATATTTTCCGAGTCTTGTAGGTTAATTTAATCTATTAAGAACTTAATAACTTTACCTTCAATCTTCATCGTGATTAATAAATAACCAAATTTTTTCTTTTGTGATAATATCGGTCAATGGCAGGCAAGGTTGAATTTGCTCAAGGAGTTGCAATTAGACCGACAGAAATTGAAGGCTGGGATTTTAGTGTTCCCCCTATAAGATGGACAGGTGATCACTATGGTTTTGAGAATTTACGTCTACCAAATGATTGGCAAAAAGCAAGTCCGAGATTGACTGCAAAACCTCAGGACTGGGGTAATTATCTTGAGAACTTGTGTCAGGAAAGAAAGTTTGACTGGAATTTACAGATTGATGGAGAAACCGGGTTAGTCACTGAAATAAAGCTTAGAAATCTCCGGCAAGAATCCCGTGTGTACCTTGACACTGGTTTTGGCCACAGTGGTGTTTATCGGGGAGAAAGATTTGACTCAACCCAAATGGTTAACGACTTACACATGGCAGTTATCTATCAAAAGTTTCTAGCCCGCTACTTAAGTTTTATTTCTGGTGATAAACCGCTTTATCCCTACATAGACAAATGTTCTAACCAATATTGTTCAAGAGACCTCGCTCTTCCTCCAAAGGTCGTTCGTTTCCCAACAAGCTATGACTATGGCAGATATCAGCAAGGATTTGATAGAAAAGCTTGCCAAATTTCTGGTCAATTTGGACTCCGGCAATTACCTAGGGTATGTTTTGACGAAAACGGTCTTCTTACAAATATCCAAATAGACAACAGTAAAGCTTGTGATTATAACTTAGACCATTCTTCCCGTGAATATTATCCCCACAACGTTGATAATGCATGTGAAGCAGCCGCCCTTCACGGCATCGCCGCCACCTTTATAAACGACTTAATTGAAGCCAGAAAAACTAGTTAGCCAAAAATCTATTTTGATAATGTTACACTAATTTTAATGTTTCCGACGGTTTTTATTACCCTGTCTTTTCTCAAAAATCTTTTTCTCCGTCCGCCCAAAACCCCGCCGCCGCTTGATACCTATAAAATTATTGACGTTATCGACGGTGATACAATCGTCACCGAAAAATCTCAAAAGGTCCGTCTCCTAAGCGTCGACTCCTCCGAGCTTTCTCTTTGTGGAAGTCTGGAAGCCAAGCAACAACTCGAAACTCTGGTCAAAAACAAAAATGTTTATCTAAAAGAAATTGTCGCCGATCGATATAGTCGGCTGGTCGCCTTGGTTTACCTTGGCAAAACTTTTGTTAATGGTGAAATGGTCAAATCAGGCTGGGGACGCTACAACAGTATTAACTCCACCCAAAGCGATCTTCTTCTTTATTATTCTCAAATCGCTCAAGCTAATAAGCTTGGTGTTTACAGCTCTCTTTGTCGTCAAATCGAAAACCCCCAAAACCCAAAATGTGTTATCAAAGGAAATGCCTCCCGTGACGGCCGGCAACTTTATTTCTTCCCGAGTTGCAGTGATTATTCCCGGGTTATCGTCGAAAAAGATTTAGGCGATCAATGGTTTTGTACCGAAGCCGAAGCCAAAAAAGCCAACTACATTAAATCCGAAAATTGTTACGAAAAAACTTACGGTCAATAACGGGTTGGCGGTTTACGAAAAATGTCGAACTTCCTTTGGTTAGCTCGGCCTTCGGCCTCGCTATGCTCCGGCGCGGCGCCTTTACACTGAGCTTGCCGAATGTGCCCACCCGCCGCGCCTCCGAAACTGTTGGCTCGAACAGTCCCGATTAAATCGGGACTAAAAGAAAAAACGCAAAAATTTTAAAGAACTTTTTATAAATCTCAAATGGCGCATCCGGTGGACTCAACCCGATTGCTCGAATTGTCCGAATACGCCATTAAAAATAGCAATCGGTAAAAGTTGAGTCCACTTACAATATACATATATTTTGAAATAAACACAATAAGTTTTCGTTTTGTTGACATCAAGGAAATTTGCTATAATTAAACCAAAGGAGTAAGACTAAATACGACGATGAATAAATGAAAGGAGGTGAGAGGAAAAAATGCCGTTACTTAAAGGAAAGAAAAATATCGGTAAAAATATAAAAACAGAGATGGCTCATGGTAAGCCCCAAAAACAAGCCGTGGCGATTGCCCTTGATGTCGCTAGACGATCTGGGGCTAATATACCCAAAAAGAAAGCAAAGAAAAATATAAAGAAAGCGCAAAAGAAATGGCAAGATATGTCACCACGGGAACATTCTTTAGCTCAGCCTGAAGGACGAAAAAGAGCAAAACCTGGAACAAAAGGTGAAGGTGATTACTTCAGAATTGTTGTAAGGTCAAAAGATGAGTTTGTTACATTCCGCAATCAAGATATTGGAGAGCCAGGACACATTCAACGCTTAGCAGGAAAAAGAAGCAGCGGCTCATGGGATACGCAGACATGGCTTATCAGTAAGAAAGATGCTCACATTGAAGGTAATAGATTAATTCCTGACACTGATGATGCGCGGGAGGTAATAGAGAAACTCGGTTCTGAGCCAAAGCACATTAAAGCTGACATCTTTGAAGCAAAAGATAGGCCAAATGTTCCTGAAAGCGAAAAACCAACTCCTGCGCAACAACGAGCACGAATGGAGAATATA
>Ga0265296_1003711_pt1 | contig 13891 bp, 9 predicted proteins | sample MunlanPumphouse1_FD_189073 | JGI IMG/M metagenome (GOLD analysis project Ga0265296, IMG submission 189073) | Groundwater microbial communities from a municipal landfill in Southern Ontario, Canada - Pumphouse #1 | ecosystem: Environmental > Aquatic > Deep subsurface > Groundwater | place: Canada... | reverse complement strand
CACTACATCTTCAATCATTTTTGTTTCTATCACCTTGTTGCCGGAAATTAAGATATTATTTATATTTAATTTTTGCCATTTAGCTAAAAAGGATAAAGCAACTAAAATCGAAGCAAACAAAAAAAATAGAAGAAATGTTCTTTTTAATAAAACTTTGTGTTGTTTCTTTTTTAATTCTAAAAGTCTCGGAGAACTTAAAACACTTTTTTTCATTCTATTTACTTTAAAACTTTATGAACTTTCTACTTTATAAACTCTCTGTTCCCCATATATTTTTTCAAAACTTCTGGAATTTTAACTGTACCATCTGCCTGTTGATAATTTTCAACTATTACTACTAATATTCTTGGTGTAGCTGCTGCAGTAGAATTTAAAGAATGTACAAAACGTAATTTACCTTCTTGGTCTTTATAGCGAATACCAAAACGCCTTGTCTGAAAATCATGATAATATGACGCACTCGAAAGTTCGCGATATTGATTTTCTGATGGAATCCAAGCTTCTGTATCATAACTCTTTACATGCGCAGCTTTTAAATCCCCAGTACATATTTCTAAACGGCGATAAGGAATTCCAAGCGATTCAAGAAATTCTTCGTAATTTCTATTTATTTCTTCATGAAATTTAACTGATTCTTCATGGTTAGCTTCACAAAGTATCAGTTGTTCAAGTTTAAAAAATTCTTGCACTCTAATAAGTCCTTTTACATCTTTTCCATGCGCACCTGCCTCTCTTCTGTAGCATGGAGAAAAAGCTAAATAACGTTTTGGCAATTCTTCTTTTAGAATAATTTCATTACTATGATAACCCATCATGGGTACTTCAGCTGTACCGGCTAAATAATCTCCGTCTTGAGTTTGGTAAATATCTTCTGCTCCTCCTGGTAAATGTCCGGTACCAAATAAATTTTGTTTATGCACAATTGATGGAGCAATAAAAGTTTTAAAATCTTTTTTACTAAAAAACTCACGTGCATAATTCCAAATTGCCCAAGAAAGTTCCGCGCCATCATTTTGTAAAAAATACCCTCTAAAACCATGAACCTTCACCCCTCTTTCAAAATCAACCATATTAAGTTTTAACATTAATTCAACATGATCTTTGGGTACAAAATCAAATTTAGGCTTTTCTCCCCAGGTCAATATTTCTTTATTATCTTCTTCTCCTTTTCCTTCTGGCACAGACATATCTGGAACATTCGGGACTTGCAACATTATTTTCTGCCATTCTTCTATTGTCGTTTTCAATTTTTCTTCTTTTTCTTTGATTTCCTCTTTCACTACGCGCATTTCTTCTATTAACTGATTTCTTCTATTGGTATCTTTTTCGGTAGCAATATCATTGGAAACTTTATTTATTTCACTTCGAAGATCTTCCACTTCTTTTAGTTCCTTAAGGCGCTGATCGTCAAGTTCTACCAATTTTTGAATATTGATATCTATTAGTTTCCTTTTTGCTCCTTCTTGCACTATTTCTTTGTTTTCACGAATGAATTTGATGTCTAACATTCTTCCATTATATAACAAAGCTGATATAATTACAAAATGCAAATAAGAAAACTAAACAAAAAAGAGTTTCCACCTGCACTTTTAGAAATTCCCCAACCACCGGAAGACCTTTGGATTATTGGGGATTTACCTAAGGAAAAGAATTTAATCTATTTATCTGTTGTTGGCTCTCGTAAATTCACTTCATATGGACGAGAAACTTGTGAAAAAATAATCGCTGGTTTAAAGAGCTATCCAATAGTAATCGTTTCCGGTTTTGCTATGGGGATAGATACTATTGCTCACAAAAAAGCGATGCAAACAGGACTTATTACCATAGTCTTTCCGGGCTCAGGACTTTCTGATGAGGCAATTTATCCAAAAACAAATGTTCGTTTAATGAGAGAAGTAGTAGAAAAAGGCGGATGTTTAATTTCAGAATTTGAACCCGATTTCAAAGCGACTCAATGGAGTTTCCCAATGCGTAATCGTTTGATGGCTGGTATCAGTAAATCCGTATTAATAATAGAAGCAGAAGAAAAATCTGGCACTCTCATTACTGCTCGCTTGGCCACAGAATATAATAGAGATGTTTTAGCCGTGCCTGGTTCTGTTTTTTCACCTAATGCTAAGGGTACAAATAAATTAATTAAACAAGGAGCAACACCTGTTACTTGCTCCGAGGATGTGCTTGAAGCTTTAGGTTTTGAATTGCCAAAAGACAAAGAAAAACAAGCAGCACTATTTTCAGATTTATCACCAGAGGAGAAAAAAGTAGTTGTTTTGCTTCGCGAACCAATGCCTCGAGATGATTTAATTAGAGCTATGAAAATGTCAATCCCCAACGCCAATGCAGTTCTTTCAGTAATGGAAATAAAAGAATTGATAAAAGAAGAAATGGGTGAGATACAATTAGCATAATCCACCCATGAATTGGCGGACAAGTTTGCAAAAAAAATATATTTCGTGTAATACTTGTATTTAATGAAACTTTTAATTGTTGAATCACCATCAAAAGCAAAAACTATTGAAAGGTACCTAGAAGGTGCATACACTGTGCGTGCGTCTATTGGACACATTCGTGATTTGCCTAAATCAAATAAAGAAGCAATAGATATAGAAGGTGGATTTATTCCACGTTATGAAATATCAAAAGGTAAAGAAAAAGTCGTGCATGAACTTCAATCGTTAGGGGAAAAAGCAACTGAAATACTTTTGGCCACAGATCCTGATCGTGAAGGAGAAGCTATTGCTTGGCATATTGAAGAATTGTTAAACAAAGATTCAAAAATAAAAGCACCAATAAAGCGTGTGGTGTTTTATGAAATAACTAAAGAGGCAGTTACGGAAGCATTAAAAAATCCTCGAGATATTGATACAGCATTAAGAAAAGCACAAGAAGCAAGGCGTGTTTTAGATAGACTTGTTGGTTATGACCTTTCTGGGCTTATTTGGAAAAAAGTTCGTTATGGGCTTTCTGCGGGACGAGTTCAATCCCCTGCGCTTCGTATTATAATGGAACGCGAACGTGAAATTCGCGCTTTTGTACCAGAACAATATTGGAAAATATTGGGTCTTTTTGAAACACTTAAAAAAGGAAAATTAACTTTATATTGTTCAGAAGAACCTAGAGACGAAAAATTTGTTGAAAAAATACTTGAAGAAGGTAAAAAAGGAAATTGGTTGGTGAAAGATGTAAAAGAATCAGAACAAAAAAGAGTTCCTCGCGCTCCTTTTACTACTTCAACCTTACAACAAACTGCTAGTTCGCGACTTGGTTATTCCCCTTCTCGAACAATGCAAATTGCTCAAAAACTTTACGAGGCAGGACATATTACATATATGAGAACAGATAGTACCAATCTTTCTGCAGTTGCTCAAACACAAATAATTTCTTTAATAGAGAAAAAATATGGAAAAGAGTATTCCCAACCTAGAATCTACAAAGCAAAATCAAAAAATGCTCAAGAAGCGCATGAAGCTATTCGTCCTACTCACATAGAAAATCTTGGGGCTGGAACAGAAGAACAACAGAGACTTTATAAACTCATTTGGGAACGTACTGTTTCTTCTCAAATGGCTGATGCCAAATTATTGAAAACAAAAATAAATGCAAACATAAGTCTCGAAGCCTTGCTTTGGGGAGTTCCCCTAAGCGAGGCTTCGGGGCAATTTGAATTTCCTGATTTCACCGCTACTGGTTCTCGTATTCTTTTCCCTGGATGGTTAGCAGTTGATAAAGCCAGTGTGGGAGAAGATATAGAATTACCAGAAGTAAAAGCCGGAGAAAATTTAAAATTATTGAATCTTATAAAAGAAGAAAAATTCACTGAACCACCAAACAGATATAGTGAAGCTGGTTTGATTAAAGAGCTAGAAGCTAGAGATATCGGCAGACCGTCTACTTACGCTTCTATAATGAAAACTTTGGAAGATCGAGAATATGTCAGAAAAGAAAATAAAACTCTTTTTCCTACTGACGTCGGAGAAGTAGTGTCAGATTTTTTGGAAAAACATTTTGCTAATTATATTTCTGATACCTTTACCGCTGAGATGGAAGACGAATTAGATGAAATTTCTCGAGGTGAGCGCGAATATGAAAAAACTCTTAAAGATTTTTATGGACCATTTTCAAAAGATGTAAAAGCAAAAGAAAAATTAGAAAAAGCTACTAATTTAGGCGATGCGCCGGAAAACATGAAATGTCCAAAATGTGAAAGTAAAATGATTATAAAACTTTCACGTGGAGGGAAATTTTATTCTTGTTTTAAATATCCAGATTGTGACGGAGCTTTAAAACTAGACGGCATAGCGTTAGAAGGTCCAAAAGAAACCGGAGAAAGTTGTCCAGAATGTGGAGACCCCGAAGGAAAAAATATTTCCAACGGGGCAAGTAAAAAAGGTAAACCTAAATCGGGAGGTGTATTAGTTATTCGACAGCGTCGTGATGGTTCAGGTACTTTTATTTCTTGTTCTCGTTATCCAAAATGCAAGTTTATAAAAAAAGATGAAGTTCAAGAAGCTAAAAAAAGGACAGGAATAATTTGTCCTGTATGTAAAAAGGGTGATATTTCAGAAAGACGCGGAAGATTTGGTATATTTTATTCTTGTTCAAATTATCCTGATTGTAAATTTGCTATAAAAGCAAAGCCCACCGGTAAAATATGTGACAAATGTAGTTCTTTAATGATGCAAGGCACTAAGACTATTCCTGATAGGTGTAGCAATAAAGCTTGCCCTAATCATAATCCTCATAAACTAATGAAATAAAATTGAGTTTTGAGTTTTGGAAAAAATGCTATAATAAAACTATGGCAAGTATAAAAGAGATATTAGATCTAATGGCTGGAGGTGTAAGTAAAAAAGATGAAGAGCTTATAAAAAAAGCTTATGAGTTTGCTGAACGCGCGCACACAGGAGAAAAAAGATTAAGTGGTGAGCCATATTTTTTTCATGTTTTTGAAACTGCAAAAATATTAGCCAAACTTGGAATGGGCGCTTCAACCATTGTGGCTGGGTTATTACATGATGTATTAGAAAATACAAAAATCACTGAGGAAGAATTAAAAAAAGAATTTGGAGAGAATATTGTTTTCTTAATAAACGGTGTCACTAAACTAGGAACCTTAAAATATCACGGACATGAACGGCACGTGGAAAGCTTAAGAAAATTCTTCGTGGCTATGACCAATGACTTGCGAGTGGTTATTATAAAATTTGCAGACAGATTACATAATTTACGCACTCTTCAATATGTGAGAGAAGATAAGCAAAAAAGAATTGCCCTAGAATCCATAGAAGTATATGCCCCATTAGCAAATCGTCTCGGTATGGGGAAATTAAAAGGCGAAATAGAAGATGCCGCTTTCCCTTTTGCTTTTCCGAAAGAATACGCACAGGTAGAAGAAATGATAAAAGACAAAAAAGAACTCTATAAAAAATATTTAGAAGAAGTATCAAAAGAATTAAAAAAAGAATTATATAAAAATAAAATAAAAATATCAGAAATTAATTATCGAATGAAACATCGATATAGTTTGTGGAAAAAACTTTTAAAATACGACATGGACATAGACAAAATCCATGATATTATTGCCCTGCGAGTGGTAGTAGAAAGCGTGGAAGATTGTTATAAAGTTTTGGGTATAATTCATTCTATTTGGAGACCGTTACCTGGCAGAATAAAAGATTATATTGCTGTGCCAAAACCAAACGGCTATCGTTCTATTCATACTACTATTTTTACGGGTTCTGGTGGAGTAGCTGAAATCCAAATAAGAACCAAAGAAATGCACGCAGAAGCAGCTTATGGTATTGCTGCTCATTTTGCTTACAAAGAAAAAAAACAAAAAAAAGATCCTGACGATAAGTCTAAATTTAAATGGATTGAAGAATTAAAAGATTTTAATTACGAATTAGATGAACCAAAAAAATATTTAGAACATCTAAAAACTGATTTTTTTAATGATCGTATCTTTATTTTTACTCCTAAGGGTGATGTGATAGACCTACCAGAGGGCTCCAGCCCGATAGACTTCGCTTATTCCATCCACTCAGATATCGGCGATCACATTTTTGGTGTAAAAATAAACGGTAAAATAGCCCCAATTCTCTCTGTTTTGAAAAATGGAGATATCGTAGAAATAATCATTAAAAAAGACTCTCATCCTTCTAGTAAATGGTTAGATTTTTCAAAAACAAATATAGCAAAAAAACATATCAGATCTTATTTAGAAAAAAATAGTCTACTTTCTAGATTAAAATCTTTCGGCCGTTCTTAAATACTAAAATTAGAAATATCATAAAGTTTACCATCGTCTTCTTTTATTTCTTCTTTGGATCTGTCATCTAAAGGTATCTCTTCTGGAACAGAAATATTTTTATTTATATAATTCTCTAACATTTCCCCCGGCTTTTTTTCTATTTCTGACTTATTTATCGAATCTAAAATTATACGCAAATCTTCCGTAGAAAAAAAATCAATTTTAATTTGTCCTCCTAGCTCATGTCTGTCTATATGGACACGAGTGCCTAATTTGTTTTGAAATTCCCCCTCTAATTCTATTATTTCAGGATCTGGAGCATATTCTTTTTTACGAACACGATCAGTAGCAATTTTCCCAGCTAATCTTTCTGCTTCGCGTACCGTAATTTTTTTATACATAATTTCTTTAAATAAAACAGTTTGTTCCTGTGGATGATCTACTAACATCAAAAGAGGTCGAGTATGACCCTCGGTAATTTTACCTTCCGTCAAAGCATTCAATATTTCTTCCGGCAAAGACAAAATACGCAAAGTATTGGAAACATATTCCCTACTTCTTCCAACTTTTTTAGCAATTTCAGCATGAGTAAATTTAAATTCATTAGATAAACGAAAAAAAGCACGAGCACGATCAACAGCATTCAAATCTTCTCGTTGTAAATTTTCAATAATAGCAAGTTCTAATTTCATCATAGAAGTATCCCCTGTGCGAATAATAACTGGTACTTGAGACACTCCAGCTAAGACAGCCGCACGAAGTCTACGTTCCCCAGCAATGAGTTCATATTCTGTGGTAAGACCCCCACCTTCTTTTTCTACTTCTACTCGAGAAACAGTGAGGGGTTGAAGTACCCCATATTGTTTTATAGAGTCAGCTAAATCTTGCAAACGAGCTTCATCAAAATCTCGTCTTGGTTGATATGGATTTGGTTTAATTTTATCGGTATCAATCCAAAAAATTGAGTTAGAATATAAAGTGGACATCCCATTAGAAAATTTAATTAATAAAAATTTATTGACCATCCTTATCCTGTTGATTTTCTAACGGGACAAGTAGATCTATTTTAGCATAAAGGTTTTATTTTTGATAATTGATTTTATAGCGTTTTTTGTGTAAAATGTGTGAATTACTAATTAATGACTTGCCGCGGTGGCGGAATTGGTAGACGCGCACGACTCAAAATCGTGTCTCGTAAGGGGTGAGAGTTCGATTCTCTCCCGCGGCACAAATATGAAAAAAAATAAAAAAACAGACAATACAATGATTGATTTTAAAGTAATAGGTGGGAAAAAACTCCACGGCAAAATTGCTACCAACTTTTCTAAAAATGGCTCAGTGGGACTTTTGTGTGCTTCCATTTTAAATAAAGGAACAACTACTTTACATGGCATTGCTCGAATCGAAGAGGTGTATAGAGTAATAGAGATTTTGCAAAGCATAGGAATGAATATAAAATGGACAAATCAAAATTCCATTAAAATTATTCCGCCGAAAAATTTTAATCTAAAAAACATTAATGTTGAATCAACTGTGAAAACTCGTTCTATCATTATGTTGATGGGTCCGATGATTCATTTTCTAAAATCTTTTTCTTTACCTCATGCTCAAGGTTGTAGTCTTGGCAAACGCACTATCGCTGCTCATACCTATGCTTTGGAAAAACTGGGAGTAGAAATAAAAACAACCAATGCTAGTTATGATATTAATGTAAAAAAATTAAAATCAGGGGAAATTGTGATGTATGAATCTGGAGATACTGCTTGCGAAAATGTTTTGACTGCTTCCGCTTTAATTCCAGGTCAAACAGTTATTTCTTTTGCTAGCGCTAATTATATGGTGCAAGAAGTATGTTTCTTCTTAGAAGCACTAGGAGTAAAAATAGATGGCATCGGTACTGCCAGCTTAACCGTTCATGGTATAAAAGAAATAAACAAAGATATTGAATATTGGAATAGTGAGGACCCAATTGAATCTATGATGTTTATTTCTGCTTGTATCGTGACAGATTCAAAACTTACCATTACTCGTTGCCCGATTGATTTTCTTGCCCTAGAACTTGAAAAATTAACTCGAATGAATTTAAAATTTAAAATTCTAAAAAAATATTTTTCCTATAATAAACGCACTAAATTAGTAGATATAAAAATCTTCCCAAGTAAACTAATAGCTTTGGTTGATAAAATTCATTCAAATCCCTATCCGGGAATTAATATAGATAATCTTCCATTTTTTGTACCAATTGCTATTAAAGCCAAAGGTCAAACAATGATTCATGATTGGGTTTATGAAAATCGTGCTATATATTTTGCTGAACTAAATCGCCTTGGAGCTAATATTGCTTTAGCTGATCCACATCGGGTTTATATTAATGGAGGAACAAAATTAAAACCCGCTCAAGTTGTTTGTCCGCCAGCCCTACGTCCTTCTATGGTTATTCTCATCTCTATGCTCGGAGCTGAAGGTACTTCCATTCTTCGCAATGTCTATATGATAAATCGTGGCTATGAAGAAATAGCCAAACGTTTAAATTCTATTGGAGCGGATATAAAGATTTTGAAATAAAAAAACTGCCTAATACAATTATGTATCAGGCAGGTTATAAAGATTTAATTCTTAATATTAAGAATAATAATATACTCAGCATTATTACCATTCTAGCTGAATAAATTATTGCTAATTTGTTTTTTGCTAAAATAGCAGCGAATATATTACTTAGACCAGCAGTCAAATTCGCTATCCATGGAAATATTGGCTCATAGTTTTCTGTAGCATTCCACAATTGATAAAACATTGGGAAATATGCTATAACCATAATAATTTGTAAAAATATATTAGCATTTTCGTGTGATTTGGTTTTTAACCAAAAAATCACAATAAATAAAATTGAAATAAAACAAAAAATTTCAATAATATTTAAACTAAATCTAATATTTTTTCCAAAAAATATTATAACAACAGTAATACTCCAACAAAAAACAAAATCAATAACATTAGCAATATTGTCTAACAAACTTGGTTTTTTAGACTTTCTGTAAGTTAAAAAACTAAAACTTACAGCAAAACAAAAAATAACCCAAGTTGATATTGTCGGTCTGGCTATTCCTGTTACTACAGAAAAACCATACCAAATCATCATTACCAACATTCCTAAAATGGTAATGATTGCAAACATTTTTTTAAGATTTTCTGTTTTCAATAAACACCTCTTTTTATTAAAAGTATAATAATATAAAATAAATAAAAAGTCAAATATAGTATATAAATCATAAAATCAATGTATAATCTAAAAATGCACAAGAAAAAAGTTATTGTAATTTTAGGTCCTACGGCCACTGGAAAGAGCGATTTGGCTGTTAAAATCGCCAAAATGATAAATGGTGAGGTTGTTTCTGCTGATTCTAGACAAATTTATAAAGGTTTAGATATTGGTACAGGAAAAATCACTAAGAAAGAAATGGAGGGTATTCCTCATCATTTGCTTGATGTTGTAAACCCAAAAAAGAAATTTACCGTAGCTCAATATCAAAAGTTAACAAACTCAGCGATAGCAGAGATTGTTAACAAAGGTAAAACCCCAATCATTTGTGGAGGCACGGGATTTTATATTGATGCAATTACAAAAGGAATTGTTTTTCCAGAAGTTCCACCAAATCCAAAACTTCGTAAAACCCTATACTCAAAATCAGCAGTCGCATTATTCGAGTATTTAAAAAAATTAGATTCTAGGCGGGCAAAAGATATAAAAAACAAAGATGAGCAAAATAATAAAGTGAGATTAGTGAGAGCAATTGAAATAGCAAAAGTTCTCGGAAAGACTCCCTTGTTAAAAAATAAAAAATTAAATTATCAATTTATTAAAATTGGATTATATTTACCGCCAGATAAATTAAAAAAAAGAATAGAAAAAAGGGTCAAAAAAATGTTTCAGGATGGTTTACTTAATGAAATAAAGAAACTAAAAAAAGCTGGCATATCTCAAAAAAGATTAAAAGAATTAGGTTTTGAATACGATTCCCCTACTTATGAAAAAGTAGTCAAAGAAACAATAAAATACACCAAACGCCAAATGACTTGGTTCAAACGAGATAAAGAAATAAAATGGTTTGCGGGCGATGAGAGAATCGAACTCCCGACATCGGTTTTGGAGACCGAAGTTATACCACTTAACTAATCGCCCGTATCTAGTATTTTAAAAAAAACTAGATAAAAATTTAAGATATTTTTGTTCATCTCCGATATATCCCAAATCAAAAAGAACAAACAAGATATCGCTCTTAAGTAGCGAAAATTCTAATCAATTATAACAGAAAAAACTAAAAAGCAAAAATTATTTCTTAATCTCTTTATGCTTAGTCTGCTTTCTGCACCATTTGCAATACTTTTTCAGCTCGATTTTTTTAGTAACGAGTTTTTTATTTTTGCTAGACCAGTAATTTATGCGCTTACAAGTAGAGCAGGCAAGTTTTATAAGTCTTTCTTGTGACATATATATAGAATAGTATAAAATCCTTTTAATTGCAACTTACTTATAATTCTGCGGTAGCAGAGTTTTAAGTAATTATTTTCGGCAACAGTGCGCTTATGCGGGTAGTTATTTCATAATTTATGGTATCAATCCTCTTTGCTATTTCTTCCGGAGTAATTTCTTTATTTCCTTGTTTTCCAATCAAAACTACTTCATCTTCAGCTTTAACATTTTTCAAATGACTAATATTCACCACAAACATATTCATAGCCACTCTACCTAAAATTTTACATCTGATACCTTTAATTAAAACTTCCCCCTTATTTGATAAACCTCTATCAAAACCATCAGCATATCCTTGTGGAATAATGGCAATTTTGGTCGGTACATAAGTCATATAAGTTAATCCATAACCAATAGTACTTCTAGCTGGTAAAATCTTTATCTGAGCGATTCTTGTTTTCCAAGAAAGTACTGGTTTTAATTCCATTTTATTTTTGTATAAATATTTTATGTGCTCCGACGGCCACATTCCATAAACCCCAATCCCTAGACGAATAAGTGAATTAATCCCTTTGTTTTTTTCATAAACTAAAAGTCCGGAAGTGGCAGAAATATGTGGTTGCAGATTTTTAAAACCAAATTCATTTGCTAATTTTATGGCTTCTCCATATTTTTTAATTTGTTTCTCGGCATGAGTAAAATTATTTGTATCTTCAATATTAGCAAAATGTGCATAAATTCCAGTAAATTTTATATTCTTACATTTTTTTAATTCTGTGAAAACTTTTGGCAATTCTTTTCCCAAAAATCCCTCCCTGCCCAAATATGCATCTATGGGTATATGCACTTCTTGCACTTTATTAAAACTCTTTGCGATAGCAGAGACTTTTAACATTTGCTCTACAGAAAAAACAGATAAAATACACCCGAGTTTTATGGCTCGAGATAAATCATTTTTTTGCACATAACCCAAAACAAATGTTTTTTTCTTACTAACTTTACGTAATAATTCAAGTTCTTCTACACTATTTACAATAAAATAATCAACATACGGTTCTAAGATCTTGGCCACTTCATTTTGTCCGTGTCCATAGGCATTACCCTTGATAGCCACAGCAAATTTTGTCCCTTTTTGGGCTAAAATTTTTAATTGTTTAACATTATAAATAAGATTTTTTTTAGAAATTTCTATATATGAGAAGAAATTATTTTTTGTCATTTTAATATCCGCTATCTTTAATAATCTTTTCTAATAATTCTCTTGGAAAAATTTGTGGATCTTCAACTAATGCTTGGTGAAAAAGAACTGTTGAGGGAGTGAGAGCCGGTAAAGTATTTACTTCAATAATCATAAGTGCCCCAGTTGAAACATTCATAAATGCATCTATGCGTGCGTATCCCCTTATCCCAATTTTTGTAGCTAATTTCTCTGCTAATTGGCGAGCTTTGATAATAATTTTGTATTTTACTATTTTTTGAGGTGGCGGAGTTAAATTCACTCCTGTGCCCCCTTGAAATTTTTCTTCCACAGACAATACTTCACCTTCAGAAATAGTAATACTTGGATTGAGCGCATATAATTTGTTATTCTTTTCTAAAATTCCTATAGTAACCTCTACCCAGCCGCTTTTTCTAAAGTATTTCAATTTATTGCCTCTTGTTTGTACTGAGTCAGTTTCTATAAATTTTTCAAACATAATCTCTTCTATTTTCTTACTCGGCATCTCAATTATGTTATCGTGATATTTAAGAACACCTCCTGGAATAAAACTGTCTCCTCTATTTAAAAACTTCAAGTAATTTGTTAGATCTTTCTCAGAACATAAATGAGCTACTCCTGTTGAGCAACCGTCATTTTTTGGTTTTACAATTAAAGTTTTAGATGACAACTCAAGTTTTAGTTCTTTCCAAAGACTTTCTATATTTTTTAATTGAATATCTTTTAGTAAAACAACTTTCTGAGAAGCGATAGAAATATCTTTTATATTTATTTTTCTTATAAATTCTCCGGTGCTAAATTTATCCATACAAAGAAAAGAGGTTTTTTCGTTTGAACCATTAAATTTTATTTTTCTATCAGTTAAAAGTTTTTGAATTTTGCCGTTTTCGCCATCCCCTCCATGCAAACCTAAAAAAACAAATTTTGATTTTGTCATAAACTCTTTAAGAGAAAGTTTTTTAGGCATAAAAAAAGATTCAGTTGTTTCATTTCCGGTTAGCATTAATTCAGTTTTTGCATGATCTATCAGATTTTGAGTTCTTTTTCTCTCTATGTTTGCTTTTTCTGCATGTTCTATTATTTCTTCCACGGTATGATTAAGAGTAAGAGTATATGGCAATTCCCATATATTATCGTCAAAATCTAATAAATACGGTTTAGGTTCATAAATCTTTGATTTACGTAGTTTAAGCCAAATATTAGTTCCAGTCATAAGAGAAACTTGCCGTTCAGATGTTCCTCCTCCAAATATTACTGATACTGGTTTTTTATTTTTATTCTTATTGTGTTTTAATTCTGGAAAATCAATCTTTTGTCTAACGCATGAATTTTTCACTATAAATTGTAAGAGGTCGCTGTGACTCATGCCTAAACGTGAAGCTTGTTGAAAAAGAAAACTATTTTGTTCCATTCCAGAAACAGTATTAAAATCTGAAAACCAAATTTCCCCATTCGGAAGTAACCAACCGTCAAAACGAGCAAAATCATTCATCTTAAAAAGAGAGAAAATTTGCCTAGCTTGTATTTGTATTTTATCAATAATTTCATTTGATAATCTTGGCGGACAATGATGTTTTACCTTATTAGTTGGTAAATATTTTTTACGAAAATCAAAAATTCTCCCCTCAAAATATGCCATCTCTATCTCAGTAGGTAAAATAGTAACGGGCATACCAAATTTATTTTCTAAAATAATGACTGTAAATTCTTTCCCTCTAGCGAAGGGCTCTAATATCACTTTAGTATCCATTCTTTTAGAAAAAATAATATTGGTTTTTTCTAACGCTTCTTTTGGAGAATCTACGCAGAAAACGCCAATACTTGATCCGCCTACATTGGGTTTAACAATAACTTTTTTAATTTTATTCTTTTTAAAGAACTCTTCAGCTACTTTTAGATTATCTTTTGAATAAATCTTAAGTAAAGCACATGGTAAAGTAAAAAACCCATT
>Ga0265296_1003710_pt1 | contig 13892 bp, 13 predicted proteins | sample MunlanPumphouse1_FD_189073 | JGI IMG/M metagenome (GOLD analysis project Ga0265296, IMG submission 189073) | Groundwater microbial communities from a municipal landfill in Southern Ontario, Canada - Pumphouse #1 | ecosystem: Environmental > Aquatic > Deep subsurface > Groundwater | place... | reverse complement strand
CTTGAACAGCAAGCAGGCAGTAGCAATGAGCGTTTATGTTGTCAGAACGTTCATTAGTCTTCGCCAGATGCTTGCAACACATAAAGACCTTGCGCGGAAACTGGAGGAGATGGAGAAAAAATATGACGCACAGTTCAAGGTTGTATTCGATGTAATAAGAGGGCTCATGACTCCGCCAGAGACGAAGAAAAGGAAAATCGGGTTTGAAGTCAGGGAGAGCAGGGCGAGATACGGGACATCCGGGCGCAAGAGACCGCGTTAGATTTGCGGCTTGCTAACTTCCTGACTTGCTAACTTCTCGAAGCATCAGCGTAGAGTCGCCCCCGCACCCAGGCGGGTTCGCCGAGGAGAAGAGGCGACCGCTCTTCTGCGTTTTGACCCTCTATTTCTGTACTGCCATGATGCTGGCAGGGGAATGCGGGATGTTAAGCCTTATTATGTAGTTTCCCTTTATCGTGTTTTCTCTCTCTTGAAATTCCTGCGCTTGAAGGGGTATGATTGAGGGGAAAATTCAGAGTGAAAATCTTTAGGTGAAGAGGGTCAATGCCTCGCATTTTGATATTATGACTAAAACCCCATTCCTGCAACGATACGTGGCTGAAAAAATAACTCTGCAAAAGATGGCAGGTTCTATCAGCAGGTTGTCATCTGTCCTCGCAAAAGCCACAATCGAATTAAATCCCTATCAAATATCTGCTGCTCTTTATGCCTTCAACAGTCCGCTTCAAAGAGGCGCGATTCTGGCTGACGAGGTAGGTCTTGGGAAAACGATAGAAGCCGGTATTATCATTTCTCAGCTTTGGGCAGAAGGAAAAAGAATGATTTTAATCATTACACCGGCATCATTAAGAAAACAATGGCAGGATGAACTTTCTAATAAATTCGGTCTTAGTTCAGAAGTTTATGATGGGCCTTCCTTTATAGAAAAAATCAACAATGGCGAAAAGATTCCATTAACTTATGAAGGAATTTTTATTATCTCTTATCAATTTGCTTATGGACGTGCAGGGCTAATTGAAAAACAGCCATGGAATGCGGTATTCATTGATGAAGCGCATAGAATGAGAAGGGTCTATCGAGGCCGTGACGCATCAAAGATAGCTTATGAGATTAGGAAAATTATTTCAGATAAACCTAAAGTATTGCTTACTGCTACACCGCTTCAAAACAATCTTATGGAGCTATACGGCATAGCCAGTTTTATAGATGACAAACTACTTGGTACCCCATACAGTTTTAAAACCCGTTTTGTAGACCCTCTTTCTGAAATAAACGAAGCAAATAAAGGAAAACTCAAAGAGTTAAGGCTTTTAATCAAAGGAGAGGAAAGCAATGACCCGATGAGTGTTTCAGGAATTCTCATCAGAACTTTAAGAAAAGAGGTTCTTGAATATGTACGCTTTACCGCCCGTAAATCAATGACATTTGATTTTACGCCAACACATCAGGAAGTAGAGCTTTATGAAAAAGTTTCTTCATACCTTCAGCGTGATGAAGTAGCTGCAATCAACACCACACAGCGAAACCTCATGATACTTGTCTATAGAAAACTTCTGGCAAGTTCTTCTTTTGCTATAGCTGGCACCTTAAAAAAATTAATTGAATCTTTAGAAAAGGAACTCAAACTGCGAGTTAAAGAGGAAGAGTCGAGAACTAAACCTGAAATTGCACCAGAGGAGGCAGAGGATGAGGGAATAGAGGAAGAACTTGAAGATGCAGATGTTGAGCTGTCAGAGCAACCGGCTAAGACTGAAAAACCAAGAATTGATGCTGAAAGATTCAGCGATGAAGATATTCAAAAGGAAATAGAAGAACTAAAAAAGTATTACAATCTGGCAGTATCCATTGAGAAAAACAGCAAAGGGGATGCACTTATCAGTGCGCTTAAATCAATTTTTAACATAGCAAAGGAAAAAGGCTGGACTCAAAAAGCAGTTGTCTTTACAGAATCAAGAAGGACGCAGGAATACATATCAGGCATTTTGAAGGATACTGGAATAGCCTGCACGCTTTTTAACGGCTCAAACACATCGCCTGAGGCAAGGAAGGCTTATGAAAGATGGGCTAAAGAGTTTCCTGAGTTTGCATCAACAGGATCTTTTTCCGCCAATATGAGGCAGTCCCTTGTTTATGACTTTGAAAAAAGCTCACAGGTCTTATTAACAACAGAGGCTGGTGCAGAAGGTCTGAATTTACAGTTTTGTAATATAGTCATTAATTATGATTTGCCGTGGAATCCTCAAAGGGTTGAACAGAGAATAGGAAGATGTCATCGCTATGGACAAAGACATGAGGTCATTGTGGCAAATTTTCTTAATACAAAAAACCGTGCAGACAGAAGACTCCTTGAACTCCTTCAAACTAAATTAAATCTGTTTGACGGGTTGTTTGGCTCTTCAGACGAAATCTTGGGCGCGCTTGAATCAGGGATTGATTTTGAAAAAAGAATACTTGAAATATATCAATCCTGCAAGACTCCTGAAGAAATTGATTCTGCCTTTGACACCCTTCAGGAATCCCTTCAGTCTAAAATATCTGACGGCATATTAAAGCTTCGCTCTTACCTCACAGAATTTGACGATTCTGTAAAAAACCTTTTTAAGAAAACAAAATTTGACACTGAGAATGCATTAACAGAGTTTGATAATGACCTTCTGAAGCTATGCTTCCTTGCCCTCGGAGATGGTGTAAAGAAAACTCATATTAAAGGCATATATGAATTGTCTTATAACGGCAATGAGCATTTAATTGCCTTTAGGAATCTAAATGAAGATGAAATCGGCAAAATCCCGCGTGCACATAAAGAACATCCTGTTATAAGCGATATAATCAGCAAATCCCTGATGGTTGAGACAAGCCCAACGCCGTCAATTATCTTTAATTATTCCGGAGACAAAAAAAAGATTTCTCAAATAGAAGCTTTTTTAAATAAAGACGGGTTTATCTTCTTATTCAAGTTGAGGGTTAACGGCATAGAAACAGAGGAACTGCTTGCTCCTTTAACATTCATAAAAGAGAAAAAGGTATATAAGCCGATTGACCTTCCAACAGCAAACCAGATACTTACGCTCAACGTTTCACAAGACAGTCCTCCCACTCAGGGAATATCAGAGCTTCCCTTTTCTAAGGAAGAACTTTTATCATACTGGAACAACTGGAAGTCTCAAGCATTGGAGATTTATCAGAAGAAAAACGAAAGGCTCTATGACAGGGAAATTGACCGCATAAACCGTTATTATCAGGACTATGCCTTGAAAGTTGATGATAAAATCAATAAACTTGAGAAAGAACAGGCGGAGTTAAATAGAAAAAGAGATAATTCTGCTGACCTTGCAGAGCGGAGAGATTTACATAAGAAGATTCAGAAAACAGAACTTGATATTGATAAATTAAGAATAGAGCAGATAAAGCTCAAAGAAGAGGCATTTACGAAAAAACAAAAAGACCTTGAAGGACTTGACGCAAGGTTTGAAATGACGGCAGAAGAAAAATTGATTGCTGTGACGCATTTTAGGATTATATGATTAAACTTAATAACACCCTCCCCTTTATCCCCTCCCCTCAAGGGAGGGGAAATAGTGTTCCCTCGCCCCTTGCGGGAGAGGGTTAGGGTGAGGGGTAGTTACTAAAATAATTATGAAAACTATAACCGAAAAAAAGAGGAAACAGGATTTAGGCATATTCTACACAAGGCCTGATATTGTGGATTTCATTTATGACATCCTGCTTGTCTGGAAAGAAAAAGAAGATAAAGAAACCGGGCGATGGGAATCGAACAAACCCAAACATTACCCATCAGTTATTGACCCAACTTGCGGTGAAGGTATTTTCATAAAGAAAGCCCTTGAAAGAAAATTCACAAAAGCTGATTGGGTTTTTGGGATGGATATAGATGAAGAGGTCGTCACCAGATGGCCTTCAATCAACCTGCTTGAGGCCTTCGGCAATGATGAGGCGAAACTGAAGGCACACTTCTTTCATCAGAACGGTTTGCTGCCGATTGAGTGGGAACAGCATAAAAGCCTGTATTATGGCAAACTGAAAAAAGAAGATATTAAAAGCGGTCAGTTTAATCTTGTAACCGGCAACTTTCCCTATGGCGGCATTGGCGTAGACCTCTCAAGTCATCCGACAGCAGAAGGAATAAGGCTTTTGGATTCATTGCGCACTTTCCGGATATTCGCCTATAAAAATAAAAAGAGAAATAATGGCGATAATGGAAACAAGGCAGTGAATGGCTTGTTTGATGCCCTTGTGGCTGAGCCTTCTTCAACTTATTCAATCGTAAATCCGAAAGAAGCGGAGTCAATGCCGATCGAGGTTTTGTTTATAGAAAGGTTCATTCAGTTGTGCAAAGACGGGGGATGGATAGCTGTAATAATCCCGGACGGCATATTGGCAAACTCCAATATGCATTATGTGAGAGAGTTTATTTCTGATAACACAAAAGTTGAGGCGATAGTTTCCCTTCCAAGAGACGCCTTCAAGCATGTAGGCACATCAGCCAAGACAAGCATTTTGTTTCTGAAAAAACAGAGGATGGAAAATCTTAACTATCCTGTTTTCCTTGCGTGTCTTAATAAGATGGAAGAAAAAGGACTGAAAATAATTTCTGAACAATATAAGGAGTTTTATTATGAATCAAAGCTTAAACTCATCGAAGACAGTTTATTTTAACGACTTTGTAATGGTGAGGGTTGATAAGACCCTGAGAGATTTAATGCAAGAAAAACCGTCAAGTAGATGGGATGCGGAATACTGGCAGCCAAAATATGACCAACTTCTTTCTCAGATAAGTGAAAGTTATAATGTTGAACCTCTCAGGGAGTTACTTGCCATTCCTATTATTGCCCCCGACCATGTCCGGGCAAGCAAAGGGGAACATATAGGCAAAAAGTACTCGTGTGAATATAGAACGTTGAAAGATTTATTATTTACAGGGTTGAATCATGCTGACATCAACTATTGTTCTGATAATGCTTTTCAAAGGCTGAAACGATCACAACTTCAAGTTGGTGATATTCTTTTCGCCGGTTCAGGTATTGGTGCCATTGGTCGCGTTGGCTTTGTTGATAAAGTTTCGAATAAATCCTGCGTTGGTGATTTATTTATTATTCGGGAACCTAAAATCAATAACTATTATCTATATATTTTTCTTTTAACTTTATTTGGACAGGCTCAAATTGAAAAAATCTATCATGGAATCCAATCAGCAAAAATTAGCACTCCAGAAATTGCTGAAATAAAAATAGTTTTAATTCCAGATAAAATTCAAGCCTACATCGAAACCGAATACAAAAAAATGTCTGTTTATCACGATAAGGCAATGGAAGCTAAGGCAGAAGGTAATGAAGCGAAATACAAGAAGAACATAGAAACAGCAGAGGCAATGGTGAAGGAATTGATTGCAAAGACCGAGGCAGTTATCCGGGGCGAGCGGGAGGATGTTGTTTAATGCCTGAACGCTCTGAGGCATCATATATTGTCCACGATGTAATCCCTCTCTTTGCGAGATATGGTTATCCGTCTGCCGGAGATCGCGATTATGTAAGGGTAAACGATGTGCCGGTCTATCGTCCAAGCGGCGGAAGAAGCGGCTCCACGATGGATATTGTTTATTACTATAGCGGAGAGCCTGTTCTGTTAGTTGAAGCAAAAAGGGAAAACCGCTCACATGACAAAGCGCTTGGAGAGGCAGAAAACTATCTGAGAAATTTCCCGGTAAAAGATAAAAAATATGCGCCTTCAGGCCGGCCGCCGCGATATATAGCGACAACGGTCGGAAGGGAGATAAAGTTTTATCATCATCGGTTTGAAGTATCAGAAGACGGCTTATTAAGACAAATATCAGAGCCTGTTAACATATTGACATTTGATGAACTCCTCGAACAGTATGGGCTTGTCAAAGGCTATAAGGCTAAACTTCTTGGGCCGGAATCATTCAGAAAAGATTTCCTTAACGAACTTGTAGCGGTTTATAACACCTCGCAGGACGGCAGGATAACACCTGAAGTCATCAAAAATGTTTCATGGCATATTCTGAACTATCTCGGAAATCAAAAGACCTATGTCAACCGCTACCCTTACACAGAGCTTGATAATGAATTGTTCAGACAGGAGCATATCAAAGACCTCCACAGGAGATTTGATTTGGTAAGCTCTATATGTCCTGAGATTGCAGAACAGTTCAGGAGTTTCATTCTGAGGGCTTTTCAGGGAACAGCTTTGAATCAATACCTTACCGAACAATGTGTTATTGCCTTTATGTTTGACCTTATCGGCCCTGTCAACCCAGTCTGGAAAATGATTGACTTTGAATGCGGCAGCGGTGGTTTTCTTGCTGCGGCAGCGAAGAAAGGCACTCCTATTGAAAATATGTTGGGAATAGACATTGATGAATTGCCGTTTATCGTGGCTAAAACATACCTTGCGCTTTATTTCAAGAAAGCAGGCAAAACAGAGATAGAGCAGATACCAGTCAAACAGGCAAATGGTTTGTTTTTTGTCGGCGATGACTGGAATCTGGTTCTCGGCAATCCGGCAGGAAGCCATCAATATGAAAGAGACGATATAAATAAAGTCTTGAATAATCTTGAGGATATCGGTGGAGGCAAAAAGAAATCCGAGTATAATTTTTCAATCCAGCAGGCTGTAAGGTCCTGCAAGGTCGGCGGGAAGATATGCCTTGTTTTGCCTGAAGGATTTTTCTCAAATTCGCAAGATGAAATTCTAAGGGAATATGTAGCCAAGCACTGCAAAATACTTGCAATAGTAAGCCTGCCAAGAGGTGTCTTTAAAAAAGGCACATCAACAAAATCCATAAAATCAGGCAGTCAGACTTCTTCACAGAAGATGTCAATTCTTTATGCAGAAAAGAGCAATCCAGTGGTAGACGGGGAAGGCGTCGAGATTAATGATGGAATATTGCAATATCCTGTATTTCTGGCAAATGTCACTGAGCCGGAATCAACAGCAGGTGATGTCTGTGAATGGCTTGAGCCAAGGCTTAATATAGTTCTTGAGGAATGGAAGAAGTGGCAGACTGAAAATCATTTATCTACATTAGATGAATCCTTATTAAAGGATGCCTTTGAGAGTGCCAACATAACGCAGGGCAAGAAAAAAGTTTCAAAGAAAGATGACAGGCAAATATCTCTTTTATTAGAAGAGCCTGTCCAAACCAAAAAACCCAAACCAGTCAAATCAGAAGTTTCTATTAGTAAAGCGTTGGATGAACTATTCAAAAAGAAATAGTTTCATCTATCGCACAGAGGAAAAAAGAATTTGAAGATGAGTTCGATTTGCTTCTTACGTGAATGCAATGCCAATCATTCCTTCAAAAATGGTATAATTAACTATGCTTATTGAGCATGATAGAGAGAAGCTGCTCAATTCTATAATCTATTTCCTGAGCAATACAAAACCCTGCGGAAAGACAAAGCTGTTCAAGCTTTTGTATTACCTTGATTTCATGCATTTCAGGGAAACAGGGAGATCTGTTACCAATCTGGATTATTATGCATGGAATTTCGGGCCTGTCCCCAAAAAACTTTTCGAAGAAATGGAAAGGCCGCCTGCTGATTTAAAAGAGAGCATAGTCATCCCGCCAACAAATAATGAGAAGACATTTGTCGAGATGAAACCAAAAAAGAAATTTGATGATAAATATTTCACAAAACGCGAGCTGCGCATACTTGAGAATGTCGCCTTCATTTTCAAAGATGCTGAGGCAGACGATATGGTTGAAGCATCTCACCTGCCTAATCATCCATGGGATAAGACGATTAAAACAAAAGGTGAACGTGCTCAGATAGATTACACGCTTGCTTTAGATGATACCGAAGGTTCCCTGTCTTTAGAAGAAGTAATGGAGAGGATAAAAGAGAAGAAGGAGCTTAAAAAAGCCTTTAATGAATAAAGGGACAATCCTTTTCCACAGGGATTTCCAGTTCCATAACGGCCAATCAGGAGAGAAATTAATAATAGTTCTTAATACGCCTAAAAACAACGAGCCTTATCTTTGCTGCAAAACAACCTCCATGCAGAAATTCAATATTGATAAAGAAGGCTGTCACAGCCAAAAGAATATCTATGTCATTAATCCTAATTATGACTGGTTTAAAGTAAAAACATGGGTGCAGTTTCATGAACTGTATGAATTTGAGCCTCAAAAATTTTTGCAGGCGCATTTCAAGGGTGTCTTAGATGTCAAGTCCGAATTAAAGGCAAATACTATCGGTGCAATAGTAAGCTGCATAAAGCGGTCTGATGATGTCTCAAAATATCACCTGTCGCTTTTGGGGTAAGAAGGAACAACTATAATTGACCTTGAAGCCGTACCCGATTTAAATCATATCTCCTTTCACTAAAAATCAGCTCCCAGCTTTTCATTAATTATGGTATGATATTTTATACTAAATTTAGTATTAGAAAGGATGTGATAAAAGATGTCTATAAGTATTACTGAGGATATTAAGACGGTCTCTGATTTAAAGAAAAAAACAGGCGATGTCTTTAAGCAGCTTCACCGCACGGGCAGGCCGATAATTGTTACAGTCAACGGCAAGCCTGATGCTGTGCTGATTAATGTTGAGGTCTTCGAGAAAAAACTCAAGGCGCTGAATCTGAGCGCCCTGATAGCGGAAGCCGAAACCGATGTGAAAGAAAGACGTACCAGGCCGGTGCGGGAATTTTTAAAGGAGCTTAAGCGGAGTGCAAAGGCATAAAGTTGAGATTACCCGTCTAGCCGAGGCCGATATTCAGGATATCTTTGATTATATTTCAACGGACAACAAGGCAGCGGCAATCCGGTTGATTGATGAAATCGAACGACAGATAGAGACACTGGAGACCTCCCCTATGCGCTGTGCTGTTATCCCGGAAGCACACGAATTGGGCGAAAAATACCGTCATCTTATCTATGGCAATTACAGAACAATCTTCAGAATAGCTGGGTCACGGGTAATTATAATGCGCGTTATACACGGAGCAAGGCTGCTTGACATGCAGATACTTGAGAAATAAAGCCTGACAAAAATCATATCCCTCCGGCAAAAAATCCGCTCCCATCTTTTCGTTAATTATGGTTTAAAAGGTAGTGTTTTGGCTGTCTTTGTGAGGTTGGTTATTGATTGGCAAGCTTTTCTATAATTGCTATTACTTTTGCTTCTTCAAAAGGCTTTAGAATATAGTGATTTGCCCCTGCCTTTAAGCACTCCTTTACTCTATCAAGTGAATCAAGAGCACTTACCATTATGATTTTGACATCTTTATTTAAAGAGCGAAGCATCCTGAGAGTTTCTACTCCTCCAAGTTGTGGCATAATTATATCAAGCATTACTATGTCAGGGGAAAGGCTGCTAAACAATTTTATGGCCTCTGCACCGCTGCCGGCTTCTCCTATAACATTGTACTTATTTTTTTCAAGAAGCTCCCTTAGCGCTTTCCTTATGGCCTGAGAGTCGTCAACAATTAATATTTTGTTTTTCAGCATTTTGCTATTTTAACACAAGGGCCTATTTTATATCTCGTGTAACTCTTAATAATTCCTCAACTGTTGTAATCCCTGCTATTACTTTTTTAAGGCCATCAAATCTCATGTCTTTGAATCCTTTCCTGGCAGCCTCTTCACGTATCATACTGACAGATGCCCTGTTAACTATCAACTCTCTGATTTTTTCATCTACGACAAGGATTTCATGTATGCCTGTTCTTCCTTTGTAACCGGTGTGTTTGCAATTATCACAGCCAGCCCCCCTGTAGAATTTGATGCCTTCGAGCTGGGTATTTAACCCTACTGTATTTAATTCTGCCTTTGATGGCAGATATTCCTCTTTACAGTTGGGGCATATTTTTCTGGTGAGTCTTTGGGCAAGAATTCCAAGCAGAGAAGGCGAAAGGAGAAACGGTTCAATCCCCATATCAATAAGTCTTGTTATTGAACTTGGGGCATCATTTGTATGGAGCGTACTGAATACAAGATGACCGGTTAATGCCGATTCCGCAGCGATAGCGGCAGTTTCCGGGTCCCTGATTTCCCCGATCATTATTACATCAGGATCCTGTCTCAAAATAGATCTTAATGCATTTGCAAAGGTCAGCTCTTTTTTAGGATTAACCTGTACTTGGTTTATAATGGGCAGCTGGTATTCGATAGGGTCTTCAACAGTTATAATATTCTTTTTTACAGAATTTATTTCATTAATTGCTGCATAAAGCGTCGTTGTCTTGCCGCTGCCTGTGGGGCCTGTAACCAGTATTATTCCATAAGGTTCTTTGATAAGCTCAAGAAATATATTATAATTTTTTTCCGAAAAACCAAGGTCTTCAATGCTCACCCTGATAGCCTCTCTGTTGAGAAGCCGTAAGACTACTTTTTCACCGTGATAGGCAGGCAAGGTTGAAACTCTTAAATCAAACTCTTTACCGCCTATTTTTAGCTGTATTCTTCCATCCTGTGGTTTTTGACGTTCTGCAATATTAAGAGATGAAAGGATTTTTATCCTTGATAAAATGCCAGGATGCATCCTCATTTGGAAATTAGCATGTTCCTGCAGAATACCATCTATCCTGAATCTTACAGTCAGATTTACAGCCCCGGGCTCTATGTGAATATCACTTGCTCCATCCTCAACAGCCTCTAGCAAAACATTGTCTACAGTTTTTATAGTAGAAAGTTCAGTTCCAGCCATTTTGAGTTCATCGATCTCCGAGCGGCTTATCGAAGCAAATCCGGCTTTATCCAATTGTTCAGTAATATCAGGAGCCATCTTTTTTGAATAATATCTCTCAATTGCCTTGGAAATCTCTGAATTGGCAGCTATAACAGACACAAGCTTGCAGCCAGTTTCCAAGCTGACAACATCCATGTCTAAAAGGCTAAAATTAGTTGGGTCTGCAATAGCAATGGTTAGTTCTTCTCCGATTTTAAAAAGGGGAACTATGTTAAATCTTCTTGCCATGGATTCCGGGAGTAGCCCCAGCACCTCTGGCTTTATGCGAAGCCCGTCAAGGCGCATTACAGGCAGATCAAATTGTATGCCAAGCGCCTTGGTGATGTCTTCCTCATTCACATACCCAAACTCTATTAAGTAACGGCCTATTCGTTTCTGGTCTAAGCCGTGTTTGTTTTGCTCGGCGAGGGCTTTTTCAAGCTGGTCCGGATTTATTATGCCTTGTTCAATGAGTATCTCTCCAAGCCTTAGTCTTAGATTTAATTTTTCAGCGCCCATTATTTTTCTTTTTTGTTCTTATCGCTGTTATCAGAACCAAACATGTTATCTATAGCGTCTTGGGATAACTCATCCGTATCTTTCATGCCTTTTTTCTTTTTTTCTTGACAACTTTTATCGGTTAATTCAGAGATATCATCAGCAGAATACTTCCTATCTGTGACATCAGCCATCTGTTGTGGTAAGCCATCTTTTCCCTCTGATGTCTTAGTATCTGTAAGATTGCCGCCGCATCCCCCGCAGTATTTATCCGCCAAGGCATTGCCAAATCCGCACCTTGAACAAACATGAGCTATGTGAGAACCACATTTCCCACAGAATTTTCTTCCTTCAGAATTCTCTGCAGAACATTTAAAGCATCGCATATGTTACCTCTATAGATTATTTTACCAGAAATTTTACTTTAAGCAAGAATATTTATGCCGGCCTCTGTCAAACCTTTTGGGTCTGTCCTTAAAAGCAGCTGTGGCGCCATTCCTTTGGCACACCTAATAGTCTGATTTAAATCATATCCCTCCGGCAAAAAATCAGCTAAGATATTCTCATGGAAAAGGTTGACCGTTCATATTTAAGGTATATAAGATACGCTGTCCAGTGGGGCATATTTTTCTTTCTCATTTATGCAGGATACAAATTCTATGTCTTTATTGAGCATCTTGCATCTCCTGATACCCGAAACCTGACCCCTGAAACCATTTTGTCTCTGCGTTCTCCCTCGGTTGAAGGATTCCTTCCAATTGGCTCTCTGATGGCATTCAAGCTATGGGTCACCACAGGCATATTCGACAGAATCCATCCGGCAGGGCTTGTAATATTTATTGCAGCTATCTTTATGGCATTATTGCTCAAAAAAAGTTTCTGCGGCTGGATATGCCCCGTTGGAGCATTGTCAGATGTTGTCTGGAAACTCGGCAGAAAGATATTCGGCAGGAATTTCACAATGCGCAGGTATGCTGATTATCCTTTAAGGTCTCTGAAATATATCCTGATGCTGTTTTTCATTTATATAATCGTCATAAAAATGCCTTCTTTTGCGATTTTAAGATTCCTCGAAGGAGATTATTATAAGGTCGCAGATATTAAGATGCTCTATTTCTTCACGAGGATGACAACGCTGACTTTTGTGACGCTGTTAATATTGTTTATCGGCTCGATATTTTACAAAGATTTCTGGTGCAGATATCTCTGCCCTTACGGAGCTTTGCTCGGACTTTTAAGTTTTTTCAGCCCGTTGAAGGTAACAAGAAATAAGGACGCATGCATTGACTGCGGCAAATGCACAAAGAACTGTCCTGCGCTTTTGCCTGTAGATAAAAAAATCAGGGTCAAATCTCCTGAATGCACAGGATGTCTCACATGCGTTAGCCATTGCCCTGCAAAAGGAGCGCTCGATATTGTATTCCCAAAGAAAAAGGTTATGAATCCGATAGTATTTGTGGTTTTGATTATTGGCCTGTTTTTTGGGACAATAGGAATTGGTATGATAACAGGCAAATGGCATTCAGCGACCACGCCGGAGGAGTACAAGCATATAATCCCTGGGGCGTCAACGCTCGAACATCCGTAGAGGCAAAATGCCTTGGCAAGAATTTTAATACTACTTTAATAGTGCCTTAACATTCTCACTGAGTTTTATAGGTGAGGTTGTCATCTTTACAAGGAATAAGGTTGCGCCCACATTCATTGCCTGCTCTATCACCTCAGGGGTGCTGCGCGCCGAGAAAACTATTATCGGGATATCATTATGCTGGGGCATCTGCCTGATAAAAGCTGTTAATTTAAAACCGTCCATTGGCTCCATGTAAAGATCGAGCACAACCATATCCAGCGGCTCTGTCTGAAGCACCTTTACTGCCTCCACGCCGTTTCTTGCTTCAAGCACGGTAAACCCATCAAGGATAAGCCTGCTTTTATTCATCCTCCTTACTGCATCGGTGTCATCAACAATCAGGATTCTTTTCTTGCTTTTGGCAGGTGACTTTGTCTCTAATTCTGTCAGTAAATTTTTAAGTTCAGTCTGCTGCTCAGCGCTAAGCTCTACAAACTGAAGTCCCATGCCTATCCCTACCTGGCAGTGCTGCACCCGGGCCTTGAGATCAACCTTACGGCTGCCTATGGGCAGCGAGATATCAATCAGGTCTCCATCGGGGAAAATCCTGTCTGTATGCACATATAACCCGCCTTCGCTTATATCTATGGCGTTTAGCATTATGGATTTATTTATGAGAATTTGCTGGATGAAAGCTATTCTTTTCAGTTTTCTGTTTTCAATGCCCATCTGAAATAATCCTATAGTCCTCCAATATATTTTGCTACTATATCGCCCACTTCTGTTGTTGAATAGCCCATCTTCCCTGCCGCAAGGCTCTTTAGATGTTTTCCGGTGACAGTCATTACAGCATTCTCTATTGCCTTTCCTGCCTTGTCTTCTCCCAGATATTCAAGCATCATCCCGCCGGCACATATTGCAGCCAAAGGGTTAATGACATCCTTGCCTTTATATTTTGGAGCGGACCCTCCGATTGGTTCAAACATCGAAACACCCTGAGGATTTATGTTTCCTCCTGCGGCAATGCCCATGCCCCCCTGTATCATTGCTCCAAGGTCAGTGATGATATCCCCGAACATATTGTCAGTGACAATCACATCAAACCACTCAGG
>Ga0265296_1003709_pt1 | contig 13894 bp, 12 predicted proteins | sample MunlanPumphouse1_FD_189073 | JGI IMG/M metagenome (GOLD analysis project Ga0265296, IMG submission 189073) | Groundwater microbial communities from a municipal landfill in Southern Ontario, Canada - Pumphouse #1 | ecosystem: Environmental > Aquatic > Deep subsurface > Groundwater | place... | reverse complement strand
AACACACGCCCGGCTTCGTCGCGTAACGTCACGGCCAGCGACTTGAGGATCTTGCCGTCGCGCGACGAGAGGTAGACGCGGACGTCTTGGGACTCGTCGCTGTGCCGCAGGGTGCGCAGCATGCGGTCGGTGGGCACATCGCCGACCGTGCGCCCCGTGACGGAGCCGTTTTCGATCGCGACGATGGAGTGCGGGAGGCGAGTGACGTCGTGGAGCACGACCTCACAGTCGGGCCCGAACATCTCGGCCATCCCTTGGACCACGGGGAGCAGCGCCTGGAGGCGAATGTCGAGCGGCTGCGTGCCCATGGTCTCCTTCAGATGCGACGGCGTTCCGGGTCAGCCTCCAAGGCGCCGACGCGGCCTTGGACGTCAGGTATACACCGACGCGTTGCCGTCTGTCAAAAAGAGTGGGGAGTGTGCCCGTTTTAGTGGTGGTGAAGCCGCGACTGGGGAGGACGGGCCCGCTTCGGCCCGGCGCTTCGCCGCCGACGGTGAGCGGGCGGGCGGTGCCGATTCGTCGGCACCGCCCGCCCGCTCACCCGCACCCCGGCCGGCCGCGCCAGGCTCACATGTTGGCCGGTCGCTCCGCCAGCGTGACGCTGACGTCGCGCGTCTTGCCGTCATGCTCCAGGGTGATCCTCACTCGATCGCCGGGCTTCTTGCCGGCGAGGAAGGCGATGAGCTCATCGGCGCTGGCCACAGGCTTCCCGTCGGCGGCGACGATGATGTCTCCGCCGATCGTGAACTGCTGACCCTGGACGGTCACCGTCTGGTCGCCACCCTTGATCCCCGCCTTCTCGGCCGGGCTGCCGGGGTAGACCTTCTCGACGAGGGCTCCGCCCTGCGTCTGCACGCCGAAGGTGCTGGCGACGTCGCCGGTGAGGGTCTGGAGGCCGACGCCCATCCATGCGTACTGCACCTTGCCGGTCCTGCGCAGCTGGTCGAGCGAGCGGATCGCCGTGTTGATCGGCACCGCGAAACCGAGCCCGTCGTTGCCGCCGCCTTGGGAGGCGATCTGCTCGTTGATGCCGATCACCCGGCCGCTGGAATCGATGAGAGGGCCGCCCGAGTTACCTTGGTTGATGGCGGCGTCGGTCTGGATGCCGTCGGGGATCGTTTGGCCATTCGGCGCCTGGAGGCTGCGGCCGGTCGCGGAGACGATGCCTGAGGTGATCGAGAAGTCGTAGCCCAACGGGTTGCCGATGGCGACGACGGGCTCGCCGACCGCGACCTTGTCGGAGTCGCCCAGCGGGAGCGCCTTGAGGTCGACGTCTTTGGGATCGACCTTGATCACGGCCACGTCGCTGCCCACGTCGACCCCGACCAGCTTGCCCGCCACGCGCTGGGTCTTGGAGCCCCCCTTGTTGAACACGACCGTGACGCTGCTGGCTTGCTGGCCGTTTTCGTCCACGACGTGCGCGTTCGTCAGGATGTAGCCGTCCTTATCGACCACGAAACCGGTGCCCAGCGCCTGGGTGCTCTGCGTCTGACCGAACTGATCGGTGCCCGCGCCCGAGAAATCCGAGAGCACCATGACGACCCCTGAAGAAAGGTCCCGGTAGATCTGTTCCGGGGTCTGACCCGGACTCGCGCTCGGCGTGTACACCGCCGGGGTCTCGGCCGGCGCCTGCACCACCGTCTCCTTGATCTCGCCGAAACCGAACACCAACACGAGGACGAGCACGACCAAGGCGGCGCCCACGGCGCCGCCGGCCAGCCCCACCAGAAACCCTCTCGCTCTCAGCATCTCGATCCCTTCGTTCTCATCAGCGCGCCCACCTCCTGTGGCCGCGCGGACGACCTCGCGCGGCCCGCCCTCTGGGACATGATGTCCATCGGCTGTTAAGTGCACGCACGGCACTGTTGAGTATGGCAGCGTGACTCGTTATGGATTGTGAAGCGAGCCTCCGCGAAACGGTGTGGTGCGCGGCAGCGTCACGGAGAAGCTGGCGCCGGCACCGTTGCCCGACGAGGCGGTGATGGTGCCGCCCATCATCTCGCTGAGTTCACGGGCGATGGAGAGCCCGAGCCCCGCACCGGAGGTCGTGCCGCGCTCCTCCCGGCCGCGGTGGAAGCGTTCGAACACGTGCGGCAGCTCTGCTTCGGGTATGCCGGGTCCGTCGTCGCTGACCGTCACGGTGCTCGCGGCTTCGTCAGCGGCCGTGCTGATGCGCACGGTGCTGCCCGGGGGTGAGAACTTCACCGCGTTGTCGACGAGCGCGCGCAGCACCTGGGCCAGGCGCTGCTCGTCGCACCAGGCGCTGAGGTCGCCCCCGGCCTCCACGTGCAGGGTGACCTCCTTGGTCTGCGCCTGCGCCTGGAACTCGTCGAGCACAGAGCGCGCCACCGTCTCGAGGTCGACGTCTTCGGGGTGCATCTCGAAGGACCCCGCTTCCACGCGCGAGAGGTCGAGCATGCTCACCGCGAGGTTTCGCAACCGGTCCACCTGCTGGCGCATGATCTGGAGGAACTCACTCTGTTCTTCGGGGCTGAGTTCGCCTTCGTCGATGAGCTCGAGGGAGCCCGCCAGGGAGAAGAGCGGCGTCTTGAACTCGTGGGATGCGTTGGCGATCAGGTCCCGGCGAGCGCGTTCGAGCCGGACCTGGGCGGTGACGTCGCGCAGCACGACGATCGACGTGAAATCGGCGCCGCCGCCGACCGGGTACGTGGTGGCCTCGAGGGTCCGCTCGCCGCGCACGAAGACCACCGCCTGCACGTCTCCGTCGCGGCGGGACTCCCGCCAGGCGTCGGCGACGTCGGGCGGGAACGCCTCGTCGAGCGCGGCGCCGATCGGCTTCGGCTCTCCGAGCAGCTCCGCGGCCGCGGGGTTGGCGATCGTCACTACGCCGTCGGCGGAGAGGCCGATGACGCCCTCGCTGAGGTCGTTGAGCAGCACTTCGACGCGGTCGCGCTCGTACTCGACCTGCGCGAAGGCGCCCCTGAGCCTGTCGGCCATGATGTTGAACGTGGCCGCGAGCTGCCCGATCTCGTCCTCCATCGTCGCCGGGACCTTGGCCGACAGATCGCCCGCGGCGATGGCCTCGGCGCTCCGCTCGATGCGCTTGAGGCGGCGGGCGATGAAGTAGGAGGCCAGATAGCCCAGCACGAGGCTGACCCCCAGCGCCAGGACCGTCGCCAGCAGCAACTGGCGCTGGACCGCCGCGACGGCCTTGTCGACGTCCTTGAGCGACGCGATGACGAGCACGACGCCGGCTACGGTGCCGCCGGAGTCGCTCGCTACCAGCGGCACTGCGGTAACGGCGTACCTCGTGGTGGCCGTGAGCGTGATGCCCTGGACCACGAGGCCGTTGGCCAGAGCCTCCTGGATCATGGGGTAGTCGCTCACGTCGAGAGGGTCCACCCCGCCGGTGTCGTAGCGCGCCACCTGGTTCCTCGTCAGCACCACCACGCGGGCGTTAAGGCGCATCCCGAGGCGGCCCACGGTGGTCACCAGCGATGGACGGTCGGTGATGATGGTCTCGCCGCTGGGCGCGTAGTACTTGACGAAGGCACTCACCGTGTCGCTGATGAGCTTGGCGTTGCCGCTCTGATCAACCAGCTTCTGCTGGTCGAGACGGCCGCGCAGCGGCGGCACGACGTAGACCCAGGCGACGAGCATCGCCAGCGCGATGAGGGCGATGATGAGGAGGGTCAGCCAGTTCTTGACGGAGCGGAACATGTGGAGCCGGGCGCGGGGCGCCCTCGCCTCCTAAAACTCGCGGAACTTGTAGCCGATGTTGCGGACCGTGAAGATGAACTCGGGGTCTTTGGGGTCGTGCTCGAGCTTCTCACGCAGATGGCGGATGTGCACGTCGACCGTGCGCGCGTCGCGGTACTCGCTGTCGCCCCACACGAGTTGGAGCAGGAGCTGGCGGCTGTAGACCCGGCCCGGGTGAGAGATGAGGGTCTTGAGGATCTCGAACTCGATGTACGTGAGGTCGACCTTGGCGCCGCGCACGAGTACGTTGCGCTTGAGTACGTCCACCTCGAGGTCATCGACCTTGATGACCTCCTTCTTGGTCGCCTCGGCGCTACGGCTCATCTCGGCGCGCCGCAGCTGGGCGCGCACCCGGCTGCGGAACTCGCGCAGGCTGAATTGATCCTTGGTGATGTAGTCGTCGGCACCGATCTCCAGACCCAGGACCTTGTCGAACTCGTCCGACTTGGCGGTGAGCATGATGATCGGGACGATGCTCTGGGCGCGGACTCGGCGGCAGACCTCCATGCCGTCGACGTGAGGCAGCATGAGGTCGAGGATCACAAGGTCGAAGCTCTCACGGGCGAAGGTCTCGAGAGCCTCTTCGCCGTCCCGGGCGGTGACGACTTGGTAGCCCTCCTTCTCGAGCGGGAAGCGCAGCAGCTTGAGAATGGCCTCCTCGTCGTCGACGAGCAGGATCCGGGCCCCGGTCTCCGTCATCGGTCCTCCCTCTTCTCGGCGCCCTCGTGGGCTCGCGGTACGGCCAAGCCGCGGGCCCGGAAGCGGGCTCCGAGAGCCGCGGCGATCGCCTCGCAGCCGGGCAGGTCCGCGCCCGGGTAGTCGACGGCGGTGAGTGTCGTGTCAAGGCCGCGTCGCACACACTGTTCGGCAAACTGGATGACAGCCCTGTGTGCCTTGCTGAAGAGCGGCCGGCAGATGAGGTCGTAGACCGCCGGGTCGGCGGCATTGAGGCTGATGGTGACGGCGTCGAGGCCGGCCCCCGCCAGGGCGGCCGGCACGTCGACGTCGGGGTTCAGCAGCTGCCCATGGCCGTTGGTGTCCAGCCTCGCGCGGATGCGGCGGAGGCGCAGCCACTCGGTCGCTGCCAGCACCGCGTCCAGGCGCATCGTCGGCTCGCCGAACCCGCAGAACACCACCTCACCGGCGGGGCCCTCGAGGAACTCGAGCTCGAGGGCGTGGGTGATCTCGTCCAGCTCCGGCTCCTGCCGCAGCGTGAGCACCACGCCGTACACGCCGTCCGTCCACTCGCGCAGGCAGAACTCACAGGCGCAGGAACAGCGGTTAGTGACATTGAGGTAGATGGCATCGCCGCGGCCGCGGTAGGCGATCGTGTCGATGCGCGTGCGAGAGTCCGTCATGGTGTGGCCTGGTTCGGAGTGCCGCGTGCGGCCGGCGTGCGGCCCGGGGAGAGGTCCACGCTCGGCAACCCGAGTATAGCAGGGTAGAATGGGTCCCTTCGCCGGCGCCCGCATGCCGGCCGCATCTACCCGGGAGCGCTCCGTGAACGACACGACCGAGAGACTCGTCGCCCTCTGCGCCCGCTTGCGCGAGGTCGTCCTTCCCTCGCTCGGATCCCACGCCGCGCGCGAGCACGCCGGCACGGCCGTGGGCGGCGACGTCACCTTCGCCATCGACGAGCTCGCCGAGGACCTGCTCATGGAGCACATGCGCGACGAGCTCCCCACCTGGGCCTTCTACTCGGAGGACGGCGGTCTGCAGGGAGCCCCCGACCCGGAGCTCATCCTCATCGTCGATCCGATCGACGGTACTCGACCGGCCGCGGCCGGTTTTGAGATGGCGTGCGTCAGCATCGCCGCGGTGCCGCCCTGCCCGGTGCCGACGATCGGCGACGTGGTCGCCGGCGTGGTGCAGGAGATCAAAACGGGCGACCTGTTCGTGGCCGAGAAAGGTGCCGGCTTCAGCATGTCCCGGTCCTCCGGCGACGCGATCCCCTTCCTGCCCACCGTGCGCACCGACCTTGAGAGCATGTTCTGGACGCTGGGTTTCCGCGGCCGCCCGGCTGTGGTGCTCGCCGGCGTTCTGGAGGAGCTCATCGATGTCTCCTCGGTCGGCGGCTGCGTCTTCGACATCGGCTCGGCCACCTACTCGGTGACGCGCATCCTCACCGGGCAGCTTGACGCCTACGTCGACATCGGCCCGGCGATCATCGCGGCCCACCCGTGGGTGGAGGCCGAGTTCCGCAGGGTGGGGCGTGGCCACGTGCTCTGCAACTCGCCCTACGACATCGCCGCCGTGCACCTGCTCTGCCGGGAGGCCGGCGTGCCGATAGGCGACGGCGCCGGCCGGCCGCTCGAGGGCAAGCCGGTCCTGGGCTCAGACGCCTCGTACCAGCTCGCCTGCATCGCGGCGGGCAACGCCGGGCTGCAGGCGAGCCTCGTCGAGGCCGTGCAACGAGGCATCCGCGGCCTGAAGAGGCAGCCGTGACCGGGACGGACCTGCACGAGGCCATGCTCTACGATCGCCTCGAGGACGGCGCGGTGCGGTGCCGCGTCTGCCCGCGCGGTTGCCTTGTCGCGCCCGGCAAGAGCGGCGTCTGCCGGGCGCGCGTCAACCGCGACGGCACGTTCTACGCCATCACCTACGGGCGGGTGTGCAGCGTCGCCGCCGACCCGATCGAGAAGAAGCCGCTCTACCACTTCTTCCCAGGCACGACCGTGCTGTCACTCGGCAGCGTGGGCTGCAATTTCACCTGCCGCCACTGCCAGAACTGGCAGATCGCCCACGCCGACCCCGCTACCGCCGGCCGCTACCTGCGTGAGCTGCCGATCCGCAACCTGCCGGTGCTCGCCGATCACAACGGCTGCCAGGGCGTGGCCTGGACGTACAACGAGCCCACCATCTGGCTGGAGTACGTCCTCGACGGCGCCCAGGTCGCCCACGAGCACGGTCTTTCTACGGTGATGGTCACCAACGGTTACATCACCGAGGAGGCTCTGGACGTGCTGGCGCCGCACATCGACGCCTATCGCGTCGACGTCAAGGGCTTCAGCAATGAGCAGTACCAGGAACTGTGTCGCATCCGCGACTTTTCGCCGATCCTGGCTGCCGCGGCCCGCGCCAAGCACCGCCACGGCTGCCATGTCGAGGTGGTCACCAACGTCATCCCCACTCTGAACGACGACGAGGCGACCTTGCGGGCCATCGCCGCGTGGATGGTCGCCGAGCTCGGGCCCGAGACTCCGTGGCATGTCACGCGGTTCATGCCGTACCTCGATTTCGCCCATGTGCCGCCGACGCCCATCCCGACGTTGGAGTGGGCGGTGAAGCTCGGCCACGAAGCCGGTCTGCGCTTCGTCTACGTAGGCAACGTGCCTGGGCACGCGGGTGAGAACACGGTCTGCCCCAACTGCAAGCGCCTGCTCGTGCGGCGCACCGGCGCGGCGGTTGAGGATATCGCGCTGCGGGGAACATTCTGTGGCATGTGTGGGGAGAACGTGAACGTGCGCACCAAGTCGAAATGACGGTTGATGGCTTGGCGCTCTCCGAGGCGATAGGATGCATCGCTGTGGATGACTACGTGAAGCTCGATATCCCGGCCAAGGCCGAGTACGTCTCGCTCGGACGCCTCGCCTTGGCAGGACTGCTCCGTTCGCGCGGGTACTCGGACGACGACGTCGCCGATCTCAAGCTCGCGCTGACTGAGGCGTGCTCCAACTCCGTGCGCCATGCCTACGACCACGACGACGGCCAGGTGCACCTGGAGTTCATCGTTCACTCCGACCGGGTCACCATCGAGATCCGCGACGAGGGCGGCGGCTTCCACGAGGACGACGTAGACTGCCCGGAGTGCCAAGGCATCCCCGAGATCAGGTTGAGCGAGGGCGGGATGGGCATCTCCATCATCCGCGCCGTGGTCGACCAGTTCGACCTTCGCAAGGCTAACGGCGGTGGCACGGTGCTTCTCCTCACCAAGATGCGCGGCGCCTGACGGCGTACCCCCCGGCGCCGCGCGGTGCCGGTTTGGCGGGCCCTCGGGGCAGGAACAAACCGGACACATCGAGTCGTGTTCTCCTGCTCGCGCCGTGACGCGATGGCCGAGCCTGCGAGAGGAGGTGCCGCCATGCCGATCCAGCTCCAGCAGCGCAAGACCGCACGCGTGCTGTTCGACGAACACCATGGCGAGGCGTGGTCGATCCGGCCCGAGGTCTCGGCGATGATGTGGCCTGAGCACCCAGAAGGCTCCTCGTATGCCGCCGCCGCCGCCGCTCTCGCGGAGCGTGACTTCGCGGTGGCGGCCAACGCGGACGCGGCTCTCGAGGCAGCGACCCTCGCCGAGGCTGACGTGCTCATCATCGCCCATCCTTCCGACGCCAAGTGGGAGCGCACCGTGGGCGCGAGCTCCCCGCGCCTCAGCTCTGACGAGATCGCCTCCGTGGCGGCCTTCGTGGCTCGCGGCGGCGGCCTCGTGGTGCTCGGGGAGCATGAGCACGACAAGTACGGCGACAATCTCAACGAGCTGCTGGCCGGCTTCGGGGTACGCCTCGAGCACGCCACCGTCAGTGACCACTCGCTGCCGAACGGGGTGCCGACCTGGGTGCCCGGGGTGCGGGCGGAGGGCGCGGCGGTGCCGGCCGTCCTCCACCTCGTCGCGGACGTACGCTTCTACCGGAGCGGGGTCGTGACCGCCGTCGAGCCCGGCGCCGTGTTGCTGCGGAGCGGCGGCACGGCGCAGCCGCCTGCCGCCGGGCTGCTGGCCGCGGTCCCTGCCGGCGCCGGCCGCGTGGTGGTCGTCGCCGACTCCGACCTTTTCGGCGACGACCACTTCTTCGACCTCGACCACCGGCAGCTGTGGCTCAACCTCATCTACTGGGTCTCGAACGCCGCTTTTCGCGCCGCCCCCGAGCCGTACGCCTCGGCCGCCGCCCTGGATCCCGCCTGGCGTCGCCTGCGGGACGAGACTGCCGCACTGCGAGCCCTCCAGGAGCCCGACGGCGCGGTCGACCTGCAGCGCCATGACGTCGCCGAGGTGCACTCCCACGTCGAGGCGATGATCGAGAGCCTCGGCGGCCTGGCGCCACGCTTCCCGCACCAGCAGGGCTACCTCGAGCAGCTGCCCCTGGACCTGCGCGCCTGGGTGGACGGCGGCTGCGCGAAGCCGGATTTTACGTCGTCACTGGCCTTGTTCCGGCCTGAGCAGCACCGCCGGGATGGCGTCGAGCACCTCGTGGTGTTCCCCATGTACACGCCCAACGGCTCGCGCGACACGCGCTTCGAGGCCCTGATCACCCGGACGCCCTGGCCGGAGTTCGTCGCCCGGATCGAGCGCGAGGCATTCGACAACTCGAAGTTCGTCCCGGTGCAGCTCGTCGACTTCACGGGCGGCTACGACAGCGAGTGCGCGGTCCTCTTCCCCGAGACGGTGAGCCTCGCCGGCCGGCCGACCAACAATTTCGGCGGCATCTTCTGCGACCGCGAGTCGGCGCGCTTCCGGCGAGCGGTCGCGCAGGGCGCCGAGGCGCTGGGCATCGTGCTGCCGCCAGATGCCCAAGCGCTCGTCAGTTCGGCCGACCTGGCGCTCGAGACCTACATCCTCTGGGACCTCGTCCACGATCGCTGGCACAGCCACGGCGACCTGCCCTTCGACCCGTTCATGATCCGCCAGCGGCTGCCGTACTGGATGTATTCGCTCGAGGAGCTCCGCGTCGACCTTGCCACGCACGGGAGCGCCGCAGAGCTCGTGCGCGAGGGATTCCCGTTTGCCCGCTACGTGCAGTACGCGATCGTCTTCGACCGCATTCTGCGCTTCCCCATCACCGGCGACCGCGTGCGCAACTACGATGGCCTCGGCGGTCAGCTCCTGTTCGCCTTCCTGCACCGTCACGACGTGCTGCGCTGGACGGACAATCGGCTGCACATCGACTGGAGCCGCATGGAGGACACGGTGGCGGCACTGCGGCGACGGGTGGACGACCTCTATCGGAGGGGCATCGACATGAGCAAGGTCTCCTACTGGGCGGAGGCCCACGACTTCGTCTCGGAGTACGTGCCGGCGAACATCGCCTCCCAGTGGCGGCGGGAGCGGCGCGTGTACTCCGACGAGTCCGACACGCGCGCCTGGATCGACCGTGTGCTGGACGATGAGTTCCCGCTCAGCACCTTCTACCTCTCCCTGCAGAAGAAGTTGGCCGAGACGGCGGCGGAGCCTGGGCGTGCCTGACGACGGGCGGCAGGTCCTGTTCGCCAGCGACAACTACGCGGGCGTGCACCCCGCGGTCCTCGAGGCGATCGCCGAGGCCAACCGCGGCTGGGCGCCGGCGTACGGCGACGACCGCTGGACGGCCGCGCTTCGTCAGCGGCTGCGGGAGCTGTTCGGCGGCGCCGAAGCGTTCCCGGTGTTCAACGGTACCGGCGGCAACGTCACCGCGCTGGCGACGCTGGTGCGTCCGTACGAGGCGGTGATCTGCGCCGAGTCGGCGCACATCAACGTCGACGAGTGCGGCGCCCCCGAACGCTTCGCCGGCTGCAAGCTGGTCGACCTGCCCGCCCCGGACGGCAAGCTCACGCCTGAGCTCGTGGGCGAGAGGATCGTGGGCCTCGGCGACCAGCACCATGTACAGGCCCGGGTGGTCTCGATCACCCAGGCCACGGAGTTGGGCACCGTCTACACGCCGGAGGAGATCGCGGCCCTTGCCGAGGTGGCGCACGGCGCGGGCCTCCTTGTGCACGTCGACGGCGCCCGGCTCTTCAACGCGGCCGCGTCGCTGGCCACCGGATTGCGGGAGATCAGCGCCGATTGCGGCGTGGACGTCCTGACCCTGGGGGGGACCAAGAGCGGGCTGCTGGCCGCGGAGGCGGTCGTCTTCCTGCGGCCTGAGCTGGCCGGCCCGTACGCCTTCGTGCGCAAGCAGGGCATGCAGCTCGCCTCCAAGATGCGCTACTTCTCGGCTCAGCTCCTGCGGCTGCTGCAGGACGACCTGTGGCGCGAGGCCGCCGGGCACGCCAACGTCATGGCGCGGCGGCTCGCCGAAGGCGTCGCCGGGGTGGCCGGCGTCAGCCTGGCACACCCGGTCCAGGCCAATGCGGTGTTCGCCGTCGTGCCGGCCGCGGTCACCTCCCGGCTTCAGGAGCGCTATCACTTCTACGTCTGGGACGAGGCCACCGGCATCGTGCGCTGGATGTGCTCCTGGCAGACGACGGCCCGCGACGTGGACGAGTTCGTGGCCGCCGTCGCGGAGGCCGCCGCCGGAGAAGCCGCCCTGGGCTGACCCGGCCGCGCGGTCCGCGGTTGCGGCCACGCGTGGTACCCTGCCGGCATGAGCTCCCTGACCACCGTCGAGGGACTGGCGGCGGCGTTCGGCCTCGATGACTCCCAGGCCGCCGCGCTGTCCCGCTACGCAGACGCCATCTTGGCGTGGCGGCTCGGCAACGTCACCGCGCTGCGCACCCGTCCGGAAGTCCTTCGCACCCTCATCGGCGATTCGCTCGCGCTGCTCGACGTCGAGCAGCTCGGGGAGCGCGTGGGCGCCGGCTGGCTCGACCTGGGGGCCGGCGCCGGGGTGCCCGGGATACCCCTGGCTGTGGCGCTCCCCGGCACCGAGCTCACGCTGCTCGACGCAGCGGTGAAGAAGTGCGAGTTCCTCCGCGCCGCTGTGGCGGCGGCCGGGATCGGCGCCCGGACCCAGGTGGTGTGTGCGCGCAGCGAGCGGCACGCGGCGCTGGGGGCTCCGGGCCGCGAGGCCTACGCGGTGGTGCTGGCGCGCGCCGTCGCGCCGCTGGCCTCGCTGGTCGAGCTGGCGGCGCCCTTGCTCGCCCCCGGAGGCGTGCTGCTGGCGAGCAAGACGGCTCGCGCGCTGCGCGCGGAGGCCGCCTCCGCCGAGGCGGCAGCGGCGCTGTGCGGCCTCGCCGCCGGCCCCGTGGCGAAGTTGTCGCGCTCGCCGCTCGGCGACGCGGTCTGCGCCGTGTATGAGAAGCGCAGCCCCGTCCCCGACCGCCTCCCGAGGCGCGAGGGGATGGCCGTGCGGCGGCCGCTGGCCGGCTAGCCGGCGGCGCAGCCGAACGAGTCGGCCAGCGGCCGAACGAGCCGGCCTGACCCGGACTGACGGATCCGGACTCAGTCGCCTTCCGCAGGCCGGGTCTGCAGCGCGACCTTCTGCTAGTATCGATGCCCCGCGAAAGGAGCCCGGTGACCCGCGTCATCGCCGTGACCAACCAGAAGGGCGGGGTCGGCAAGACCACCACCGCCGTCAACCTCGCCGCCTGCCTGGCCGAGGCCGGTTTCGACGTCTTGCTCGTCGACATGGACCCCCAGGCCAACGCCTCGGCGGGCCTCGATTCGCGGGCCACCGACCCGCGTCTGACCAGCTACGGTGTCCTCGGCGGCGCCGCGGGGATCGCGGAGGCGACCGTCGCCACAGCGCTCGACCACCTTTCGCTGCTCCCGTCGTGCCCCGACCTCGCCGGCTCGGTCGTGGAGCTCGCCAACGCCGAGGGCAGTGAGTATGTGCTGGACTACGCGCTGGCCGGGAGCCTCAAGGACTACGATTTCGTCTTCATCGATTGCCCCCCGTCGCTCGACGTCCTGACGGTCAACGCGTTGGTCGCGGCCCGTGAGGTGCTGATCCCGGTGCAGTCGGAGTACTACGCTCTGCAGGGCCTCGCCCAGCTCCTCGACACTATCCGCCTGGTGCAGGAGCATCTGAATCCTGAGCTCGGCATCCTTGGCGTGCTCGTCACCATGTACGACGGGCGCACGCGGCTCGGGCGGGAAGTCGCCCAGGAGGTCCGCGAGCACCTCGCCGAGTATGTCTTCGACACGGTGGTGCCACGCAACGTGCGCCTCAGCGAGGCGCCCAGCCACGGGCAGCCGATCTCGCGCTACGATGTCCGCTGCGCGGGCAGCGACGCCTACTTCGATCTCGCAAAGGAGGTCGTCTCTCGTGACTGACAAGAAGGCTCTCGGCAAAGGGCTCGGGGCGCTCATCAGCGACAGCCGAGTCGCTCTCTCCCGCGTCGGCGGCGCCGGCGGTGAAGGCCGCCTGCGCGAGCTGCCCCTGAGTGAGATCTGCGTCAACCGGCGCCAGCCCCGGCATTCGTTCTCCGCGGACGAACTCGGGGAGCTCGCCGCCTCCATCAAGGCGCTCGGGGTCGTGCAGCCGGTGGTCGTGCGGCCGCTGCAGCCGGCGGTGGCCGGACCGGGCGCCGGCACGATCGTCGCCGGATCAGGGCCGGACGCGTCGCCCGCCGCAGACCCGGGGGCGCCGGCCGGGGCGAGGTTCGAGCTGATCGCCGGCGAGCGCCGCCTGCGCGCGGCGCGGCTCGCCGGCCTCGACTACATCCCGGCTCTGGTACGGCCCGCCGACGAGGTCGCGTCGCTCGAGATCGCCTTGGCCGAGAACGTCGCCCGCGAGGATCTGAACAGCATGGAGGAGGCGCAGGCGTACGCGGCCCTGGTCGACGAGTTCGGCCTCACGCACGAGCGGGTGGGCCAGCTGGTCGGGCGAAGCCGGGTCGCGGTGAGCAATATCCTGCGGCTGCTGGAGCTGCCCGACGAAGTCCAGCAGATGATCGAGCGCGGCGAGCTCAGCGAGGGCCATGGGCGCGCTCTCCTGGCGCTGCCCGACCACGGGCAGCGGCGCAAGGTCGCGCGGCTCGTGCTGGCTCAGGGACTCAGCGTGCGCCAAGCTGAGGCGCTCGCGAAGAAGCTCGCGGAGCAGGGGCGGCCGGACGCGGCTACGACGCTCCGGCCGGTGCCGGATGCCGAGTTCTCCGAGCTCGTCGACGAGCTGTACGGTGTGCTTGAGGCGCCGGTGCGGATTCGCGCCGGCAAGCGCGGCGGCAGCATCCAGATCGACTTCAAGAGCCGCGCCGAGCTTGAGCGCTTGGTCGAGCTCCTGCGGTCGCTGGGCGCCTAGCGCCGCCGCCCGCGCCGCCGCGGTCCGCGACGTGCAGGGCGGCGGTGTTCAGTCGGAGCGCAGCTCGTCCGTGAGCGTTGCGGCGGGAGCCGGCGAGGCGCCGTCCGTGGCGCTCGGCGACGCGTACGGGTAGGCGGGCGCCGGGGTGACCCCCGGCGTCACTCCCGGTGTCGGCGCCGGAGAAGCGCCGGGCGCCGGCGCCGCCTCGGCCGGGGGTGCCGATCCGGAGGGCACGTAGACCACCGTACCGTCGGCCAGCCCGTAGAACGAACCCATCAGTGTGCCGATCCCCTGCACCTGGG
>Ga0265296_1003708_pt1 | contig 13895 bp, 14 predicted proteins | sample MunlanPumphouse1_FD_189073 | JGI IMG/M metagenome (GOLD analysis project Ga0265296, IMG submission 189073) | Groundwater microbial communities from a municipal landfill in Southern Ontario, Canada - Pumphouse #1 | ecosystem: Environmental > Aquatic > Deep subsurface > Groundwater | place... | reverse complement strand
ACAATACATTTTCCAGATTATTTGGTTGTATTACCATTATACTAAGATTTATAAAAATTTTCAGGAAAAAAGATTGATTGAAACATTGAATATCTACATAGTTTTGTGTTTTGAATTTTCTAATCTTATGTTTACGCCTTCTCTTTTCTTGCCTTCAATTGAGCGGTCAGCTTAGCTTGTTCAGAATCTATTTTATGATTATAAACAAAGTAATGGGTATTATTGTCTTTTGCTGCATCAATAGCTCCTCTGATATCTAAATAAAGTTCTCCCGTGTTCTGGCCTTCGTATTTGACTATCCCAACAGGTTGTTGTGTTTTTTTGTAGATTTCTGATGCTTCTTTTTTGGCCTCTTCTTCTCCTTTAACAATTATGTCTATTGTGCCGTTTACCTGAATGATTCGTTTTTGTTTGTCTGATTGGAATTCTTTATACAGCTTTTCTGATTTAGCGTTTGAATCAAGCGATAGAATGTATACTGGATTGTTTTTTCCAGCAACAGCTAAGAGAAGCTCTAATTTGTCAAACTTATCTGGTTTGTAGCCATTTTCTATAAATGATGAGTATCCCATTTTGAATCCCTTGTATTGTATTGTTTTTAATATATATAAATTTTTGCTTTAATCCACCCGCAAATAAGCCTTGTTTCTCCCTTGGATGTCTTTTTTGGTTAGGTAGTTATCAACTGAATCCACCAGCTGTTCGATGGTTTCTTTGTCAGATCTCAGCCCTGCGGCAATAGTTATTGTTCGTCTTTGATAGTTATCATCCTTCGGCTGCCTTGTTTGTAACCATGAAATTTTTGCTGATTCTATATTTGCTCTGATAGCATCAACCCAAGAATACAATTCATTTGGTGTTCTACAATAATTTGTTATGAGAGCACAAAACTCTTCTCCCCCGTATCTTGCAACAATGGCTCCTTCTTCAGCAAGCAGCTTGGTTTCAATTGAATCTTTGAATTGTTTGGCAATAGTTTGTAATGCAACATCCCCTTGGCTGTGGCCGTAAGTGTCATTGTATTGTTTAAATCGGTCTACATCACAAATAATAAATGCTAAATTTTTCTCGTTTTTCAGGATTCTTTTGCTTTCATTGAAGTATTGTTTGGAATGAATTCCCACTGGGTCTAACACTGCCTTGTCATAAAGCGTTGAAGTCAAGCTATTGACTTCTCTGATGCCCTCGGTAAGTAATAGGAGCTGCTCAAGGACTGAATTCAAAGTTGAGGAAGTCGCTTGTTGATCTTTTGTTATTTCTTTTCTAATCATTTTTACGAGTCCTATGCTGGCAGCATTGATTGCGTAAATTTTTTCTTTTAGTTCATCAAATGATTTCATAAGCATTCCTTTTGTTCTTCCCTTATTTGGTCAGTATATCACCGCTACAACCACCCTCTTGACTTGGCCAAATCTTACTTTTTCTGGATCTTTTGTGTTTGAATTATCTCCTTTTGTTGTTGCATACCATCCGTCTTTGTCTTGGTTTATTTCAATAACTCTGTGTATTATTGTTGCATCTACTAAGTTTGATTTGTAGCTTATGATGTCGCCAATTTGTATTTCTGATGGTATTTTTGGTATTATTTGTATTGCGTAGTCTCCTGCGTCAAGCACTGGGTCCATTGAGTTTGTGTCTGCAAATGAGGCCCACTCGGCATCCTTCAATTCTATTACAACCTTGTCGCCGTAGACTTTTATTTGGTCTTGGCTTATTCTTGTTCTGGGAGATGGTTGTTCTGGTAGTTTTGATATTGAGTATGCTGTTAAACCAATTGAATTTGATGATTGAGCAATTGAATTTGATGATTGAGCAATTGAATTTGAAGTTGTTCCAATTGAATTTTCTGGTCCAGGAATTAGTTTGCTTGGCTCATTGTTTGCATTGGCATCTTCGCTCATCATTAATGCGCCTATTGTGATTAGTGTTATGCATAGTATCAATAGGGCTACAAGTAATTTGCCAAAGTCTGTCTTGTTTATTTTTCTCACAGCAGTAAATTTATGTGTCATTTTAGGGTAGTAAGAAATAAGGGTATATAAACCTTTCGGTTAATAGTTACTAGATAGTGGTTAAACTGCCTAAAGATTATCTTTGCATGCTGCTTGTCGATACTTTCATCGTAGAGGCTCTTACCCTGTTTCTTAACCGAAAATAAAATAAAGGGTAAGTTCCACCTAGTTAGCAAAACTGCAAAAAACAATTTTCAAATGTTGTCATAAATGTTGTTATAGAAATATATTCCAGTACGTTTCCTGCATTTCAGTTGCAGCGAAGTTCACAAGATCAAAATACATAGTTGAATTTGCTTCTGTGAGTTTGCTTTTGTCAGCTGAATTCATAGATCTCAGGTATTCTACTCTATTTTTTCTTCTTATAATTAATAGAGGATATTTCTTTTTTAATAAGATTAAGTTTAGAAGCATCCTTCCGCTTCTTCCATTGCCATCCATAAATGGGTGTATTTTTTCAAATTTGTGATGAAATATTACTGCCAACACAAAAGGATTTAATGTATCTTCATTTTTCTTATACCATTTAAGCAGCAATTCCATGTCTGATTTCACATAGGGCGCAGGTGTTGATTTGAAGTTCTGTCGAAATACTCTCACATCGTCAGTTCGGTAACCCTTTCTAGTGTCTATATTTTCTATCAGTTTATCGTGGATTTGGATAATAAAATCATGGTTAAGTTCTTTTGAAGAATCAGCCAAAAGCTCCTCAAATACTTTTTCAGTGTTCTGCAAGTCATAAATCTCTCTCAGGTCTTTGTCAGCAGGAGTTTTGTTCTCTAAAAGCAGGTTTTGTGCCTGCTTTAAACTGATTGTATTGCCTTCAATTGATGTGGAATTGAATGCAAAATCCACTATGAAATTTTTCAGGGTTTCCTTCTGCGAGTTGATATCATGCTTTTGGAATTTTGTATTCCAGTGCAGCCTGCATGCCTCAACATTATCCATGGCTTCTTTATCAAGATAATCATCTTTTTTCAGTTTTGATTGTCTTGCTTTTTCAAGAAAATGGTTTGAATAAATGAATCTATTGATTGTTCTGTAGCCCTTTCTCAACTCCTCGGAGTATTTTGAGGGGATTGTTTTGAGTTTCTCTGAAACCTCGTCTATATTTCCCCCCAGATAAGCTATATCTTTAGTTATGACTTTGCCTCGCATCTTTTTTGAGACCCTTAGATAATAATATTCTTTATTTCCGATGATTTTTTTGTAAATGTATGCCATTTTTGTGAGGTAAACCTTTAAAGTATTTAAATCTTACCCTTTATTATCATTCAAAATAAAATAAAGGGTAAGCTTCTGTATTTGCAGGCTCAAATCAGCCCAGTAACACTTATAAATCGTTGAATACCTCTAATAAAAAACAACAATGTTCAGGAGGTTTTCCAATGCTAGAACAAACAATCACCAGTAAAGAATGTGTTGACTACGTCAAAGATCATGTTAGCCGCGATATCAAACTAAATGAGATGATATCTGGCGAGGATTATTCCATGCTTTTTGGAACTATCCTCGAAGGATATTTGTTGTTTCCAGTATCTCAAGAAGTTATGATGACCTCTGCAATGCAGACCTTTGAGCAATTAGGCCAAAGGGAAGTTCAAAAAACTGGTAAACGATTTATGTATATTGAGACCATCAAATGTGCTGGTCCTGTTCATATTCTTTATTCCAGGGGCGATCGTGGCTCTTTTGAAGAACTAAGGAAGTATGCAAAAGAACTTCAAGGCCTTTCTTACAAGCCTCTTCCAACGTTTGATGAGCCAAAATCGCAAGTAGCTTATCAAGAAACAAAGACGCTAGCAGAAAAGACTGAAGAAAAACTTTCTTTGGGCCAAAGGATTTGGAACTTTCTATCAAAGGAACGATAAGCAGTTCCACACCTAAAAAATAAAATGTGAGGCAATTAAATGGAAGAATACCATCAAACAACAATCAATCTACCAATGCCTAAAACTGGTCAAGCCATCCTTGATGTAATGGATGAAATGGTTCCTGGCAGTGAGTTAGTTTTCAGAATGAAGCAAAACAGAGGTGAGCAAAGAAGTTTGAAAGTTGGTTTCTCAAGTCCCTATCCTTATCAGCATGTTGCTATTTTGACTGGGAATAATCTCGACAAAACAGAACTGAAGCCAGAATTTTCCTACAACAGGATTGCAGTCGGCACTGAAAGCTGGGGCGGGGAGCTTTATGCTATTGGTTATGGTCAACAGGCTGTTGAGGATGCTGTAAATAAGATTGCAGTAGATTTGGAATCAAGGCTGAACAGATAAAGAAATTGATGAATAAATTATTTTTTGTCTTTGCAATTTTTTTCTGATCAATAAACATTTCACTTATACGCCCACTCACTCAACTTCTTATTCATATGTATCACTATCTCATCAAATGTGTCATTATTCACTGCTTTGACTGGTGTTTCTTTTCCAATCAGTAGATTTCCTCCTGCGGCGTATGCATGTCCTCCTCCGTTGAATATCTTGGCCACTTCTCGGAGATTAAGAGCGCATCCTTGTTTTCGTCTAAAGCTGAGCCTGCCATCTCTGTAAATGATGACTGATACTTCTGCTTCTGTGTTGTCCAGTACGTATTGTCCTGCGTCTGCTGTTGGCAGTATTGATGATGCCATTGCAAAGCAGAATTTGCATCCCCCATATTCCTTTATGACACTTTTCTTTAGCAGCGCTGCTGTTTCTTTTATTTTTCTATCTAAGAATTCTTTTCTTATTCTTTCGTATTTTTCGCACCAAAGCACTCCAAGTGCAAGCGCATCCACTAATTCTTTCTTCTCAATCTGGCCTGACGCAATAAGGTCTGCTAGTTTTGCTGCTCTTTCATCTTTTCTTATCCAGAATTCCAGGTCATGGGCTATTTCTCTAAGTGATGTTGCTATATAATCAAATTTCATAAATCTGTTTGCTACCATTTCAGCGCTGCAGATTTTCTTTTCGGGTATTGCAAGATCAGCATCTGGCCCGGATAATTCTATTATCTGCACGTGCTTCTTTAATGTATTTAATGCTTCGTTTGTGTACGGATGATGGCTGTTCCAATAAACTACTCTATTGTTCTCGCTGATCAGCCTAAGTTTTCGGTCCAGATCAGTCACATTGTCTGGTGGAAAGTCAAGAATAAATATGTATTGGCCTTTTAGATTGGCCATTTCCTCAAATTCCTGGTCTGTATTATTGAATGTTAGAAGCCCGAATCTGTAATTGTTGTTCTTCATCTTTGCATATCTGGCCAGTATTGCTGATGCGCAGACTCCATCTAGTAAGAAAGGGCTGTAGATAGCGAATTTTGGAGATGGTGTTTGTGCAGGCATATACTGCTATTGTTGTTTATGGGATATATAATTTTTGCGGTAACCGAAGACTCAAAAACAGTTCTCAATCAAGTATCATAATTTCGATAATTTCATATTCAATAAGTTATTCTCAATAATTTGTATAATTGTTGCAATATATTCTGGTAGCGTTTCAATTAAGAGCTGCCAGTCCTTTGGTGTTATTAAATCACCATAATATTTCAGACGATTCCTTTTGATCCGGATTTTATCTAAGAATTCATATTCAAACAATAATTCAGAATTGTTGTGACATAAACATGCAAACAGGCATTGATGGCTGTCAGTTTTAATCTTATCAAATCTTAGAAATGCCTCGCATAAACTGTGAAAAGAATCATAAAATAATTTGTATGCTGTGTTCATTGGAATAATTTTCCGTTTACACAGGTCTTCTGCTACTGACAAATCCGATTTTGCTGCAATTATCATTGATTCTATTGTTATTGTGTCTACAAACCTCTGAGAGGTTATATCTCCTTTTATTATGCAGTCATTGTATGTCTTGGTTAGGTTTTGCATTAAAAGACACCTCAAGGAATTGTAAATCTCCTTTTATGATGTCTCCTAGGAATATGTTCTTAATTAATCCTTCTCCTAATTGTTCATATTCCTTTCGGTTTTTGCATGAAAACAATTGGATTTCTCTGTGTAATTTCCGTGAATATTCCGTTTCATCAAATTCTGAGTCATCTCCAAAAATAAATATATCGATGTCGCTATCTTTGTGCCAGTCACCATGATTAAAACTTCCAAAGAGTATGACTTGCTTTGCCTTTGAGAGTGACGCAAGATGATTCAACAGTCCTGCTTCATGCAGCATATTTAGCCCAAATATTCTCTTTGTGTTCTGGTATTCTGGAGCATCATAATTTCCAATATAAACTGGCATTTTCCCTTTTTTTTTGAGCCTGCTCACAATCTTGTCTTTTGTCAGCTTGGCCAGCCATTTGCTTAGTTTGCTGTCTGATATTCTTATTTTTTTTCTGATTTCTCCAAATTTCCAGTGCCTTGTTGGCTCGTTGAAGAATAGTTCAAGTATTTTTTTTTCTTTGCTTGGTGTTGGCATTTTTTATCCTCGTAATACTTTTGTTCACTCATAATCAGCATTACTTTACTTTCTCTTTTACTTTCTCTAAGAGGAAGTAATATTTAAGAGTTTGGATTTTATGCAATTAAATGAACCCTTGATCGACCTCATACTGTGTACTTGGACAATTTATCGAGAAAAATCCTCTTTGTACGGACCATTTGCAAAAGTGAAGGTTGGCCACTCTAAATTTTGCAAAAAGATTTAAGGATACTTAATTCCTGTCGTGGAATACTCGTGTAACAAGGGTCTTGCCTTTCTTATTGCGGGAACTGTTTCTCTGACATAATCATCAATGTGTCGAGTTGCATCGATTAGTCTCGTCACATCTTTATTAATCCAATTTAGAAACCTCTTATTTAGTATTTTGATTTCAGTGCTATAATCCTGATCCATACTGGCGGGCGATAAATCAATCTTGAATTGGTATATGCCGTCATCACGCATAGTATAAAATATTTCAAATTGATGATTGCCCTCGTTTTCAGGGTAGTTTTGAGTTAATTTTAGAGTGATTCCTTCCTCTTTTACAATAGATTGTGCTTGTTCCAGTAATTTGGGAAATTTTTTGTAAATATTTCTACCTAATTCAGACAATAATTCCTTGTTTTCCCTAATAATTTCATTAACCCAGTAAATAGGTTCCCCGGATGGATTTTTGATTCCCATGTTAATTATAGTATACGCAACATAAATATATAAACTTATCGAAGTCCGACTGGTGAAATTCGCACTAAATAGCGGCTCTTTGGTAATTTTGTATCTTCCTCAACGCCCATCCTTGAATAATATTTTAGTAAATTTCCTCTTATTGTTCCTCGTATCAACCCTTTTTCTTTTTGTTGCGCATAACTATACGCGTGGCCTAATAAGCTTTCAGACACGGTTTTTCCCCTAAATTCTTCTTTCACTAATATTTGATGGACATAAAGATGATCTTCACGCAATTCCGCGAATAAAGCGCCTTTAATTACTCCGTCATCATATACGAAGCAGGATGATTTATCATATTCGTAAAGAAGACGGACTGCCCTGTATCTTGCAGGATATTCTTTCTTGAATATTTCTGTTATCGAGGTAATATCTTCAGGAGTCATTTGTCGTATTTGTGGTAAACTTTTATACTGGCCTTGCGAAAATTTCACATATTTGACTATATTTATCAACACTGATGACGGATGAATTGTTGTTGCTTTGCAGATTTTGTCCTCGATTCTTTCAAATCCTCTCTTTGCAAATTCATTCACATCAGTTTCTGAGCATCTAATGACTTGCGGGATGCAAAAAATTTGATCCAGAACATCAATAAATTGTGAGACTAAAATCGCGCCACCCTTAAAACTGACTAGATCACAATTATCAATCTGGAGCTTCATATATGGATCCTTGAATGTTTGCTTCCAGATTTTTATAAATCCGATATTCTTTTCACTTACAATGATGTAATATTTATCATAATGCTTCATATCTTTTTGAATCGCGGTAAGTTCCTGAGTGTTAAACTCCATTTCAGAAAGTATGTTCTCTAAGTCCTTTTTTTGGAGTTCATAGTATTTCATTGAGCCAAGGTTTTCTATGAAATATATAAATTTTTCTATTTTTACTACCATCTAATAGTAAGCTTTATATACCTTTATTGTTTTCCATACCAGATTATGCTCACTCCAAACGACATTATCGGCGCTCGAAGATACAAAGTCCTTAGTAAGATAGGCGGGGGTGGAATGGCCACGCTCTATAAAGTTCAGGATAGCTTCAAGGATGTTTTTGCTGCAAAGCTTCTTAACATTGACTTAGCCCGCTCTGAGCCTGATTCTTATTCTCATTTCATTAATTGCTTTAAGCGTGAGGCAGAGGTCCTTAGAGCTTTGCAAAACCCGTCAATTCCAAAGATTATTGACAGCTTTCCGTGGCCGATCAATGGAACTGATTCTTATGCTATTATTATGCAATACGTTGATGGCCAGACTCTAAAAGATCGTCTTGATGCAAGGAAGAAACCTTTTACCGAGCAGTGGACTGCGGATTATGCAAGAAAGATCTGTGATCCTTTGCAGCATGCTCATTCACTTGATATTATTCATCGTGATTTAAAACTTGCAAATATCATGATTGATGCAGAAGGTACTGTTTTTTTGATTGATTGGGGTATTGCAAAGCTTCTAAAAGCCCAGGCAGCTGGTGGTAAGACTGAAGTTGTTGGAACGGATTTTTGTTGTCCAATCGAACAATACATGCCAAATGCTCCTAAAGACGCAAGAACTGACATTTACGCTTTTGGTGCAACAATTGTTAATATGCTCACAGGAGATTTTCCAAAAGATAATGCTGTTACAAGAAAAGTTTATGAGGAGCAGAATCACAAGCCTCACAAAATAATTATTCCTGGAGTGACTCAGGGCCTTGAAGAACTTGTTAATTGGATGATGGGTGTTGATCCTGACGCCAGGCCATTTTCAGTTGCGATTGTTGAACAGGAGCTTACTAAATTGTTGAAGTCATATTCTAGTCCAACCTCTTATTCACAAACACCCTCTGGTTATCAAATACCCCCTCTAACACATCCACCAATCACACCAATTCCTCCTGCTCCCTCAGGACCAACTCCTCCAACGAATCCTTTATGGACTCCAGTCACAAGTTTTGATGACATGCTTAATTCTTTTGGCCTTCCTCAGACAGCGTCGCAGCTTGACTCATTGCTTTTGCCTTCGCAGAAAACAAGCCCAAATGTTCAACAATATCCAAGACCTTACACTGGTCAGCAAAATCCACCAAACCAGCAAAATTCTTCCGGACAACCTTCTGCTCAATCAGACCCTTTTGGTGCAGCACAGTTTGCACAGTCACTTCAAAATGGCCTGCAAAGCGGGACTCATCCTTTTCTGAATCGTCATCAAACTCCTCTCCCTGTTCCCTCTTCAACTTCCCCTCTATCTCCTCCCGCAAATCAACAACTGACTTATAACAAAAAATCTGATTTCAGTTTTCATTTTGAAAGATGGGTTGATGCTTATGGAGTGTATGGTCCAATATCTAAAAAAAATCATTCTTCTGGCAGATTATTTTGGCAGCGCGATAATTTGATGCCAAATAAAAGAATTGTTGGTCTTGAATCAGCAGATGATTTCATATTTGTTGCAGGCATTAATCCAAGACATGCTAAAGACAACGAAGTGAAATTATACACTCTTCAAGAATTGCTTTACCGCCGTCAGCAAAATCCCGGAATATATAGTTCTGAAACCAGAATTTCTGCAATGAAGATTTTTGATAATTATCTTTTTATTGGTCATGAGAATGGAAAGGTTGTTGCAATTGATCTTTTGAAATGGCTTCCAACAAGGCCTGGAATCGACAGTCATAATGACCCAGAAGTTGCTGGTACAATCCAAGTCTGTGATGCGGTGAAGAATTTTGAGTTTTACAAAAACCACTTGATGATTCAGGATGAAAAATTCCTCACAACTATTGATTTTGGTAAGATGAGTAAGGATCCAAGACTGAGGCACATCGAGGCCAAGAACACAAGTCCTGCTTTTTGCAGCAGAGTTCCAACAGATAGTTTTGCTTATGGTCTGAAATTTCGTGAACATAATGTTCTTCCAGAGTTGTTCTTTAATTTCAGAAACTCACTTGGTTCTATTCCTTTAGATAATTTAAGAACAGATGATGCGAGGTTCCATGTACCTCCACTTATTTATCCCAAAACTCATAGTGACGTGAAATTTGTGGACTTATACAATGAGTATCTGATCGCTCATCCTGGAGATAATATCATCAGAGTTATGGACAAAAGTAAGAGCGCGCATCCTCAGCTTTTTGGGGCCCGTCCTTTTGATGTTTTGAGAATTCTTTCTGATAAAATCAATTGCCTTGAATTAACTGGCGATTATCTCAGCATTGCAACTGATAATGGTTATTTAAGGGTTGTTGATATTAAGGATGCAATAACTAATTTGGAACAGCATGGCAAGAATGAATTTGACGTCCGTCAGGACTTTCTGGAAAGAGACCCAACTATTAATTATTCAAAAGACTCTTTACTGTTGGGTACTTTTGACGCTGATTCATCGCCGGTAAGGCATGTCAAAACAGTTGGCCCAGAATATAATCATCTTGCAGTTATCAGCGGCGATTCAGACCTCACTATTCTTGAAGCCTTCAAGACAAGGAAAAAATAGTGTTGAGGTGAGATTTAACTAAATCAATTAAATTTTGCTTGACAATTGCAATGGCTTGGCTCGTAAAGGAAAAATCCACCACTTTATAGATAATCCCGACTGCGTCGAGATTATCGGACTTGCAAACGGAAAAAATATCAACTTCATCGATATTTTTCCAGTATTGCAAACGTGGGGATTTTTCCTCTACACTTCACCAGCCGCAAACGCAAACTCAAAGAGATTATTGATGTTCTGCGGCCTCCCATGGAACACCGTCCGCAGAAATCGATTACATATAATGATGAAGTTTGCTATTTTGCGGCTTACGCCATTGCCGCTTCGTGTTAAAAAATATAAATAATAGGAATAAAATATGCTCAAACCCTCCAGCAAAATCGGAAATGGTTGTTACACTGTAGTTTCTGCTCTTAACAAAGCTGGCGGTATGAGTGATTCTAGTTATCTTCTTGAGATGAATGGCAATAAATTCTTTGGAAAACTCCTTATTGAGGCCCAGTGTAATGGTGAGAATCTTGGTTTTTCTCGTCTTAAAAAACATTTCAGGTCTGAATCTTCTGTTCTTAAAGATATACATCATCCAAATATTGTGAGGGTGCGTGATTACATTGAGGAAACTCTTCCTGGTGTTGGAAATGTCTGCATGCTAGTCTATGATTTTATAGAAGGGGATACTCTTGAGGAGCTTGTTGAAAAGCAGGGCAGTCTTGATATTAATTTGGTTGACCAATTATTTAATCCCGTTTGTCATGCCCTAAATTATCTCCACGGACCAAAAGAATCTGACGAGAACCGAGGCATTGTCACACATCTTGATTTAAAGCCTGCAAATATTATTCTGAAGTCTGATGCTGACGGAAGGTTGATTCCGATCCTTGTTGATTTTGGAATTTCAAGGCAAGAAGGTGATTGCCATACCACTAGTTTTACCAGTGCTTTTGGTTCTCCTGATTATTCACCTCCAGAACAAGCAGATCCTGAAACCGAGCCTAATGCGCTAATGGATGTTTATTCTCTCGGAGCTGTATTAAGACGAGCAATAACTGGTGCAAAGCCTGTTTCATTTAATCAAAGAATTGCTTATCGCAAGGAATTCCCAGGCCATCCAAAACTAAAAGAATATCCTGGCCTTGAAAAGATTCTAACAAAAGCTGTTAGTCTTGCTCCTGATGAGCGTTATCAATCGATTCGTGAATTTCAGTCGGATTTTAATAATTGGTATAGTAGTTTTGTTCAGCAAAAAACTGCCAGAGAATTATCAGCATTCAAATCCAAAATTCCCGTCAGTCAGTCATCCATTACTCAATCATCTGAGATCACTCCAAGAGACATGCCTTGGGGCATTATCAAGGACGGCATTCACATTATCGAGCTTCATCGTGGGGGGAAATTGGATGTTTTTGGAAGTTTGTATGATACTCTAATTCTTAAAACAGAAGAGAGCATTTCTTATGACGAGACGCCAACAGTAACATTTCTCTTGTTAGATGGACATGATGCTATAATTCCTGTGGATCCAAAACACAGTTTAATAGTCTCTTTATGTTCTGAAGGATTATTATCAATAAAACAATACAATATACGCTCAGCAAACTCGGGCAAAGAGACGGGGCACTTGTTTGCAAAACTTCGATCTTTCAGAAAGTTCAATTGTGGTTCTGATCCAACACATACCATGGATGTTCCAACTATTAAATCTTATGATATTGCTAACATTCCCTGGAACCCTGCCAAACAAGTCGCAAAGCCTGCCCTCGACGGCCTTGTCATTCAAACCAAGAATTGGTGGGGCTCTGAATTCAAACTATATTCTCCGTCAACAAAAGGTAAAGGTAAAGTTATTCTGAGAAAAAGAGATGTCACTGATTGGATTGGTTATGGGAATGGACTTATTATTGAGGAAAAACTCGACCCTAAGAAGACCGATGGCGTTAATGTTCGTCTGGTCGCGTGTGCTCTTGGTTATGAACCTAAATTACTAACTCCTGTGGACATGATTGGTGTTGGCTATTTAATTAGTGGATGGTCTAATTTCAACATCAAGCCTTACGGCCAGGGTGTTCTTCGGCAATTTATTGCCTGGGGCGTTCCCACTGAGAGTGATAAAGAGATGGGCCGTTTTAATTCCTTACTTGCTTATCGTGATGATGGTTCTTTCATTGAACTTGTGCAAAACCAGCACATCTTGAATTACTGGCCCTCTGATTCCGGCGCTATTGTCGAGACAAAAGAATATAATCCAAACAGCGACCGAGAAGAATTTGTTTATACTCTTTACAAGGATCCTGCTGTTGCTACCTTTGCTGCTAAGAAAGAGGAAAACGGACTTGCTGCAGAAAAAGCTGATAAATCCAGGATGAATTATTTTAAAGAGATTATGCAGGGCCCGCAGTTTTGATGTGAGTTGCGCATACTTTTAGCCTATGACTGAACATGAGAGCTAATTGACTGATGTTAAATTTTCTTAACACCTGTTAAATATTCTTTACAGATAGAAAGATTTATATATCTGGCTTTCTTACTCTGTTGGAATGGAACAGCAAATTAAAATACTTAAGGATTTAGAACCTTTCTTTAAGGATAATTATCGTAGTATTAGCGTTAGGCAGTATTCGATTATCTCAAGGATCAGCCCTCCAACAGCATCCAATTTGCTTGATTCCTTGAAAAAAAATAGTCTTCTAAAAATGGAAAAAGACCGTCAATACATATTTTATTCTGCGAATATTGAAGGTAAATTATTTGTTGGTTTATCAAGACTATATTGGCAGGACAGAATAATAAAATCTGGGCTGATAGCTCATTTTAGTGCTGCTTTGCTATCTCCTCTCATAATCATGTTCGGGTCTTTTTCCAAGGCAGAAGTAAAGCCTGATTCTGATATTGATATTGCAATATTCTCTTCTTCAAAGACGTCTTCAAAGCCATATCTGAAATTGGAGTCTTATGAGAAAAAGCTTGGCCGAAAGATTCATCTGTTTATTTTCAAGAATGCAGCAGATGTCAAAAGCCCGGACTTATTGAATAACTTGCACAATGGATACATATTATCTGGATGGTGGCGATGATGGATTGGAAGGAATGTGGCAAGGAAAGATTTGTAAAGTGTGTATCCGTAGATGTTGCTGAGATATCTTCCCTTGTTAAGTCATCTTCGAATAATAGTTACTTCTGAAATTGAATCGTCAGATTTGGGAAATGGCCTGTTCCTTCCGCCGTTGTAGTCCCTAAGATTCTTTTTGCTTTTTTCTTGTAGTCCCTAA